>PR_CR_10_Liq_1_inCRDRAFT_1000578_pt1 | contig 22543 bp, 24 predicted proteins | sample PRCRCaboRojoPR_3_FD_10241 | JGI IMG/M metagenome (IMG submission 10241)
AGATGCAGGTAGGTGAACAGCAGCTGGCCTTCGCGCAGCATCTTGCGTTCGCCCGCCTGGGGTTCCTTGACCTTCACGATCATGTCGGCGGTCGCAAAGATTTCCTCGGCCGTGTCGACGGTGCGGGCCCCGGCCGCGTGGTAGTCCTCGTCGGTGAAGCCTGCGCCAAGACCGGCACCGGCCTGCACGGTCACTTCATGGCCATGTGAAACAGCCTCACGCGCCGCGTTGGGGGTGAGCCCGACGCGAAATTCCTGTGGTTTGATCTCGGTTGGGCATCCGATGAGCATGTTGCTTCCTCCTGTTCTTGTCATCGCAGGATCGCGCTCTTTTTGTGCAATTGCTTGGAATATTCTCTGATCTTTGGCAAAAAGGTATCGAGAATTTTGCGTAATTTATAGAATCGACGGGAAAACATACCTCATGCAATTGGATGATACTGATCGACGCCTGCTCAACGCGCTACAACGGCGCGGGAGGTTGTCCAATGCGGAATTGTCCGAGGCGGTCAATCTGTCGCCTTCGGCCTGTCACCGCCGCGTTCAGCGCCTGGAAAAGGACGGCTATATCAGCGGATATGTGGCGCTTGTAGACCCGCGCAAGGTCAATCGCCGTACAATCGTCTACGTGGAAATCACCCTATCGGCACAGGCTGATGAGGTTCTCGATGCCTTCGAAAAGGCGGTGGCCCGGGTGCCCGAGGTTCTCGAATGCCACCTCATGGCCGGGGCGGCGGATTACCTTCTCAAGGTCGTGGCAGAGGATGCCGAGGATTTCGCCCGCCTGCATCGCCGGGCCTTGGCCAGCCTGCCCGGGGTCCAGGGCATGCAATCCTCNTTTGCNCTGCGCACGGTTCGCCAGACCACTGCCCTGCCGATCTGAGATGTCGGANGCGGACCATATCCATCCGGTGCGCGACACGATCGAGCGCCTGGAAAACCTGGGCAACGAGGACACGATCACGCTCGGCATGATGATCGAGGCGTTCGGTCCGACGTCTTTCGTTCCGGCGCTCATGGTGCCTGCGATCCTTGTTGTGTCGCCCCTGTCGGGCATTCCATTGTTTTCGACGATCTGCGGCCTCTCGATTGCACTGATCGCGTTGCAGATGGTCTTTGCCCGTCGCTTCGTCTGGCTGCCGCGGGTGCTGCTCAAGCGCCGGGTGCACCGGGCGCGGCTGCAATCGGCGCTGCACCGCATGCACGGGCTGGCCGACCGGCTTGATCGGATAGCACGGGATCGTTTCCGGGTGCTGGTCTATCCGCCGGGCAACCGCCTGCCACAGGCCATGTGCGTGGTCTCGGGCGGGTCCATGCCGCTGCTGGAGCTGGTGCCGTTCTCGTCGTCGATCCTCGGCATGGCGGTGCTGAGTTGTTCGGTCGCCTTTATCGCGCGAGACGGCCTTTTCGTATTCCTCGGGGCGGGCTTCATGGCGTTGGGTGCCCTGATCCCGGCTTATGTGCTGACGACGATCGGAAGCTGAGGCCCAGAAACGACAAACCCCCGGGGCCGGGCCACGGGGGTCGTCAATTCTTCTCGTCGTAAGGCCGGCGGCTGCCTAAAGCAGACCTTCGCGCTGGGCCTTCTTGCGAGCGAGCTTGCGCTGACGGCGAATCGCCTCGGCCTTCTCGCGTGCTTTCTTCTCGGACGGCTTCTCGAAGTGCTGACGCAGCTTCATTTCACGGAAGACGCCTTCGCGCTGAAGCTTTTTCTTCAGGGCACGGAGAGCCTGATCGACGTTGTTATCGCGTACGCTTACCTGCATGTGGTTGTCACCACCTTTCTAGAGTTCGTGTTGCAAGGATTTGCAGGAGGTGGCCGTATAGCAAAGGCCCCCTATCTTGTCTAGGGTGGACGAAACCAACAGGAGGTCCCAATGCACCATCCCGCGCCGGACGCCACTCAACGGAAACTGCTGGACGCGATCGGGCCCCATGTGGCCTTCGACGGCTGGTCGGAGGAGGCCTTTCGCGCCGCCTGCGAAGAGTCGGGGATCGCGCCCGATGAGGCCCGCCTGCATTGTCCTCGTGGTGCCATCGACCTGGCCATCCTGTTCCACCGCGAAGGCGATCAGCGCATGATCGAGATGCTGGACACGGCAGACCTGTCCGACATGCGATTTCGGGACAAGGTGGCCCATGCGATCCGCCTGCGCCTGCAAGCGTCCGGGGACAAGGAAGCGGTCCGTCGCGGGACCACCCTGTTCGCGCTGCCGCATATGGCGCCCGAGGGATCGGCCCTGATCTGGGGCACGGCGGATGCGATCTGGACCGCGCTGGGCGATACGTCGGACGATGCCAACTGGTACACGAAACGAGCGACCCTGTCGGCGGTCTACGGGGCGGTCGTGCTCTATTGGCTGGGCGATACAACGCCGGATCACTCCGCGACCGACGCCTTCATCGACCGCCGGATCGAAGACGTGATGCGCTTTGAAAAGTTCAAGTCGGCGGTCAATGACAACCCGCTGCTGAAGCCGTTCACCGTGCCGCTGGGCAAGCTCGCCGGTCAGATCAAGGCGCCCGGCCGGTCCGACCCGGAGGATGTGCCGGGTCGCTGGACCCGGCCCTGACCTTGCACACCGCCGAGGCTGCGGTAAGTCTGAGGCCAACCGACAGGAGGCCCCATGCGCGTTATAGAAATCCATGAACCCGGCGGACCCGAGGTTCTGACCCCCGCCACCCGTGACCTGCCCCGACCCGGCCCGGGCGAGGTGCGGATCAAGGTTGCCTATGCCGGGGTGAACCGGCCCGACGCGCTGCAACGCGCAGGCCTCTACAACCCGCCGCCCGGCGCCTCCGACCTGCCGGGTCTGGAGGCCGCGGGCGAGGTCAGCGCGCTGGGCGAGGGGGTCACGGAATGGCAGGTCGGTGACAAGGTCTGCGGCCTTCTGCCCGGTGGCGGCTATGCCGAAGAGGTGGTGACGCCCGCCGCACACTGCCTGCCCGTGCCGGCTGGGATGACCTTGAAGCAGGCGGCCTGCCTGCCCGAAACCTTCTTCACCGTCTGGTCCAACGTCTTTCAGCGCGGCGGACTTCAGGCAGGTGAGCGGTTTCTGGTTCATGGCGGGTCCTCGGGCATCGGCACCACGGCAATTCAGTTGGCGCATGTGATGGGCGCGCGTGTCTTTGCCACGGCCGGAACGGACGAAAAATGCGCGGCCTGTGTCGATCTGGGCGCGGAACGAGCCATCAACTACCGCAGCGAGGATTTCGTGGAGGTCCTGAAGGCCGAGGGCGGCGCGAACCTGATCCTTGACATGGTCGGCGGCGATTACCTGCCGCGCAACGTCAAGGCCTTGGCCGACGACGGGCGGCTGGTTCAGATCGCCTTTCTGCAGGGGCCAAAGGTCGAATTGAACTTTGCCCAGCTCATGATGCGGCGCCTGACCATCACCGGCAGCACGTTGCGCCCGCAATCCGACCATGCCAAGGCCGAGATCGCCCGTGCCCTGCGTGAGAAGGTCTGGCCCCTGCTGGAGGCCGGCCGTATCGCGCCGGTCATGGACCGAGGAATTCCCGCTGGACCAGGCCGCCGCCGCCCATGCCCGCATGGAAAGCAGCGCCCATATTGGCAAGATCGTTCTCAGGATCTGATCCGGCTTGGGCCTTGCGACAGATCAAGGCGCCCCCCACGTGATCCCTTAGGCTGGAACAAAGCAGTGAAGGAGGATCACATGTCCGGATCATTCGAAATTCTGTCCGGTTACCCGGACGACGTGCTGGCCGTTGCCGCCCACGGGCGGATCGACGGTGACAGCTACGACAAGACGCTTGAGCCCGCGCTGGAGGCGATGGTCGCGAAAGAAGGCAAGGCCAAGCTGTTCTATCTGCTGGGCGACGACTTCGAGGGCTTCACCGCCGGCGCTGCTTGGGACGACGCGCGTCTGGGCCTGCAACACCTGCATGATTTCGCCCGGATCGCCGTGGTCACGGATGTCGGCTGGATTCGCGGTGCGGTCAGCCTCTTCGGTCCGCTGGTCAAGGCGCCGGTCAAGGCCTTCCCGCTGGCCGAGAAGGACGCCGCCGCGGCTTGGATTGCCAGCAACGAACCGCCCGAGACTGGCTATAACGTGGATGCCAGCGGAAAGCTTTCGACGCCGCGTTCGTGACCCTGGGGTCTAGCGGATCGGGTCGAACAACGCGTCCTCCAGCGAGCAATCGCGCACCACGTCCGCGCCGCAATCGCGGAATTCCAGGTCGCGCGTCAGGCAGATGCGAGCCTCTTGGATGCGACCCGACCGGCAGGTTATCGTGATCTGATCGGCGGACAGCGCCGGGTTGTCCCGCAGGAACGCCTCTTCGACCACGGCAGCGGGCAGCCGCACCGGGTTGTCCAGCTTGCGAAACACCTCGGGGCGGGTGATGCGGCCATAGGCCTCGGCCGACAGGTCGTAATAGGCGTCGGCGGGCAGCCCCGAACAGCGGCCATGCTTGTTCCATTGATGCCAGGCCGACCCGGCGGACCCGAACAGTCCGGCCTGTGCCGCCGTGTCGGACCGGGTCGGGTTGCGGTGGTCGGTGCGGCAATAATCCGGCCAGCCCCGGTCGTATTGCGGCCAGAGCCCATGCAGCACCCAGCCGAACCCGGCCGATGGATCGCATTGCGGCGACTCGCGCGCATCGCCCTCTATTGCACACCAGTTGGGCGACCAGCTGAGCGCCAGGACGAAATAGTCGAAATCGCCGGCCACGTTCTCGGCGCGCAGAGGGGTGGCAAGAAGCAGCAAAACAGTGAACAGGCGTCGCATTTCGGGCTTTCCATGTAGCGTCGGCGCGACTATATAGCCCGAGAGTTCCCCGACAACGAGAACCTGATCCGCAACCCGGGTCGCCCCATCCAGGGCAGGGGAAAGATGTATTCGCTAAGGAGCCGAGAAAATGGGTGACAAACCGATCATGGCCAAGGCCACCGCCGTCTGGCTGGTGGACAACACGACGATCAGCTTCAAGCAGATCGCGGATTTCGTCGGCTTGCACGAGCTGGAAGTGCAGGGCATCGCCGATGGCGACGTGGCTGCCGGCGTCAAGGGCTTCGATCCGATCGCCAACAACCAGCTGACCCAGGACGAGATCGACGCGGCTGAGAAGAACCCGCTGCACAAGCTCAAGCTGAAGTACAACGCCGCCGCCGTGGGCGAGGAAAAGCGCCGCGGCCCGCGCTACACGCCGCTGTCCAAGCGGCAGGACCGCCCGAATTCGATCCTCTGGCTGGTCAAGTTCCACCCCGAGCTGAGCGATGGCCAGATCTCCAAGCTGGTTGGCACCACCAAGCCGACGATCCAGTCGATCCGCGAGCGCACGCACTGGAACATCTCGAACATGGAGCCGATCGACCCGGTCGCGCTGGGCCTGTGCAAGCAGACCGAGCTGGATGCCGCCGTTCAGAAGGCCAACGCCAAGCGCGCCAAGGACGGCGAGGTCATGTCGGACGACGAGCGTCGCAAGCTGGTCTCGACCGAACAGAGCCTGTCATCCGACCCCGAACCGCGGATGCCCACGGCCATCGAAGGACTGGAGACATTCACGCTGTCCGAGGATGACAGCGCGGACGACAAGGGCGACGACGTGCCCGACGCGGACAGCTTCTTCAACCTGCCCGAAGACAACGGCGAAGACGACGAAGATTGATCCCTTCCCCATTCGACAACCAAGCCCCCGGCCCGCGAGGACCGGGGGTTTTTCTTTGGGGAATGATTGGGGCAAGGGGAAGGTGGGCGCAAANGCAGACGTTCGCTGCGGTGGCGAAAGGACTTCTCTGGAACGGCCAAANCGTACACACCCAACCTAACGACTNTGCGACAGCGGCCNTGAATCCGAACTGCCAGCATGGCCCGCAACGATGATCGTTCATCAAAGTTTCAGATTTCTGTTGGGCATGTGTTGCACTGGTACTTGATGCAGACGCGGCATGTGTCGGCGGTGCCGCTTCGTGGTGCCAAGCACTCCTCGTCTTGCTGCCGGGTTTGTCCAGGTGCCCGTCGACCCAATGCTCCCGCCGATTCACGAGATCGGCATATCCCGGATCAACGGAAGGAACAGGAATGCCCCGTATCAAACTTGCTGGCGTTGCCGCTGCACTGGCAATGAGCGCGCCGGCCTATGCGCAGACCGAAATTGAACTCTGGCACGCCATGGGCGGCGCCCTTGGCGAGACCGTCAACCAGATCGCAGAGGACTTCAACGCTTCTCAGGACGATGTTGTTCTGACACCCGTCTTCAAAGGCACGTATGAAGAGACCCTGACCGCAGGCATCGCGGCTTTCCGCGCTGGTGAACAGCCGAACATCATTCAGGTATTCGACGCCGGCGCCGCCACCGTGATCGGTGCCGAAGGCGCAACGATCCCGGTGCAGGATCTGCTGGCTGACAACGGCGTTGCCTTCGATATCGAAGACTATATTTCCGGCGTGCGCTACTTCTATGCCGACAGTGATGGCAAGATGATCGGTATGCCGTTCAACTCTTCTTCGCCCATCATGTACTATAATGTGGATGCGCTTGAAGCCGCGGGTGTGACGCCACCGGCGACCTGGGAAGAATTCCAGGAAACGACCGCGCCGGCCCTGGCAGAGGCGGGCTACATCCCGCTTGCGCAGTCCCACCTGCCGTGGATCTTCACCGAGAACTTTATGTCTCGTCACAATCTGCCGTTTGCGACCAACAACAACGGCTATGATGGTTTGGATACGCAGATCCTTGTGAACAACGACGCGATCAAGGCGCATTTCACGGCCGTGACCGAATGGCAGGAGCGCGGCTATTTTGAATGGTATGGCACCGGCTGGGGTGACAACCAGACCCCCTTTGAAGAAGGTAAGGTCGCTATCTGGCTGGGCTCGTCCGGCTCTTTCGGCGGCCTGGCTCAGAAAGACCTGGGCTTCGATTTTTCCGCCACCTACCTGCCCTATTGGGAAGCCGTGACAACGGAACCCAAGCAGACCTTCATCGGCGGCGCAGCTCTTTTCGCCATGTCTGGCAAGTCCGACGAAGAAAACGCCGCAACGGCAAAGTTCTTCGATTATCTGGCCTCTACCGAGACCCAGGTCTTCTGGCACAAGGAAACGGGCTACGTTCCGATCACCGAAGCCGCCTATGCAGCCGCCAAGGCAGAAGGCTACTACGAAGAGCAGCCCGCCGCTGAAGTCGGCATCCAGCAGCTGTCTCTGGACGCGGGTGACAACACTCGCGGCTACCGCATGGGCTTCTACGTGCAAATCCGTGACGTGATGAACCGCGAATACGGCCGCATCCTGACCGGCGAAACTTCGGTCGATGACGCCTTCGCTACCATCGAAGAAGAAGCCAACCAGTTGCTGGCCCGTTTCGCCCAGACCCAGGGCTGACGCCCAACCTCTCGAACACTCCGGGCGGCCGCAGCCTTGCGGCCGCTCACGACCATGCCAAGGGACACTCATGAAGCGCGCCGGATTCGACACCCTATCGCTGCCTGTTCTGCTGCTCTTGCCGCAGCTCGTGATCATCGCCGTGTTTTTCTACTGGCCGACCATCGTGGCGCTGCAGTCGTCCTTCTACCTGCAAGACCCGTTCGGTTTTGGTTCGACCTTCGTCGGCTTGCAGAACTACGCCGACCTGTTCTCAAGCCGCGAGTACCGCAAGATCGCTTGGTTCACGGTGACCTTCTCGATTCTCGTAACCTTTTTTTCGCTGGCGATCGCACTCGTGCTGGCCGTGAAGGCTGACAAGGTTCTGCGCGGGGCCAAGACCTACCGCACGCTCTTGATGTGGGTCTATGCCGTCGCGCCGCCGGTGGCGGGCTTCATCGCTGTGATCATGTTCAACCAGAGCTGGGGGCCGTTGACCGAATTCTTTGGCGTGTTCGGCCATACCTACATGGTCGGCGTCAACTTCAACGACACCGCCTTTGCGATGATCCTCGCCTCGGTCTGGAAGCAGGTGCCTGTCAATTTCATCTTCTTCCTGTCCGGGCTTCAGTCGATCCCCCGTTCGGTGCGCGAGGCTGCCATGATCGACAACCGCAGCGCCACCAGCCGTTTCTGGGATGTGACCTTCCCGTTGCTCGCACCGACAGGGTTCTTTCTGTTGATCATCAACATCACCTACTCCCTGTTCGACACGTTCGGCATCGTCGACACCGTCGTGAAGGGCGAGCCGGGTAACAACCCGATGACCTTGGTCTACAAGGTCTATGTCGACGGGTTTCGAGGCAACGACCTCGGCGGGTCTTCGGCGCAATCGGTGATCCTGATGGTGCTCGTCCTGGCTCTCACCATCTTCCAGTTCCGCCTGATCGAGCGGCGCATTCATTACACTTGAGGGGGGCAAATGCGCAAGGTCAAACTCTCGGCCGTGATCGACCACGGTGTCCTGATCCTTGGCAGTCTTTTCATGATGCTGCCATTGCTAATGCTTTTGCAGATGACGACGATCCCGGACACCGAGATCATCCGTACCGGCCCATCCCTGACCGTCGGCGATCAGTTTGACGACAACTTCAACAAGGCCATGTTCGAGGCGTCAGGTTTTTCCGGCGAGAACACGGGCCTGTCGATGCTGAAGAACAGCTTCATCCTCGGGATCGGGTTTGCCGTCGGCAAGATCGTGATCGGCATGATGGCCGCCTACGCGATTGTCTATTTCCGCCTGCGGTTTGCGACTTTTCGCCTTCTGGCTCATTTTCACAACGCTTCTCTTGCCGCTCGAAGTGCGCATCCTGCCCTCGTATGAGGTCGTCCAATGGCTGGGTATGCTGAACACATATCAGGGCTTGATCATCCCGCTTATTGCTTCGGCCACGGCGACATTCTTCTTCCGGCAATTCTTCCGCTCCGTACCGGAAGAACTGGTCGAGGCCGCGCGGATCGACGGTGCAGGCCCGGTCAAATTCTTCATCGACATTCTGGTGCCGCTCAGCCGCACGATGATCGCGGCGATGTTCATCATCATGTTCGTCTATGGCTGGAACCAATACCTCTGGCCCACGATGATCACCACGGACGAGGACATGTACACGCTTGTGCGCGGAATCAAGCAGATCGTGCAGGTCCTCGAAGGGGCCGTCGTTCCGGAATTCGGTCGTTCAAATGTTCTGGCACTGATCGCGGTCATTCCCCCGGTCCTCGTGGTGGTGTTTTTCCAAAGCTGGTTCGTCAAGGGCCTCACGGAATCCGACAAGTAACCGTCCTCGGGCCGCGAAGCGGCAGGACACAAGAAGGCAAGGAAATGGCACAGGTTACCTTCGACACAATCGGCAAAACATACCCCAACGGGTTTGAGGCACTCAAACCGACAAGCTTCGGCATCGAGCCGGGCGAGTTCGCCGTCCTCGTGGGCCCCTCGGGGTGCGGCAAATCCACGTTGCTGCGTATGGTCGCGGGGCTGGAAGAGATCACCTCGGGCGAGCTGTCCATTGCCGGGCGCGTCGTCAACGATGTGGACCCGGCAGACCGGGACATCGCAATGGTGTTCCAGAACTACGCGCTCTATCCGCACATGACCGTGCGCAGGAATATAGGTTACGGGCTCAAGAACCGCGGTACCTCCAAACAAGAGATCGCGGCCAAGGTCGACGAGGCCGCCAGCCTTCTGAACCTGCGCGATTACCTGGATCGCAAGCCCAGCCAATTGTCCGGAGGCCAGCGCCAACGGGTGGCCATGGGCCGTGCAATCGTTCGCGACCCGGCCCTGTTCCTGTTCGACGAACCGCTTTCGAACCTGGATGCCAAGTTGCGCAACCAGATGCGGATCGAGATCAAGGCACTGCAACGGCGCCTTGGCGTGACCTCGATCTATGTGACCCATGACCAGGTCGAGGCGATGACCATGGCCGACAGGATCATCGTCATGAATGAAGGCCGTATCGAGCAAATCGGCACGCCATCCGAAGTCTATCACAGCCCTGCTACGGAATTCGTCGCGTCCTTCATGGGTGCGCCGCCGATGAACCTCATGCCGGCCGAGTTGGATGGCGGGCAGGTCCGTCTGTTCGGGGCCACGATCGGAGAAACAACACATACCGGCGATGTCCGGGCGGGCGTCAGACCAGAGGATTTTCTCCCGGACCCTGAGGGCACGTTGATGATGAACGTTGAGATCATCGAAGAGCTGGGCGCGCATCGCCTGTTGCACGGCACCTTGGGCGATACGTCGGTCACTGTGCAGGTCAATAACGAGAACGGCGCAGGGGCCGGTCCGATCAAGCTTTCAATCAAGCCAGGCGCGGCGTGTCTTTTCGACCGTAAATCAGGTCAAAGGCTATGACCGGGCTGCTGCGGGAACTGCCACTCGTCAACGCCTCTCAGCGGGACGCAATTCTTAGGGCCCCGCGCACAAGCGCAGCGCACAGGACCCTGCTTCGGTCCTTACCGGCAATGAACGCCCTTCAGGCGGGCGGGCAGACGACACTGGATGTTCTGCCCGCCGAGACGACCGTAGTTGCATGGAACCTCGAACGCTGCCTTTTCCCCGGCGCAAGCGCCGCGCATCTGCACCCCGTCGCGCCCCATGTCGTTCTGCTGTCGGAAATGGATCATGGAATGGCCCGGACCGCACAGCGCCACACCACCGAGGAGATGGCAGCCGCGCTCGGCATGTCATATGTTTTTGGCGTCGAATTCTACGAGATGGATTTGGGCGGCGAGACGGAACGCACATTTTGCGAGGACGACTACAACGCGCGCGGTTGGCACGGCAATGCAGTGCTTTCGGCGGTGCCGATACAAGAGGCAGTCCTGATCCGGCTCGACGACCATGGTCACTGGTTCTCCGCCGAGACGGGCGCCGATCCCGGCCAGCCGCGCGTTGGGGGCCGCAATGCAATTGCCGCAATCCTTCCCGGCGCCACAGGGCCACTCTGCTTCGTTTCGACACATCTGGAAAGCAACGCGGACGGCGTGCATCGGGCCGGGCAGTTCGACCGGCTGATGGACGCGGTGGACACTTTCGCGCCAAATCTTCCGATCGTCATTGGTGGCGATCTGAATACCGGCAACCACATGCCCCCTCACTACGATTGGCAAGAAGAACCGCTTTTCGCGCGGGCAGAGGCACGGGGCTATGACTGGTCAGCAAACGTAGATGGCTTCACCACCCGTCCAAGCCTGATCACGAACCACCCTGCTCGACAAATGAAACTGGACTGGATTTGCGTCAGGGGCGCAACGCCGTCAGCCCCGGGCATTTTATCGTCGCTTGGTACATCCGGGCACCCCCTGTCAGATCATGATGCGGTTCACGTGAATATTACGGCGTAACCCGGCATTGGCACTGTTCAAACCGCGGATGGCTGCCAGGCGACTTCGACTATGAGGTCGGGCCGGTCTGGATTTCATGGTCTCAGCGACTGATGGAGAAGCAGGCTGCGGTCCCCAAGAAACCCCGAATGAGCCGCAAAGCTAGCTTATGGCCAGAGCCGCCTTTTTGCCCCAATTTCATTGAGAGTCCGAAATGTCCTGCAATGTGTGAATTCGATGCCATCAAGGGTGGCGCAGTTGCGGTGAATGTCGGGAGTGTAAAATCCGCCGGCCGCATCGCGGGGCCGGCCCGAGTGTCCGCTCCGGGCCGAAAGGTTCCGCTTCCAAGTTTTCCATCTCGATGCCCCGGTTCGCCCCACCACACGACCTACGGAGTATCCGAGGCCGTTCAGAATTGTTTCCGGGCGTTCAGGGCGGCGGTGATGGTGCCGTCGTCGAGGTAGTCCAGCTCTCCGCCCACGGGGACGCCCTGGGCCAGGGACGTGACCGAGACGCCGGCAAGTTCATCGGCGATGTAATGGGCCGTGGTCTGGCCGTCGACGGTGGCGCCGAGGGCCAGGATGACCTCAGTTACACCTTCGGAGGCGACGCGTGATTTCAGCTTTGGAATACGCAGGTCCTCGGGCCCGATATCGTCCAGCGCGGAGAGCGTGCCGCCCAGCACGTGATAGCGCCCCTTGAACACGGCCGCGCGTTCCATCGCCCAGAGGTCAGCCACGTCCTCGACCACGCAGATCTGGCCGTTGGCGCGTTTCTCGCTGTTGCAGATATCGCAGATATCCGCGGTGCCGACATTGCCGCAATTGAGGCATTCACGCGCCGTCGTTCCGACCCGCGCCATGGCCTCGGCCAGCGGGGTGAGCAACGGACCGCGCTTCTTGATCAGGTGCAGAACGGCGCGCCGGGCCGAGCGCGGCCCAAGGCCGGGCAGGCGGGCCATCAGGTCGATCAGGTCCTCGATATCGCTTGTGGCTTTGGTCAAGACAATCTCCTGCGGGGAACGCTGCCGAAAAGCCTTGGGCGCTTCCACTTGATCCCGCCGGGCCAGGTCGCTGTGTGCACTGGCCTAGAAGGCAGCTTCATCCCGGCGGGCAGGCCCAGCTCTTCCTGGATCTTCTGCATCTCCTCGGCGGCGCGATCGCTGGCGCGCGACTGTGCGTCCTTGATCGCGGCAAGGATCAGGTCCTCGACCACTTCCTTGTCATCGCCATTGAAGATCGAGGGGTCGATGTCCAGGCCCTTGAGTTCGCCCTTGGCGGTCGCGGTGGCCTTGACGAGGCCGGCGCCGCTCTCGCCCGTCACCATCATGTTGTGCATGTCCTCCTGAAGCTGCTCCATTTTCTGCTGCAGCTCCTGGGCCGATTTCATCATCTTGGCCATATCGCCCATCTGGCCCAGTCCCTTGAACATTCCCGTATCTCCTGTCGAATGCGTGTCTCGTGTTGTCAGATATGGCTACAGCGGCGCGGCCTCAAGCCCGGATCAATCCTCCTCGAACGGGTCCCATTCGTCCTCGACCTCCGGCAGGGCCTCCAGTTCGGCCTCGACCTCCAGCGCCTTCGGGGTGCGGATGTCCGTGATCCGGGCCTTTGGAAACTGCGTCAGCACTGCCTTGACCAACGGGTGTTCGGCGGCCTGTTCGCGCAAGGCGGCTTCTTCGGCGTCGCGGTCTTCGGCAATGGTCTTGCCACCGCCCGAGCCGACGACGGTAATGGCCCAACGATTGCCGGTCCAGGCCTGCAAGCGGCTGCCCAGTTTTGCGGCCAGGTCACGCGGGGCGTCATCGGTGGGCTGGAACTCGATCCGGCCCGGTTGGTAGGCCACAAGGCGCACGCAGCTTTCCACGTCGACCAGAAGTTTCACGTCGCGGTGGCTGCGGATCAACTCGACCACATGCTCGAAGCTGGGATAGTGGGCCAGCGCGGCCTCGGTCGCAACGGCCCGAACGGCGCTGCCCTGGTGGGCGGACGGGCCGGAGGGGCCGGGATGGGTGGGGGCCGTTGCCCCGCCGCGCGCCTCGGTTGCTGCCGGGGGCGCAGCCCGCGGTGCACCGCCACCGCCCGGGCCGGATGGCGGCGGGGTGTCCTGCAACTTGCGCACAAGGTCCTCGGGCGTCGGCAGGTCCGCCACATGGGTCAGCCGGATCACCGCCATCTCCGCCGCCATCATGCCGTTGGGGGCATGGGCCACTTCTTCCAGCGCCTTGAGCAGCATCTGCCAGAGCCGGGTCAGCACCCGCATCGGCAGCGCCTCGGCCATGGCCAGGCCGCGGGCGCGTTCATCAGGGCCGACGGTGGGGTCCTCGGCGGCCTCGGGCGTGACCTTGATGATGCTGACCCAGTGCGCAATCTCGGCCAGGTCGCGCAGGATCGCCATCGGGTCCGCCCCGTCCGCATATTGCGCCGACAATTCCGTCAGAGCGGCGGCGGCCTCGCCTTTCAAGATCATGTCGAACAGGTCCAGCACCCGGCCCCGGTCGGCAAGGCCCAGCATGGCGCGCACCTGGTCTGCGGTGGTTTCGCCCGCGCCATGGGAAATCGCCTGATCCAGAAGCGAGGTTGCATCCCGTGCCGATCCCTCGGCGGCGCGGGTGATAAGGGCCAGTGCATCGTCGGTGATTTCCGCGCCTTCCGCATCCGCGATGCGGCGCAGCAGGGCGATCTGGTCCTCGGGTTCGATGCGGCGCAGGTCAAAGCGCTGGCACCGCGACAGGACGGTGACGGGCACCTTGCGGATTTCCGTGGTCGCGAAGATGAACTTCACATGGGCGGGGGGTTCCTCCAGCGTCTTGAGCAACGCGTTGAACGCGCTGGTCGAGAGCATGTGAACCTCGTCGATGATGTAGATCTTGTAGCGCGCGGAGGCGGCCCGGTAGTGGACGCTTTCAATGATCTCGCGGATGTCCCCCACGCCGGTGCGGCTGGCCGCGTCCATTTCCATGACGTCGACATGGCGGCCTTCCATGATCGCCACGCAATGTTCGCATTGCCCGCAAGGGTCGGTGGTGGGGCCGCCTGTGCCGTCCACGCCGGTGCAGTTCATCCCCTTTGCGATGATCCGGGCGGTGGTGGTCTTCCCGGTGCCTCGAATGCCGGTCATGATGAAGGCCTGCGCGATCCGGTCGGCGGCAAAGGCATTCTTGAGCGTGCGCACCATGGCGTCCTGCCCCACGAGATCGGCGAAGGTCTCGGGGCGGTATTTGCGGGCAAGCACCTGGTAGGCGGGTTGGTCGGTCATGGCGGCCTTGGGATTCGGGTGGTCGGCACAGGTTAAGCGGGGCCGGGGACGAGGTCCACCGCGACGAGGTAGATTGCCATCGGGGATGCATTTGACCAATCTGGGGGTCTGAAACGGTGGGGCCATGTCCGAATTCGTCATTTATGAACTGCCGCTTCTGGCGGGGACGCTGGCGCTGTCGCCCATCCCTGGCCGGACGCGGCATTATGGCACCGACCGCGACAGGTTGCTGGCCTGGGGGCCTGCCATGGTCATCACCATGACCACCCAGGCCGAGTTGGACCGCAAGGGATCCGGTGGCCTGGGCGGGGATCTGGCCGCGTATGGAATCGTATGGCGACATCTGCCGGTCGCGGATTTCGGCGCGCCGGGGCCCGAGGTCGAAGCCGCCTGGCCTGAAACCTCCGCAACCGCACGCGCGATGCTGGCCGAAGGTCGCCGGGTGCTGGTCCATTGCTTTGGCGGTTGCGGTCGGTCGGGCATGGCCTGCCTGCGCCTGATGGTCCAGGCGGGCGAGCCGCCCGGATCGGCCTTGACGCGGCTGCGGGCGGTGCGCCCCTGCGCCGTGGAGACCGACGCGCAACTGGCCTGGGCTAGTCTTCCCCGCGCTTGAGTCGCGCCCGTGCCTTTCCCTCGCGGTAAAGCTTGTTGAGCTGCTTGCCGCGGGCACGAGATTGCGCGACCGTTTCGTTGTTGTGGCGGTTCTCGGCCTCCAGCTTGCGCCAGCGGGACAGGCGGGCGGGATCGAGCGTGCCGTCCGCGATGGCCGCGCGTACGGCGCAGCCCGGTTCGCTCTCGTGGGCACAATCCCGGAACTTGCAGCCCGCTGCGATCTCCAGGATGTCCGAAAACACCTCTTCGATCCCTTCCCCTGCCTCCAGCAGGCGCAATTCGCGCATGCCCGGCGTGTCGATCAGCCAGCCGCCATGCAGGGTCGGGCGCAGGGCGCGGCCCGTGGTGGTATGGCGGCCCTTGGCGTCGTCATCGCGGATGTCACGGGTTGCCTCATCGGTGCCGGTCAGGTGGTTCTGCAGTGTGGTCTTCCCTACGCCGGACGATCCCACCAGCGCCAGTGTCTGCCCGTCCGAACACCAGGGCGCGAGCTTTGTGGCCTCATCGGGGTCCTTGGCGTTGACGACCAAGACCGGAAGAGCCGGCGACAGCGCCTGCGCGCGCTGGGCAAAATCATCGGCGTCTTCCACCTGGTCCGCCTTGGTCAGCACAAGCAGCGGAAGGCAGCCGGACATGCCCGCCAGGGCCAGGTAACGTTCCAGCCGCGCGATGTTGAAATCCTCGTTGCAGCTGCTGACGATCGCCAGCGTGTCCACGTTGGCCGCGATCAGTTGCGGGCGCGCCTCGTGGCCCGCGGCGCGGCGGGTGATCTCGGTGGCGCGCTCCAGCGGGGCCGAGGCCATGTGCCCATCGGCCAGAACCCAGTCGCCGACCGCGTATTCACTGGTCAGAACGGAGGGATTCAGAGAGACCGGGCCGTCTTCGGATAGCCCGTCGAGCCGGGTCCGGTGAATGGCGCTCAGGCGCACGGGTTTCGCGGTGGCGATGGTGTCCGCGTCAAGTTGACGGACGAAATGCTGGGTCCATCCCAGCGATTTAAGAGAATACGTGGTCAAGGCTTCGGCCCCTTGCATGCATGTGAACCATGCCACCCGTGCGGGCGGCGGTTACGGCAGCCGGGGCCTGAAATGTTCAGAGATGCCCCGCGCGGAGGGTGAAGCGCACAATCATGATCATCCTCCTTGCATCGGGGCCGGTCGGGCCTGTTTCATCCGGGTCGGGTCTGGCGGTTCAACGCGCAACCCATAAGCGCGACGGCGCGATAGGTGAGAGGCTGGACAACGACCCAAGCGGGGCTCGTTACGGCTGCTTCCTTCCGGACCTGACCGGGTTGGCGAGGCGCTTGCCCGCGCCAACCTCTCGCGTCGGCATATACGCTTGCGCGGCGTCTCTTTCAAGGGGCGGCTAGCGCACCAGCCCGTCCGGGCAGAAGAGTTTCGTGAAGGCGGCGTAGCAGGTGGCGCTGCGCCCGAAACCGCGCACATCGACACGGGCGTAGAGGCGTCGATCGTCATAGGTTATGTCGATGGCCCGAACGAGGACATCGGCGCAGGCGGCCGCATCGGCCCTGCAGCCTGCAACCAGTAGGGCAAGAGCAGGGTCAGACACATCGTCGAACGCGCCCTGTTCGATGCTGTCCTGCACAATGGCCCGTGCCTTGCCTCGGATCTCGGCCTCGGTCGGGCGGGTCAGGAAAGCCGCAAGCCCTCCGAGCACGATGATGACAAGCAGCAAACGGAACATTGCATCTCCGGGTCTGGTTCTCGTCCCGTTTGATCAGCCTGGGGCCGTGCCGTCCAGTTCTATCTCACAGAGAAGGAACCCCTGGTCATCATGCTTCAAGGCGCGCAGGCCGGGGCGGGGCAGGCTGGACGCCGCAGGCGCGGCGGTGGTGAATGTGGCGCTGGCCCCCGGGATTGTCGCGAACCCCCAGTTCGGGGTGACGTGCAGCGTCAATGGGGAGTTCTCCGAGAAATATGCTGCGATGATCTGGCTTGCGGTCGCGGTGCTTTCGAACAGAAGGGGCGCGCGGGCTGGCTCGTCGAAATAACCTCCCCCGCCCAGACGGTAGGAATTGGTGGCCAACACGAAACGCTGATCGTCCGCCACCGGTTGGCCGGCATGCCGCAGATTGCGCAGGCGGCAGGCCTTCGGTGCGATGCAGTTGCCGAATGGGCTGAACCGCGCGGGCTGCGAAAGATCGAACTGGTAGTCTATCCCCGCGAATACATCGTAGAAGTAACTCGGGAAACGCGTGTCGAGCAGTGACTGCTTGCGACGGCCTGGTTCGATCCGCGCAAACACCGACGCCGAGCGCTCAAGCCAATTGCGCAATTGCCTGCCGGTGATCTCGATGGCGCAGATCCTGTTCGGATAGGGGTAGAGGTCCGCAGCATGGCGCAGGGCCAGGGGGCCGGGCAGAATATTGACGAAATCTCCGGACCCGNCCCGCCCGCCCGACTTGAACGGCGAGGCCGCTGACAGGATCGGANGGTCCGCATGATCGGTGCCGGCCAGCGCCTCGGCCACGGTCCGCGCCTGAGCCGCGTTGACCAGTTGCATGGCCGCGTCCGGGACCACCCGACTGAAGAAGGTGTTGATGGGAACCTCGCTTCGTCCGATGGGGCGCCGGATATGGGCCAGCGTCTTGCGGTGTGTCTGGTCGAGCAATTCGGCGATCTCACGGCTCGGCTCGAGGCCCTCGCGCGACAGGGTCTCGGCCACGGGAACGAGCCGGGTATCATGGCCGACGATTTCCCAGCGATTGCCGCGTGGGGCCAGCGCCAAGTCGATCAGGCCCAGATATGTCCCCTCCGCACCGGGGTTGACCGCTGGTTTTCCGTGGATCGTGCCGAAACGGGGGCAAATCCCCGGTGCGGTCGGGTGCGCCGGATCGGGAAAGGGCACATGCGTATGGCCCAGGACCAGGGCATCGAGCCCGTCCAGCCGCGCCAGCGCTGCGCCGACATTTTCGTCGCCGGTCGCATCCGCGGCTGTTTCGACACCGGTATGCGCCAATGCGATCACGATATCCGCCCCGGCCTCGCGCAGCTGCGGCACGACCCGACGGGCGGCGACGACCATGTCGGTGGTGGTGACCGCCTCGCCGACCTGGCGTGCATCCCATTGTGCGGTCTGAAACGGGGTCAGGCCAAGCAGGCCGATGCACAGGTCGATGCCGTTTCCATCCCCCATATCAAAGCGGCGAGTCACGATCTTCGAACCTTCGGTGAGGACGCGCACGCCCCCGGTGCCGTCCTTGCGAAAGGCGTTGGCGGCCAACAGCGGAAAGCGCGCCTGTTTCGCTGCGTCCAGCACATAGTCCAGCCCCCAATCAAACTCATGATTGCCGAGGCTGGCTGCGTCATATCCCATGGCGTTCATTGCCGAGATAATGGCGTTGTCGGTGGCGGGGTTCGCGCGCAACCTGTCGTGGACAAGCTCGGCCAGCGGGGTGCCCTGCAGAAAATCTCCATTGTCGACCAGCAGACACGGCACGCCCGGCAGCCGGGCTTGCTCGATCAGCGTGGCCAGACCCGCCAGCCCGCTTTTCTCCGTTTCGTGGTCATGGAAATAGTCATGGGGCAGCATGTTGCCGTGCACGTCGCTCGTCGCCATGATCCGAAGCCGGGCCTGATCGGAACCCGTCTTTGACGTGACACGAAAATTCAACCTGTTAAACCCCTGCCTTTCACATAACACAACTTTAAGGTGTTGTTTTGCGAGAGCAAGACAAATATCCGGATTGAATGCCACCGGTCCGCATGGCAACGACACTCCATGAAGCGCGCGGAAACGGTGACATTCGGGGGGTCCGGTCTGGATCGGGCGGCGCATTTGCGTGGCGACCACGATGCCATGCGGCGGCTGCGTGCGTCGCCAGGGGCGCGTTTCATCGCATTCTGGCAGGGTAAAGTTCTGATTTCCCGAGATAACGTGGTTCGGCTTCGGCCCGATCATGCCCTCGTCGCGGCCTGTTCCAGGCCGGAAATTCTGCTGGGGTGCGAAGGTGAAGAGGCGGTTTTCGGGATCGACCTGTCCGACTGGGACCCAGTCGGGGATGGCGAGGCTTTGCCGGATGGCAGCTTTTTCGACAATTCGGTGCAGCGTCATCCCCTGGCCCCGGAATGTGACGGGTTCACAGACCTCAAGGGGTGCATGACACGCCTGTCCCCACGAGATGCCGAGCTGGCGGCGACTGGCCGCAGTCTTTTCGCCTGGCATCTGTCCCACAGGTTCTGCGCCTGCTGCGGCCGGGAAAGCCGCATGGTGCAGGCCGGTTGGCAGCGGCTATGCCCCGACTGCGGTGCCCCGCATTTTCCGCGCACCGATCCGGTGGTGATCATGCTGGTGACCCGAGGCAACCGCACCTTGCTGGGTCGAGGCGTCGGCTGGCCCGAGGGCATGTTTTCCTGCCTGGCCGGGTTCATGGAGCCGGGTGAGACTGTCGAAGCCGCCGTGCGCCGCGAGGTGCTGGAGGAAACCGGTGTGCGTGTCGGCCGCGTGGACTACCTCGCCAGCCAACCTTGGGCGTTTCCCAGTTCGCTGATGATTGGGTGCCGCGCCGAGGCGCACAGCGATGCAATCACGCTGGACCCTGCGGAACTGCAAGAGGCGCAGTGGGTCACGCGCGAAGAACTGGCTGCCGCCTTTGCCGGGGATCGTCCGGGTCTGCTGCCTGCACGCAGGGGGGCGATTGCGCAGTTTCTGCTGTCCAACTGGCTTGCGGACCGGCTGGATTGACGCGCATAGTGGGCGCGGCGGGCAAGAGACCCGTTTCGAGGCAAATGTAACAGGCAGAGACCCCATGGAATTTCGCGCGCGAGAGGATATCGAGGCCCCACTCGACCATGTCTTTCGGGAGATTTCGGACTTCCCGGCCTTCGAGCGTGCCATCATGCGGCGCGGCGGTGATGTGGCGGTGCTTCCCGGACCTGTGCCGCCCGAACGCGGCGCGCGCTGGGAGGTCCGGTTCAGATTTCGCGGCAAGGACCGCCGGATCGAGGCTATGCTGGACAAGTTGGATCCGGCGCAGGGCATGTCCATCGCCTTCGAGTCCCCCAATATCAAGGGAGACTGCGTCGTGGACCTGGTGCCCTTGTCGCCCAGCCGGACGCGGTTGAACATCGTGGTGTCCGTCAAGCCTGTATCGATCGCGGCCAAGCTGGTCGCGCAGTCCCTCAGGTTCGGAAAGCACCGGATGACCCGGCGGTTCAAGACGATGGTGATGACCTATGCCGAGGATGTCGAAGCGCGCTATCGGGCCACCGCCTGAGGCCGCGTTTCAGGCCCGCTCGTGTCGGCGCGGGGCTGCCGGGTAGACGCCCATCAGCTTGATGTGGTCGGTGAAATAATCCAGCTCTTCCATGGCCAACTGGACACTGCGATCATCGGGGTGGCCTTCGATCTCGGCATAGAACTGGGTGGCATGGAAATCGCCGCCGACCATGTAGCTTTCGAGCTTGGTCATGTTGACGCCATTTGTGGCGAAACCACCCATCGCCTTGTAGAGCGCCGCCGGGATGTTGCGGACGCGGAAGATGAAGCTGGTCATCATGCCGTGCTTGCCGCGCCGCTTGAAGTCGGGGTCGCGGGCCATGATCAGAAAGCGTGTCGTATTCCGTTCGTGATCCTCGATGTGGCGGGCGACCACGTCCAGCCCGTAGATGTCCGCCGCCAGTTCCGAGGCCAGCGCTCCGACCGACGGATCATCGCCCCTGGCGACATCGCGCGCCGCGCGGGCATTGTCCGAGCTGACTTTCGTCGCGATCCCGTTTTCCCGCAGGAAGCCGGCGCATTGCGGCAGGATAACCACATGCCCGAGGGCGGTTCGGACTTGCGACAGGCGCGTGCCCGGCAGGCCCAGCAGGTTGATATGAACCCGGATGAAAACCTCGTCCACGATATGCAACCCGCTTTCGGGCAGCAGGTGGTGGACATCGCCTACCCGGCCATAAATCGAGTTTTCGACGGCGATCATGCCCAGTTCCGCATCGCCCTTGCGCACGGACTCGATGGCATCCTCGAAGGTTGCGCAGGGCAGGGGTTCATGGTTCGGACGGGCCTCTTTGCAGGCCTGATGGCCATAGGCGCCGGGTTCCCCCTGGAAGGCGATGCGCTGGGTCATTGTCGGATAATCCCCCCAAAGGATCGTCGAATGGGCATTTCGTCGCGGTGCTACACCTTGAACAAACCATGTGGAAGCGGATACATGGCGTTTGAATCAGGAACCAGATGGAACGCGACATGTTCGACACAATGACAATGACCAAAGTCCTGGGCGCCTTTTGCGGCACGCTTCTGGTCTTCATGCTTGGCGGCTGGGCAGCTGAAACGATCTACCATGTGGGTGGGGATCACGGCTACGGAGATGGCCCGAAACAGGCCTACGTGATCGAGGTCGCGGACGAAGACGGTGCTGCCGAAGAGGTGGTCGAGGAAGAGGGCCCCGACTTCACCGAGGTCTTTGCCAGCGCCGACGCCGGTGCAGGCGAATCCCAGTGGCGTGCCTGCCGCGCCTGCCATGCGCTTGAACCGGGCCAGAACATGACCGGCCCGTCGCTTTATGGTGTCGTGGGCCGTGACGTCGGCTCGGTCGACGGGTTCAACTACTCCGGCAGCCTTTCAGCCGTGGCCGATGTCTGGACCCCGGAGAACCTGAATGCCTTCCTCGAGAATCCGCGCGGCTACGCACCGGGCACGTCGATGTCCTACAATGGTATGCGCAATATCGAAGACAGGGCGGACCTGATCGCCTACCTGGACAGCCTCGACAACTGATCGTCCGGCAATGCGTCGTATTGGGCCGCCCACTGGGCGGCCTTTTGCGTTTCGGCGGGCAATTCACGAAGGCCTCACGCATTCTCAACTTGAAGGCTGGACGTTTCGCCCGTTAGCTTCATTTTCAGGAAAAATGTCGCAGGAGGATCGACCATGCGCCGCAGCCAAGACCGAAACGCGACCGCCCCGGTGGCGACAACCGTTCAAGCTACGCCCTACTGGACGGCTTGGGCGGGCGGTGCATTGATGGCACTGGGCGCTGCCTTCGCGGCCTATGCGGAAACCGAGGAGACTGTGACGGTCAGCCATGGTTACACGAATTTCGGGGAACTCAAATATCCCGCGGACATGGCCCATCTCGACTACGTCAACCCCGATGCCCCCAAGGGTGGCGAGATCAGCCAGTGGGCCCAGGGCACCTTCGACAGTTTCAACAACTACACCCGCGAGGGCGTTTCGGCGGCGTTGACGGCAATCATGTACGAGAGCATCCTGGTCAGCACCGCCGACGATCCCTATGGCGTCTATTGCTACCTTTGCGAGACGCTGGAATACCCCGAAAGCCGCGACTGGGTCATTTTCAACCTGCGTGATGATGTGACCTTTTCGGACGGACGCCCGATGACGGCCGAGGACGTGGCGTTCACCTTCAACCTCTTCATGGAACAGGGCATCGCCGAGTATCGCAACGTGGTGTCGGGCTTTGTCTCGGAAGTCGAA
>PR_CR_10_Liq_1_inCRDRAFT_1000579_pt1 | contig 22535 bp, 3 predicted proteins | sample PRCRCaboRojoPR_3_FD_10241 | JGI IMG/M metagenome (IMG submission 10241)
ATAAGTATATTGGCAATGGCTTGCACTATAGGAAACGGTGACAGAAAAACTAGACTGCAAGAGTACAGAAGCCTTCTGAGAATGTAAATAATATACGAGTACCTAGCAATGGAACCTGGAGTAACCCTGAACTCGTAAAACAGAGACCCGTAAATCTTGTAAAAAGCTGACTGTTCTGACAGCATAGCTATCTCTCTTTTCCTCTTGAGAACGAACTTAAATATCAAGTAAGGCGATGCCACCAACAGCACTCCAAAACCAACTGCACACAAAAAGTCAATAAACTCAAAAACACTTCTGGCTAGGAAGTTGTAGAACTGGAGCACAGCACTTATACAAATCTCCAAGTATGCTGTAACCCAGAACCTCATAAATATTCCGTGCTTATACTCGTCTAGCAAGCTTGAGAATTTTCTTTGTATTGGTTTGACTGGAATCTTGGATATTCCCCAAATAAAAGGAAACAGCAAAATAATTACAACAATTACTGAAAGGTTCTCCCCAGCATTCAACAGAAACGAACTTGACTCGTACCCGTACTTAAACGACTCCTTGTGCTTATTGGGGTAACTTTTTGGGTCTACAACATACTCAAATATATTTGGTATTAGTTCTATTTGGTTCAAGGCTTTAAAGAACTCCTTTAGCATAGGAGTTAGTGGGTTGGTTGACATAGGCACGAAGTGGAGTATTTGCACACAGTTAATGATGGCCCAAAGCCCAGCTGGATTAGGGTTGACTGAAGAAGCAGCTATTCCGGCACCCAAAGCCCCCATAACTAGGTTCGAGCCTATTCTAGCTCCTTGTTCTTCCTTTTGGCGATTAGGGTCAAATTCGTAGAGTTCCCCTTCTAAAGACTTGTTGTACAGGAACTTATTGTCTTGGTCTCTTAGTTCTAAAGTGAATTCTAGTTTCACCACTTGGTTTTGGGTAACATAGTTGTCAAAGTTTATGCTTATGAAGTAGGACTGATTGCTTCTTCTTTCTATAGAAAATCCAGGGTTTTGGTTTTGTAGGGTGACCAAGCAGTCCTCTGAAGTCAGGTTTTTACTAGGCGGACTTGTAAAGGTCAGATTCAAGTAGTTGTTTTCTTTAACGTATAGGTTTGCGTAAAAGTAGTCTTTTTCACAAGTGTTTTCGAAGGACTTAAAACCTTCAGTACACTCACAACTGGACTGATTAGTTAAGGAAGCGTTTGGAACGCAACCAGTGCACACTTCTTGTGAATCACAATCTAAGCATAGACTGGGACATGGTGTACATTCAAGGTTCAAGTAAGTTCCTTCAGGGCAAAGCACGCAAGTTTCAAGTTGCACTTCCCAATAGTAGGGGTGACTGCACTTACAGTCATTTGGGTCCTGGGCGTTTTCAATGCATTCAGAACAGTTACTTTGGTAGTCAGAGCACTTGTAGCACTGCTGGTCTCCACAAAGGTTGCAACTAGTGTCTTGCCTTACACAACCTCGACTTTGGCACTCAGAACTGCAGTTTAAGCACTGAGTTCCGTTCCAGTAAGTATTTATTCCACAGTTGGGGAGGCAAGTTCCTTTTAGTTCTATTGGACAGTGAGTGCAGTCTTTGCAGCTAGTTTCCACTGGAGGGTCAGTAACTGAGTTGTAGATCTTTAAGTCCCACAAGAACCCCTTGAAGCCAGAGTTTGCTCCTCCTATTGTAAGGCTGGATGGTTTTCCTTGGAAGAACCCGTTTGTTTTTTTAGAGGCTTTAGTTGAATTCGCCCATACTTCTAGGGTGCCTGGGTAGGTTTTAATGCCTACTAAGTTCCAACTTGATTGGTCTAGAAGTGGTCCAGTTAGCGAAACATCTCCCAACTCTAGCTTTGGAGAGTAGTTTTCAAGTGAAAGTTTTAGTTGGTCTTTGGAAAAGACAACTCCTGACTCGCTTGCAGGCTTAATCCATGCAAAAATGCTAAAAAAAGGCGAGAGGCTAAGTGGAGAACCTGAAGTTTGCATGTAAGACTCGTTGAAGTAGTAACCTCTATCTTTGGCTGGGTAGGGGTCAAAGGTTCCGTATTGCGGGTAGAACTGGTCGTCTTCTCCTGTAAGCACTGGAATTAAGTTCTTTAAGTCGTATACAGTGTCTTCTATTTTGCTAGGGTTAAGGTGGAATATTAACCCAGGGACTGTTGAGTTAGTTGGGGAACAAGTGTAGTCTGTGGGGCACTCACTGGAGCAAACTCCTTGAACTAGATAATATCCTTCTGAGCACTTTAAGCAGTTATAAAGACTTTCAGATGAGCATTCATCACAATTAGGAGTACATTCTGAGCAAGTGTCATTGTTTTTAAAGTATCCTGCGTTGCACTCACAGACTCCTGATTGGTTTGTAGAGTGCTCTTTGCAGGTTAAGCAGCTAGAATTAAAACCAGTGCACTCCTGGCAGAGTTCGTCTTGGCATAAATTGCAGTTTTCTGATCTTACACACCCTTGAGGACAAGACCCACAAGAACTGCATGAGTTATAACTAGTTCCTGTCCATAATTCGTCCATATCGCAAGAAACAATGCAGTTTCCGTTATCAGGGCAAACTGCACAATCATCTTCGCAAGAACTAGTAATCAGAGTATCAGTGTTTATGTTTTCATTGTAAATTCTAAGTTCATATAGAAACCCTTTGAAGTGATTTTCGTAACCTAGCTCAGCCCCTATAGTCATTTTGTAATTTGACTGAACGTCATAGTAAAAGGACTTTTGGGATGAAGTTACCTCTGAGTTTGCATTTAAATTAACTATCATTTTAATAGTGAAGTAGTTGTTTGTTCCAGTGTAGCCCTTTGCTCCAATAAAGTTCCAATTTCTGGCTTCAATAGAATGACTAGAGCTGCTTGTAAAGCTCTCAAGGTTCTTAAGTACCACATTAAGTTTGGGATTCTCAGAATCAATGCTGAACTCTATCATGCTCTTTCCGTTTTGGTCTGTTTTTGAAAGCAAAATTTGGGTGTTAGAATCAGAGTCAGGACGCACCCAAGCAGTTATTGTAAAGTCAGGAGCTAAAGTGAACTCATATTCAGAAGAGTCAGGAAAATGCATGTACGAAGATCCAGTAAAATAGTACCCTCTCATGTAAGCAGCCCATGGGTCAGTAGGCTTGTAGTTGGGGTAGAAGGAAGAGTCCTCTCCAGTATACACAGGAATGTTACTAGAATTGTCATGGACTATGTCCTGAATTTGGTGAGGAGTCAAGCGGAACACAAGGGTTGAGTCGCTTTCGCAATTGCCAGAACTCAAATAGAACCCACTTGGACAAAAGTCTTGGCATACTTTGTGCACATAGTAACATTCTTCTTCAATAAATGCCACCCAAGAAACTTCTTCAATATTACTAGTTAAGCCATGTTCTAGTTCAAGGCTAGTTTCATTGGTCTTATCATTTAAGTGCCCCCTCAAATACCCTGGGTTTGACCCCGTACCAGATAAATTTACAGAAGCGATTATCGTAAGCATTTTGGAGTATAGATATTTTGTTTGAGGTGTAAGACTTGATGTCTCGGTTTTTCCAAACTCAACTTTTGATCCAAAATCGTAAGCTCCGGGCAACACAGCAATCCAACCCACTTTTTCTTGCTCAATAGATGAACCTTCTAAGTCATCTAAGTAAATATGAAAATGGTCAGTGTAATGATAAGTATCAGTGACAATAATTTGATCATTATTGCTAGTTTGTACGAAATTCAATATCAAATTTTCTGCGGAATAATCATCGCGTAAATGACCCGAATCTTTATTAGTCATTACTGTGCCACCCTCAATACCTTGGGGAGGGTTACTTAAATCTACTGCAAAGTAGCCTACATCCTCAGAAGCAGAGTGACTACTTCCACTTGGAGCTTGAAGGAAAATATCAAAACCAGTAGAGTTAACATTTTTAACTCTGCAAGTAACATGGGATTTATCATTCTGAGTAACAACCATAGCTATAACTACAGGGTTACTGAAAGTTCCGGTGAAGCTAACTCTAGTTACAGTATGGTCCACATTTACTCTTCCATATTGAACTCCTGAAGTTCCAGACAGCTTTCTAGGTCCCTGAGTATAGCTGCAATTCACACTAAATGAATTGCTAAAAACCAAAACAAAGTTTAAATCCGCTTGAATTACAGAGGCGTTTTCAAACTTAACTTTGATAGAGTCACAAACATGGAATTCAGCAAGGGCACACACCCTATACCTTACTTCAGCAAATGGCGAAGAAATTAAATTTAGCCCTTTTAGGTCCAATTTAATGCTTACTTGGGACTCCAAACCAGGATCCCTTTGCATTTTAACCTGTTCAGGCTGTGAATTCACTTGAATTCTTCCGAATTCCAAAGTTTCTAATGTCCCTAAAGGTTTAAAGCTTAATAGCTCGTACTGGGCAATGTTGCAAGTTAGGGTGCTAGGGTTTTTGTTCCCAGCTATAAATTCAACGCTTAAGAATAAAGTCAATAAAATTCCACCCATTTCAATATTAAAACTAATTTACTTATGAATCTACTTGAGTGAGTTCGTCTGAGGTGAAGTTCACCACTTCAAAAGCTCCTGGTTTCACCCAGAAACTCATCTGAGAATTCCCTCCAAAGAATCCAATGCTTCTGCTATTCAATGGATTCAGCTATAGCCCTGCGAGTTAGCAGGCAGTAGCACAACCACCCAGAAGCTATCTAGAGTTCTACTAAGAGACTGGGTGGAGACTCAAAACACAACCTTTTACCATTTATAATCAGTTAGCTTAAGCAAACCCAAACCCCTCCGAACCTTCCAGAATGCCTACAGTTAAGTACTTGTTGAGGTCCTCATAAGTTCGGTACTCAGGAACGTAAATGCTGTTGAAACAAGTTGAAGCTCTAGGCAAGTTATTCATGGCATGTTTGCCTATAATTAAGTTCCAGTCGATTCCTTTGTAGGGTATTTTGCCTGAACCGGTGGCAAACCTTATAAAAGCCTTTTTAGTGGTTTCATCTGAGTTTTCTAGCCAGTTCCAAAGCCACTTGATTACTTGGCTTTCAGAAGTGTAGTCTATGTACTGAGTTCTTTCTTTAACTATTTCTAAGTCAACCATGGAATTTCCGTTGAGCAGAAACTCTATGTCCTGAGGTTTAAGTATTCCAAGCAACTTAGGAGTAACTAATTCTAGAAACGAAGAGTAAAAAGCTTCAAACTGCATTGCGATTTTTCCATAAAGATGCCAAAATGCCATTTTCTCAACATAATTGTTGACGTTTTCTGAGGAAACCTTAATCTTTGACCCGTTAGGAACTAGTTCAACAGTGTTTCCAAAGCTGTCTTGGGTTTCAAACCTAAAGTCTAGTTCCTCAAGTACTTTTTCATCGTACTGCAAAAGCGAGTTTAAGCTGTTGAACAGAACAGGATCGTCTTTTTTTAAGTCTTTGTAGTTTAGTTCTTTTCCATAGATCTTTTTGTATACTGAAGGTGCAAAGTTTATTTCAACTAAGAAACCGTGAATCAAAGCATTAGCTATGTAAGCACCTATTACTTGGTAGACCTGGAAGTTTTTTGAGTTAGAACTAGGTTTGAAGTGTCTTTCGTTAACTATTTCAAATAGTTTGTTTTTGGGGTCAATGATTTCTCTACTGAGTTTATCAAAGAACTCCCGGGACAACCCTCCACAATCAATTCCTTGTTCGTTTTTCCAAGTGACATTAAGCTTCTTCCTCAGTTCAATGTAACTAAAACTGAAATTTTCCAGAATGTCCTTTAAAAAGCTCCTTCTGTTCACAGAAACAGAAATAGTGCCTTTAGTTCCTGGAAGGCTTCTAACCTTTTCATAAAAGATTTTTTTCCTTTCGTTAAAGTCAAAACCTAGTTTTACTGGGGAGTTCTTTAGTTCTACTCCTTTTAAAGTTGCTCTAACTTCAATTTCGTCGTAGACTGACCTAAGAAATATTTTTACAAGCAACAAGTTTCTGTTTGTAACTAAACAAATGCTTTCAAGCTCTTCTTTGGCAGAAGTCAATTCAATGCAGTCTCCAGAGTTTAAAATCAAGCAGGTACCGTTTGTTTTCTTAACGTCAACCCAAGTAATTTGGTTTTGGTACTTGTCTTTTAAGTCCAGTTGTAGGTTTAGTTTGCAATAGGGGTCTTCTTTTATGCTTGAGTTTTCTGGGCAGACATTTGTTGGTACTAGTGAAAAGTTTTTAATTTGACCATTGAAGCTAAGTGAGTGAGTGCCTGCTTTGGTGGAGTTGACAATAAGTTTAATAAATCCAGGTTGGTATTTTTCTTTAGAAACTATGTTAAGTTGGTTTGCGGTGATGTTTATAGTTTCGAGGTCAAAGTCTGAAATCACTCCTGCGTTGTTAGTAACTGCTAAGTAAACACAGTTGTCATTGCCTACTAAGTAGGTTTCTTTCTGGATATTGATGTTAAGTAAGTCTGGTAAGTTGATGTTTTCACTTTCTGAAAAGAACCCTTGAAGTTCCTTTTTGGTTTCTTTGAAAGACTGTTCGATAGTTTTTTGTAAGTCTTTTGAGTTAGTTAAGAGTTCGATCTTGCACTCTTGAGGTTCAAACTTTATGAACTCTGGATGACTTAGTTCTACTTGACTTACAGGGCATCCTTCGAGTTTGTAGAGATAAAAAGGCTTTTTGGACTTTTTGTTTTCGACGAAAAAAACTAAGTTGAAGGTGCAAGATCGGTTAACAAGTACTAAAAAGGCAGACTCATTTAAGTACTCAACTTCAAAGTTGATTTGGTGGTGGCTGTGCTTAAGAATAGGAGCTACTTTCAAAGAATAACTTTTGGTGCTTAAAATAGCTATAGAGCCAAGAGGAGCATTGTTTTCAGTGTCTTGCTTGAACACAATATACTTTTCAAACTTGGGGTTGGGTTCCAGTAGCTCTTTATAAGGAGTTTCTCCTGAGTGAACTTTTGTTAGAAAAACAGCTTCTTGTTGAACAAATATAGTTAAGTACACTGACTTGTTGCAGGGAACCCTGACTTTAAGGTCTTCTGAGTTCACTAAGTAAGAAACTGGGAGTTCTGTTATAGAGTTGGTGTCGATAACTTTGACTTGGACTTCTTGGTAAGGTTCACTAAGTTTGTAGTGGAACTCTCCAGAAGGTGAGTAAAACACTGATTGAACGTTGTAGGGAATAACTTTAAAGGCCTTAGAAGAAGTTCTGTGGTTGGTTTGGTTTATAATGCTAAGTAAGGAGCTTATTTTTGTATGAGGAGTCAGTAAGAACTCTAAACAGTCTTGGTTGTTAATTTGAAGTTGGGAGTTCAAAGACTTATTTGTGTACTTAATGCAGTAGTTAGGTTTTTCAGTGAGATTTGCAACTAAACTTAAGTACTTTTCAATGTGCCCAATTAAACAAACCCAAACTAGGTCTGTTAGGTTTAAGTTCTGCAGGTCTAGTTTGCAGTTTATGCTAAGTTTCTTTTTTGCTCTTTCAAACAACAAACCAATAAATTCACCCTCAAGAGTTTTAAAGTCAGAGTTCTGGAGACCCAACTCTACATAGATTACACAGCCTGAAGAAAACACCTTAAAGCTTTCTTGGGTGAAAATCAGCCTTATCTCAGAGAAGTCCTTTAGCATGCCTAAAACCAAGTCGTCTGGGTTTTCAAAGTGACATACTAACTCTCCAATGTACTCAACTGGCTTGATTCTAGCTATTTCATTAAACAGCTGACTGAAGGACTCAAAAGTTCGTTTGGAAAACTGAGAAAATGCACCTGCATCTTCAGTTTGTAACTTACTTAGATCAAAAGTAACCTTTAAGTCGGTTTCTTGACTAAATAGCCACTGAATGCTTTCTCTAAAGTTGTAAAGTAAGTTGAAAAGCTCAGTGCTTCCTAAAAACTCAAATGCAAACTGGCTTTTGACTTTTGGGTTATCTTTTAGCTTCACAAAGTTTTCTTTTAAGGTGATTTCTAAGGTTTCACTTAAGTCTATGCATAGTAAGTCTGAGTCAGCTTTTAGCCCTAAACTGAAGTTCCCAATTCTAGGCTCTACTTTCCATAAGTTACTTTTGTGGTCACTAAAGCCTAAACTCAAGTAGTGCTTTAAAAGCAAGTCGGTGTTAGGGAGACCTAGGAGAGTGTTTTCCAAGCACTCTAGGTTCTCTAGTTTGTAGTAGCTAAAAGGCTTCACCTTTTGTGAAGTAACCTCTTTCAAAAAGTAACTTTTGGGGTAAAAAAGGCACCTGAAACTAGAAAGCAAAGACAAGTAACTTTCAATAGCATAATGGATATCTTTTCTTAACTGGTTTTGGGTAGTGTTTAATACCACTGACTTCAAACAAGTTAGTTCTTCAAGGGTGTCTAAACTTAAACAGCACTTAAAAGCTTCCAAAAACGCATTTTGGTCAAAACTGAAGGTTATGCCGTGGACGTTTCCAAAGCATATGAGTTCCTTGCTTAAGAAGTCGTAAATTGGAGTAAGTAAAGACTCGGCAAAGCTCTTTGTAGTTCCAAAAGCTTTGTGGACCTTTAACTCAACTAGGTCAAAGTTAGGTTCTACAAAATAGTCTGTAAGTTCAAGCACCAAAGACAGTACTTTGTTTTCTAAGACAAGCCGACAGTCAGAAGGCTTAGGAACTTCACAGTTTAAGTTGGATAAGTCACAGTGGTCAAAGCTTACATTTATTGCTTCCAGAGTTTCTAAGTGTTCTGAGTTTAAAGTACCTAAAACTGTCCACAGCCAAACTTTGAGTTCGCCTGAAGTCAAAAATGCCTGGGCTATTTTCATGTGAGAAAGGGTCTTAGAAAGCAAACGCGAGATGTGCAGCACATACTGAGTTCCTATCTGGATTCTAGGCAGGTTTTCTAGTTTTAGTTCTTCAAGTAACTTCTGGGCTAGGCTTTGCAGTTTAAGTTCGCAGTAAGGCTTGAACTTATTTAAGTCAAACTTAAAGCAGTCCTTCAGTACTGGCCAGTTGTTACTTACCAAGCACTTGTTGAAAGCACTTTCATCTAAGACTTCTACGTTCAGAAGTAGTTCTTTGGGCACTTCTAAGTTTTGTCCTAAAGCTTCTAACTCTTCTAGCAGTTTGGGAATTCCAAGTCCAGGTCCTTTAAAATACCCAAGAGTGAACTGGCTCTCCAAAGACTCACACACACTCTCTAAATCCAGCACTGGAGTTACTGTTATTGAGCTTGTAAGTTCGCTGAAGTAGGTCTGCATTAAAGTGGCTAGTTCAAGATTTCTAGGGTAGAGTTTTGAGTACTTAAGTTCAAACCTTTTAGAGAGTCCTCCAAACAACTTGTCTTTGTTGGAGTTCTTTTTAGACTTCAGTTTGACTGTGTGACTAGAAGTGCTTTTAGACTTGCAATACACCAAAACACTAGTGAACTCTGCTTGGTTAGTTTTGGGTTTCAAAGAGCTCAGCAAAGAGGACGTGAACAACTGACACAGTTCACAAGCGGTATTTAAGTTGTTCTCAGCAGTTAAGTAAACAAATAAGTCTTTTTGGATTCTGATTTCAACGTTGAACTTTTGGTAAATTACACACAGGTTACCTGAATTAGTGTACCTTAGTTTTTGGTAAAGATTTTTGTTTAGGTTTTCAATGGTTTGCTTTGGAACTTTGAATTCGTAAAATAAACTCAAGTACTTAATGCTGTTGTAAACACCTAGTGAATAACACAGGTCCAAGTAAAGACTGTCTCTAGGTTTAAGTCTTGACTCAAGCTTGCTGCTGAGTCCATAAGACTCCAAAACAAACTCCCAGTAACTACTTGGAAGCACTCCTAAAACTACCAATTCTACCAAAAGGATGTTTAAGTTGTGCAGTATGCCTAAGTCTTTGCATTTACTTATGAGGTTTTCTAAGTCCAGTATTCTAAGTTCAAGTTGTTTCTGCACCAAGAAAAAAGCTATTTCGATGTTTTTCATCCCAACTGCTGTTACAATTGCGTTTAAGTCGAAAGCATTTGCGAAGTTGCCTAACAAATTGTAAAATGACTTTTTAAGGTTGTTTTTGCATATAAACTCAGCTACTTGAACTATCGAAAACTCTTCTAGGTCCCTTTGGCAACTAGTGCTTTGGTAAACTTTTTGCAGCTTTTGCACATACTTAGACTCTAAGCTAGGGTGTTTAGGAACTATCTCAAAGTAAGCTAGTAAGAACTGGAGCACTTTATCTGACCCTGAGTCTGCTGCTTTTGAAAGGTGTTTAAGTTGGAACTTGTACCCACACACTTCAAGGGCTTCTGCAGCTTTTAAGAAGTCGTGTTTGATAACTTCCAAAACAATGCTTTCCTTTTTATCTGGGTTAGTGAAGTGCAAAGGGTGGTTAATTAGCATTGAGTAGAAGACCCTAAAGTTTCTTAACTTAATAGAGTCTGAAACTCTGCACAAAACAAGTTTTTTGGAGTGCTTCACAAGCAGTATACTGTTAGGGTAGGTTTCATAAGTGTTCGTGTTGGGCAAGTACAGCTTCATATTAGGAGTTTTAGAAAGCATCACAGAGAGTTCGTAACAGTTGTATCCTTCAGAGTTTACTTTAGACAGTATTTCAGAAGGCAACATCTTAAGCATCTTAGCAACAACACCACTAAGACCTAGTTCTGAACAGCAGTGCAAAATGGTGTTTTCTTCAGCAAGTACTGTATTTAGGAGTTCTTCTCTTGAGTAGTGTTCTAGAATCATAAGTGCAATTGACTCCTGCCTTAATTTGCAGGCTTTATGCAGAAACTGACTTGATTTAAAGTCTAGTTGCGAGTTAGTTTGAATGCACTTTGCAAAGCAGTCTAGGTTTCCTGAGTACAGAACTAGTTCTAAAAGGTTTAAGTCAATGTTTTTTTGACAAAGCAAGTCAATCATTTCCCAGCTGCCTTTTATACAAGACAACTCTAAAGCAGTTACTTGTTTGTGTTTAAGAGTTCGTCTGAATGTGCTTAGTTTGGATAACTCAACAGTTGCAGTTAGGGGTATTTGCTTTACTAGTAAACTTGCTAGTTGGGTGTTGGAGTGGAACACAGCCCAATGCAGAGGAGTTCCAACTTCTACAACAGAAGATTCTTGGAAAGTAACACTTTGAGTTTCATCCTTCGTTCTTTCAGTTACTTCTTCAAAGCAGTCTTTGCTTAACTCCGACCTGTAGCAAACTACATTGGGGTCTACTCCTAGACTCAAAAGTGTTTTTAAAAGGTTGGTTATTTGGAAGTTGCTTTGTTTAGCTTTGGAAGCTAAGTACAAAAACACTTCTGAGTAAAGAAGGTTTACTTCTGGAGTCTGTTTATTTCTTCTGTAAAGCTTCTTTATGAACTCAAAGAACTCAAACTTCACCAACACTCTTAAAAGTAAAAGGGTATCTGAAGTGCTTAACTCAAATTCAAGAAGTTTGTTTAAAAGTAACTGCACGAACTCGTAAGGGCCTTCTAAACTAAACTCAATCAAAGCTTTTTTCTGAGGTTTTTCGATAAACTTACTGCAGTACCCAGTAACTCCACAACAAACCAAGTCCAGCAGTAAGTGTTCACTGTAGTCTTCAATGTTTTGTAACACAATGTCTGAGTTCCCAGTTAAAGCTGCAGCTTTTAGTACACTCACAGAGAACTTAGTGCACCTGCCTTTAAGCATTCTGACAGTTTTGGCAAAGTCAGGTTCCGAACAGTCAGCCAACATAGCTAGTCTTAAACTTTCTTGAGTAGTTTCTTCGTCAGAGTTGATCTTCTCAACAATTCTATAACACCCTTTTTGGGCAGCTATCATCAAAGGAGTCATGTTGTGCTCATCTTTAGACTTCAGAAACTCCTCAGCTAAGTTGCTTTCTAGCAAGTCTTCAACTAAAGACAAGTTTCCTTCTCTGCAGGCTTGGTGCAAAGGGTTTCTTTGGAGCATAGTGCTTAGGCCTGGGTACACTGTTTTGTGGTGTAGCAAAAAGTTCTTTAGTCCAGAGGGGGCTTGAGTGAATATTTCTAGTTTGTGAGTGATGATAGCTTTGATCAGTTGAAGGTTTTTGGTGGCTGACATTAGTCTTTTGTGAAGGGTGTTTGAAACTAACTTAGAGTCCACAACTAGTCTTATTAGCGAATGCGAAATCTTGGAAACTGACTTAATGAACCTAACAGAAAAGTTAAACACTTTAGTGGACTCGTTTAGTTTGTCCAAAATGTGACTGAATACTAAGTCTGCTCTGTCTACTTTGCAGTGCTTCAGTATAAACTCAGCTACACTCATAAAGCCTCTTCTAACTGCAATTACAAGTAGTGAGTCTGCAAAGTATATTTGGTACTTCAAAGACTTCTTAGCAATAAACAGTACAGAGTTTTCAAAGGGGTTATGCAACAAAGCGCTTTTAAAGTTGTAGTTTATGTATTGTCTGTTCTCTTTGTGTACAAGCTTCAAAAAACTTTTGACGCACAAAAGGTTCATTGTGCTGCAAACAGCGTTGATAGCTTCTGGCACGTAAAAGAACTTTACAAGCTTGTTTTTGGTTTTAAAGTGCTCAACTAAGTCTTTAAACATCACAACTCTTGACTCAAAGTTGTTTAGTTCCCACTGCTTCAGTTTGTTCTTTTCAGTGTCTTGGTAAGTAGCAAGGCCTATAATCGACTGCAAAAAGACCTTAGTTTTAAGTCTAGGTCTCAAAGACATCAGGGCTTCGAAGCACCTTAAGTTAACTGACTTACAAACGTCTATAAGTACTTCCTCAGTAACAAAGTCCACTCTGTAGAACCTAGAGAGTCCCTGCAAGGCGTTTTCAAATAGCTCTTCACAGTCTTCGAAGTAGCACAGGTAGCACAGAATGTCTTTTCTGCAGATATTTAGTTTTTTAATGCTAGAAAACAACCCATGGTTTTCCTGAAGTGTTTTTTTTTGCTTTTTTTCAAAGTTAATCAGCACCAACCTAAGAGTTTTGTCTGAGTAAAAGTTTTCAAGAAACAGTTTCAAACACTCCAAACAGCAACTGCTTAAAAGGGACTTTGAGTGGGGCTCTTTAATTCTGTCTAGGAAGTCACTGATCTCTTGGGGTTCTTTTAGGCTTAAAATGTTGCAGAGACCTTTGTAGAACGAACTCAGTAGCTGGTGTTTGTGGGTTTTAACTAAGAATGCCAAGGTGTTTTTAACTAACTTTTGGTTCAGTAGCAATTGGATGTTCCATAGTTTTTCAGACTTTAAAACGTGTTCTAGAAGAGACAGTAACTTAAGTTCAGTCGATATCATCAACATAGCCAAGGCAGTGTCAAAGTCCAGCACCCTAACTTTAGTGAGGTTTTCGAAGCCTGGGTTGTCTGCTTTTTTGAAAACAAAGTAAGCTGCTGCCTTTAGAGTTCTTTGGGGGTCTGGAGTGGCTTTTAAGAGCTTCGTGAGTATAAGGTTGTTCGGATACTTACTTGTCAAAGCTGAGAACAAAAAGGAGTTCTTGGAGACTTTAAGTGCGTCTTTTTTGATTGAGAATTCTAAGAAGTTTAGGTTTTCGCTTATTTTTGAGTGCTCTTCTGAGTCGTACAATTCAGTTTCGCTTATTTCTGAGTGCTCTTCTGAGTCGTTCAATTCAGGGTACAAAAATTCCCTTGGAAGTGACTCAAGTCCGTAGTACTTGGAGTAGCTAAGTAAGTACTCAGGGTGCTGTACTGCATGCTTCCTAGCTTTGCTAACTATTTTTGGAGAGTAAAGGGCTAGAAAGCACTTTTCTTTGCCTCTTGAAATACAATACTGAACAGTGTTTAGGTAAAAAGTGTTTAGTAAGTTGCTAGACTCGTGGACTCTGATTTGGGGGTTAAAGTACACACTCAGAATGCTTGAAACTGCTTGGTGGCTGTCTGAGTCAATGCATTTATGCAGGAAAGTACTTAAGTTGTAGAGGTAGTTGTTGTAGTTTTGGTACTTGTTAAGTACGAAGTCGCTGAACTTGTTGCAAAGCACTTCGAAGGACTTGCTTTCAACGTTACTAGGCAAGTTATCGAATTCAAACTGCCCGTACTGGTACTTCTGGTTCATGGTTTCAATATTTTGGCAGTAAAAGTTGATTTCGGTAGTTCGAATTGCTTCAGTGAGTTCAAAGCCTGAAGCAAGTGCATAGTTAAGTGGGTGTCCTCCACTACTTGTAGGAGTGTTTATGTTCAGGTCTTGTTGAATTAGAAACAGGAACTTTCCAACAGACTTTGAGTCTACAGCAGCTTCAAAGGGATTCACTGGGAACTTTACCTTTAACCTCTTGCTTAAGTAGCTTGTCACTGAGTCTCTTCTGACTTTAAGTTCTTGGTAAAGGCTTTCGTCAAGGGTATCTTTCAGAGGCTGGAACTTGCCTCTACTTTGAGTTAAGTGGATGTTTAATTCACCAGGAAAAAAGTTTCTGTGGATTTGAACGACTTTTTTAATTACTTCAAGTGAGCACATTTGGATGCTTAAACTCAACACAGTTTCACCTAAGAAGTTGACTACTCTAAGCATGTTTTTTAGGGTTTCTGGAGTTTTTTCCAAGAAGCTGTTCAGGACTTTAATCTTGGCAGTTTCTTTAACTTGGGCATTTTTCATTAAGTAGTGCAGAGGAGTGTTTGCTCTTGAGTCTGTTAAAAAGCAGTGTTTGGGTATAAGCAAGCCGACTCTTCGAGGCAAGTCACTTAAACTTGACTTAAGAACTTTAGTTAACACAGATTCGTTTTCAAAGTCTCGCTTTCCAACAGACTCCCAGTTAAGCTTTGCGAACCTTTTCAAGCAAGCAAACCTAGCATTTAAAAACATATCTAAAGCAAAGGAGTAACCTAGTCCTTCGACAGTCCAAACTTTGTCTTCGAGTTCTTTAAGCCACTTTTCCTCAAAGATGCTTGTTTGGCCTTTGTTGACCTTCTTCAAAATATACTCTCTGAACTTGGTTGCTTTGGAAACCTGACTTACGAACTCAGTCACTTCAGAAACTCTCCTTATGAGAAGGAATGACTTTTTAAACGAGGAGTTTTCTAAAGCAAGTTGGTAGACGCTTCTGTGGGTCTTGTCTTCAAGCTGGAACCACTCAAGACGGTCTCCTATTACTTCCAGGAGTTCTTTGACCCTTCCTTTGAAAGCTAAGAAATGCAAAGGAGTTTTTCCTGTTAAGTCTCCTTGGCAAAGCATAGATTCCTGAATAACTTGAGTGAACTTAGGTAAGTAGTGTCTCTGCAAAAGGTAGTGAGCAGCGTTCAGTCCCAGGTTGTCTGTTCCAAGTGGCAAAGAATTTTCTAAGTAGTTGAAAAGCTCAGACTCAGTCGGGTTAGAGTAAAAAAACTCAACAAATTCTTCCATTATAGTAAATGATTTTTCTTTTGAGCTTATTTGTTTTGTGTAGAGTTTGCTCAACAGAAGTTGCTCCAAGAAGACTTCAAACAGGCACCATAGAACTTGGAAAAGTCACCCTTGAAGGAACTGACGAACATGGAAATGGGATCTCTAGGACAGTTAACTTTTCCCAGGAACTATCAGACCCAGTTGTAGTGTGCATGGTTGCTACGCATAATGACCCCCGCTCAGTTATTTGCAGAATTAAAAGCATTACTTCTTCAGGGTTTGATTTACTTTTAGAGGAACTCCACAAACCCCAAGAATCAGGCAACCACTCCCAAGAAGAAGTGACTTACATGGCAGTGGACTTAAGCAACCTGCCTCACAATGTACATGCTGGGAACATAGAACTTACTGATATTAAGCAATTCCAGGATATTAACTTTGGAAGTAGTTACTCTGCAGAGCCCTGCTTCTTTGCTTCTATTCAAACATACAGCAGTCAAAAGTCGCCTCTTGTAGTGATTAAAAAGATTGAAAATGACCACTTTAGAATTGGACTTGACGAGTATTATGATGGCTACTTGTCTGGCGATGTTTCTGCACCGATAGGGTGGATTGCCATTCCAAAAGGAAGTTACGACTTTGGGTTTCATGCTGAATTTGATAGAACTGGGTATGCCGTCAACCACAACAAATCATTCTACACAACAAATTACATGATTAGAGAAATGGGTGTTTTGGGCACTATGATTAGTCTTAGAGGTGGTGATGATGGATACGTAAGGGGGTACTCTAGTGACAATAACAACGAAGTAGCTTTCCACATTGAAGAAGACCAACTAAACAACAACGACAGAGAACATTCAATTCAAGAAGAGGTTTCGTGGGTCGCATTTTCCACTTACAACTGCTTTTTTATAGAAGGAGTATGCCAAGACTTCTGCCCGACTGGGTTCCCAGAAGACTTAGAGTGCCAAAAGTCAGACACATTAATATTTCACTTAACTTTAGACGTTATTCAAGACACAGTAACTTACCAAGGAATTTCAGTTACAACTGGAGAAGATGAATTCTTTTACCCTGAGTATAAACTGACAGACCCCAGAGCAGCCTTTGGAAGAGGGTACTATTTTACAGGAACTTCTCACATGACTTTTTCTTCTGGGTTTGCTCTTGCTCCTAGCTTTGTTATTGCGGCTTGGATAAAGCCTGATTCAGTTACTGGCAACCAAACACTGTTTTCTAAGGTTGCAAGTGGAGATGAACTCATTGACTTTGCAATAAACAGTGGAAAGCCAGTGTTAAAGCTGCTTTTGGCAAACGGAAAAGAGTTCACAGTTTATTCAGACCATTCAGTGAAGATTGAATCTTGGAACTTAGTTTACTTCAAAGGATATATTGATGCCACCTATGGAGTAACTCTAGGGGTGAACTTAGACCAAGCTTCAACAAATAGCATCTACAAGTCTTGGTATTACGACACTCAGTTGAACTACCAAGTTACTATAGGCACAAACCAGTTGTCTAGTCAAAAATATTTTAAGGGCTTTTTGTACGAACTAAAAATTTACAATGGAGGATACCCTGCTGGTGATTTAATGTCTTCAAACTGTGGAGAATGTGACTACTGCCCCCAACCTGACAACTGCATAGTGCTTTGTGGTCTTAGTGAGTTCTGGAACGGGTCTGCTTGCGAACCTTGTGAAGAATACTGTGAAAACGGCTGTGTTACCCTAGGAACCTGCAATCTTTGCGAAGACAAGCTTTGTTACAGATGCACAAGCTTCACAGGTAGTTGCACTGAGTGCACAACAAACGCTTCAATGACTTCAGGCATTTGTGAGTGCGACTCTGGGTACTATCCTGACGTAGATGAGTGTAAAGTTTGCATTCAAGAACAAATAAGTGCTTACTACTCAAAGAACTACCTCAACCTAACTATTGAGTCTTCAGAACGTATTCAAGAATCAAAGTGTAATGAAGTGTTTTCGAGTGCAGCAATTAGTAGTTTTGGACAGGGTCATGAGTGCTTGTTCTCGTTTTATAAAGTTACTGTTGTACTCGGAGACAACTTTGCTGCTTTGGACTCAGTAGTGGTTAGGAGTTTGTACAGCAACAATACAGTATGTGGCTTCTATGAAAACCAAATAGAAGTTCAAATAGAAAAACCCCCTGTGCCAAAACCTGTTGCCCAACTTGAAACTCCTGCCACGGTACTTAAGTGCCAAAACTTAATTGCTACAAGCAAGTCTTACCAAGAGAACTTTCTTTACAAGTGGACTGTAGAAGGCAACTCTGCTCTGAGCAAGTACAACCTAGACTTCTCTTCTGCAAGTCAAATACAAATAAACAGCAACGACCTGACTGAAGGACTAGTCAGCATCACTATGGAGGTTAAAAACATTCTAGGCGAAGTTGTTTCTACAACTAACTCAGTAGAGGTTTCAGGAAGCTTGATAGTTAACATAGACGGATCTGAATTCCAAGTTAAACGCCCAGACTCCCTAAGTATTTCAGTGCCAGTTTCTACATGCGAGGAATCCGCTTCTTTAGAGTACTTTTGGAAAGTTACCTCAATCTCCAACAACCTTACTGCTTTTGAAGAAGACTCTTTTTGGGCCAGCCAAAAGTCCCCTCGTCACTTGTACATTGGAGCTTACTCACTTCCTGGGTTAAGTGAAGTAGAGTTCCAAGTAGAGGTTAAGGACACTCTGCACAGTTTGAAGGGAGAAGCTTCTTTTACAGTTAAGGTGCTGCCTTCTGTTCCCAAGTTGTTTGTTGACACTGCTGACGGAAACCACGGAGTCTCCCAATTTCTTAGAATAAATACTGACCGGTCTTATGACCCAGACGGGTTCCAGCTTTTGTTTGAGTGGAACTGCACTTCTGGAACTAGTAGCTGCTCCAAGCTGATTTCTAACACATCTAGTCCTTTGTGTGAAGTTCTGCCTAACTTAATGCAGCCACAGGTCACTTATGCTTTTACAGTCAAAGCACTGAAGTCTTTTGATCCTTCTATTTACACAACCGCAACTATTAGAATCACAGCTACTCAAGAAACTGTTCCACAAGTTAAGTTTTACCAAAAAAACCTAGACGGAAACATAGCTAACCCTCAAAAAGCTGTGAGGATTCTAGCTTTGTTTGAAGCCAACTACAGGTTTCTCTGGAGTAAATCTAAAGGAGGGAGTTTGGTATATGACTCAGCTATAGACTCGCCCAACTTAGTTATAAGAGAAGGCTCCCTGGACCCAGGAGACACTTACACTATTCAAGTAGAAGTCGACTCATACCCCTTCTTTTGGACTTTTTACGTAAACAAGCCACCTGGACCAGGGGCATTCACAGTTACTCCTTCCAAAGGAAGTGAGCTTAGCACTGTGTTTAAATTCCAAGCTAGTAACTGGACAGACCCCGAAAACCACATTCCTCTTACTTACTCTTTTGGAGTGCTTTCAGAAACCCAGACTTTCAGTTTGAGTTCCAAAAACACTTCTGCTTTCCTCTATACCAAACTACCTTACTTAGGAAAGAACCTAAAAGCTTATGTAGAAGTTTACGACTCTTACGCAACTAAGTCTGGACTAGAGTTCCCAATACAAGTGGAACTCTCTGAGAACTTTCAAGAACAAGAAGTTGTAGAAGATTTCAAAAGTCAACTGGCTAACTCTAGTTTTCTAGACATTCCCCAGCACACCAACTCTGCTCTACAAGCCACTATCAACAGAGAACTGATCTCAGACCATAACTCTAGCTACTACCAAGAAGTTATAGACCTAACTGTAGGTGCAGCTAAGGACTACATAGAGTCTTTCAACCAAGTAAGTACACAAACTGCTAGCAACGTGGTAGGAATTCTTAAGTCCTGCTCACTAAACCCCAGAGTTAACACTCCTGCAAACTTGCAAAAGTTCCAAAGCGTAGTTAAAAAACTTGCAGACACAATAGACCCTTTTGAAATCACAGACCAGCTTACAGAAGAGTTCTTAGAAGTTTGTGAAAACAACTTAGCAGAAACCAACCCCAATGAAAAAACTTTAACACTAGGAATAATCAACGACAACATTAACACATTCAACTCTAAGATTTTCAAGGAAATGAAAAACACAGAAGTTAAGAACTTTCTCAAAGAAAAAATACAAATGAGTTTAGGGTCCTACAATGCTCAAAGCTTGAATTCTAAAAACGTCTCAGTAAACACTGCTTCAGTCCAGTTTTCTAACAACATTTCTAGCACCTTACTTTCTACTCAATACGGAGTCTCGGTAAGCCTTATTCCTGTGAGCGCAGAAAACTACTCCTCCATACTCAGCGTTGACTTAATTGGCCAAACAACCTCTAAGTCACCTATTAAACTCAGAATTCCAATTTCCAACCCTTCACAAGACCTAGAGTGCCAGCACCTTTACCAAAGCATTTGGGAAACCAAAGACTGCAAACTAACTAACCACAAAGACACCTTTGCAGAGTGTGAGTGCAAAGACCCATCAGTGTTCAGTGTTGCTTTTTCCTCAGCAGTGGACACTTTCACCGATAACAACTTTGATGAAACTGTAGACTTAAGCAACCTCCAAAAAGTAAAGTCTGGCACGCTAGGGATTTACTTCTGTGGAGTTGAGATCTTCCTCTACGTAGTGATGCTAATGTATTCGTGCAAACTTGACTACGACAAAAAAGAAACTCCTAAAGCCAGAAGTAACTCTAAAAGAGCAACCAACACTGAACTAAACGAAAACTATATTGTGGACACTTCCAACAGAACTGTGGTTGAAACTCCTGTTAACACTGCAAGAGATTACTCAATACCCAAAACCAAAGACTTGATCCAGACTTTCAAAGAAAAACACGAAGTTTTGAGTATCTTTTACTTGCATGACAAAGACAAACCCAGAGTTGTCAGGTCAACTTTTTTGGCAACAAAACTTTTAGGAGACATGTACTTGATAGGGTTGTTTTACAGGGGCGAAAGTGACTCTGAGGACTCTGAGTTCTGGGCCACAGTGACAGAGTACTCTTGGAGGGACTTTTGGGTGTTAGTTTTTTCAAACGTTATTATGCTTGTGGTCTTCTTGGTTCTTAAGAGTTCTTTTAAGCTTAGGAAAAGGTACTCCCAGAGCCAGTGTAAGAAGTGCCTTGTAACTACTTTGGGACTGGTAGTGTCTTGGGTCATGATGGCTTACTTCTGCTGGTCGATAGTGGTGTTTTCAGCAGTGTTTGAGAAAAAAGTTAACTACAAGTGGATTTTTAACTCTGGGATTGACTACTTCTCTGAAGTTCTGTTGTTTTCTTTTCTCAGAATTCTGATTACTCTGGGCTTGAAAAAGCTGTTTTCTGAAGAAGAGTAAGTTTATTTAAATCATGGAATAAATCTTTAGTTTTTAGCCAGAAAACTTAAAAAATGCAGCCATTTTATTATAGAGTTTTAGAGTGCAAGTATTAGTTGGTAATCTAAAGAAGTTAAACTTAAAAAAGAACTTGGAGGACTGATAGAATCAGTAAAATGCAGAGGTTGGAGGAGCTGTCATCTTGGATAGTTTTTTCAAGCGAATAATAAATAGGAGCAAGAGTCTTGATAATTGTTTCATCTGCACCTTTTAGGTATTGATAGCTTGATGCTAAAATGTTGTAATAGTTGAAGTAATTAGTGAAATTCTTGCTTGCGTAGTCATTAACACACGTTTTAGTAACGTAAGTGTTGCAACTTTGAGCTTGGCTTGAGAGCAACCATTCCTTAAGGAGTTGTCTGTATTTTACCTTATAAGTATCGCCTTCGGATAAAGAGCAGTGTTTTTTCCCACTAAGTCCGCATTCACAAACCTCGGAAAATTCATCAGTGGTTTTGCAGTCATCGTTTGTTTTACACTCAGCTGCTGGATTCTTGCTTTGTGGAGGATCCTTGCATTCCCACATTAGTGAAGAAGTAACATTTGGATCTGCATAAAAACTCTCACAACAAATTTCAGCACTACTATCTAGAGAGTCAGGTCCACTCTGCTTATTGAATTTGAACTTGGATCCGTTCTTCAAAGAACCCACCTTTATGCAGTTACCATTGGCACACGTAAGGCCGTTTTGGCATTGATAGGGGTAACTGCAGCTATTTCCTTCTTGGTATTGCTTTACACACTCCAGAGTGTTGCTTCCTTGGTCCTTAGCAAAAAGACCCGGATCACAAGCTTGCTCTCCAACTAAAGGAGTCTTAGTGAATGTATCTCCTTCTCCATAGCCCTTACAAACTCCATTCTTGCAGTTTCCGATAAGGCAATCTGAGGCTCCTCTGCATTTTGAACCCGGGTAGGAAAGTGGAGCATATTCCAGCGAAGGTAAACTTTTAGCACAGTAACTGTCTTTACGAGTCATTATATCAACGTAATCATTTGAGGTGTCGTTGTTCATGCAACTAGTAGACCCAGTGCAAACTGAAGTGTCTACAGTGTAAGTGTTATTTTCCAGATGTCCACATACAGTGCCATTTGACTGGACCTTCCCTAGGGTATATTGATAGCATTCACCCTGGCCCAAAGAAGTTACCAAATTTTCGTAAGCACTCTCTAGCGAGTAGCCTCTTAACTCGTGCACAGTTGTAACTTCTGCTCCAACACCGAGTAGAGCTAGCAAGCAAATACCCAAAAAGGCTTTAACCATTTATTCAACCACTTAAGCCAAGGATTTAAGGGTTTGAAAATATGGATGGAGTGAAATTAAATTCTGAGGTTCAGTTGAAAAGAAGTCTAGATGATTTGAACTCCCAAAAACCTTTTATCACGCACAGTGTAGGGTGGAACCGCAATCGACGGATATGACTTGCGAGATGTTGACTCACCGCCATAGTGGTCTGCCCCGAAGGCTAATTAAACGAGCCTTACTCTTGAGGGCGCATAGTTGGAAGCTCAACCAGCTAAATGCACAAGTTCTGGTAATCTTAAAAGAACGTGAAAGCAGTTGTTTAAATGAGCAAAAATGAATATAAAAGAGTTCTAAAAGTCTCGAGATGTATGGAAGCGTCCGACGAGCAGTTTTAAAGATGATTTGAATTTTTTGATAACTTAAATGACGTTTAAAAGCTTACTCGAAGGTCTGAGTGATTCCAACTTCAATTAGTAATAAATTTACCAATAAACTCCAGCTTCTAGGCACACTTGGTCATTCCGTAAAAGGGCCTTATCTGGTAAGACAGAGTGATGTTTCCGTAGCCTCTGTCGGTGCCTTCGTGCTTCTGGATCACACCGTCACTCATCTTTCTGTAGTGTATTTGTTTCTTTGCTTCAAAGTACTAAGGTCTCATACTGGAAGAGCGATTTAATGGCGCCGCAGTGTGAATCCAGGCCCGGACCCTTATACTCGTACGCATAGCGGTAATGTGACGC
>PR_CR_10_Liq_1_inCRDRAFT_1000580_pt1 | contig 22522 bp, 22 predicted proteins | sample PRCRCaboRojoPR_3_FD_10241 | JGI IMG/M metagenome (IMG submission 10241)
CCCGCCCATGCCCCGGCCCCGCTCGCGCCGGCGTCCGGGGCGGGCGCCCCGACCGCGCCGACCGTGCCGGAGGTGCGGGCAGGCGATCCGGGCCGCCCTGTGGATCCCCCCGGGACCGAGATGCCGCGCCCGCGGCCCGACACGGCCGCGGCCCCGCTGGCGGCACCCCTAGCGCCCCGGGCCCGAGCCCTGCCCATGGCCGATGGGGCGGACCTGCCCCCGCGCGTCGAAGCGCGCCTGCACGCCACGACCGCCCGGCCCGCCCCCGCCGCCGCGCCCAGGATCGATGCGCCGTCGCCAGCGGCGGTGCCCGCCGGCCCCTCCGCGCAAGGGGGGCGTTCGGCGGAAACCACGGGCCGCGCGGCCGGTCCCGAAATGTTGGGGATTTTCGAGGATCCGGCCGCCGCGTCGGATCTGCGTCCGGGGGATCGCCCGGGCGCGGAGCGCGTTTTCCAGGCTTCCGGACCCCTGGCCGCCGACCGCGGTGCACAGACGCCGCCCGCGCTGGCCCGCGCGGTCTCGGCCCAGCTGGCCGAGGCGGCGCGCCTCGATCCAGGCCGGCCGGTGGAAATCCGTCTCGAGCCGCAGGAACTCGGGCAGGTGCGCATGACCCTGAGCCTGACCGATCAGGGCGTCACCGTGGCGATGTCGGTCGAGCGGCCCGAGACCCTCGAACTCATCCGGCGGCACGTGGACATGCTAGCGCAGGATTTCGCCCGGCTGGGTCTCGGCACCGCCGGCTTCAGCTTTGCCCGCCAGGACGGCGGCGGGGACCAGGCCGCCGGAACGCCGGTGTCCGCGGGCCTCGCGGCGCAAGAGACCACCGGCGAAACGGATGCGGCGCAGCGGATCACACTCCGCGCGGCGACCGATGGCGGCATGGATATCAGGCTCTGAAAGGACAGGAGATGGACCCGATCAATCCCGCAACGGCCGGAGCCGGATCCGCGGCATCGTCACCCCAGCAGCTCGGCGCTGCCGAGATGGTGACCTCGGATTTCGAGACGTTCCTGAAAATGATGACCGAGCAGCTCAAGCATCAGGATCCGCTCAACCCGCTCGACAGCAACGACTTCGCGATGCAATTGGCGACGTTTTCGGGGGTCGAACAGCAGGTGCAGACCAACTCGCTGCTGACCGCCATCCAAAGCCAGCTTGGCGCCGCCGACGCGACGGCGCTGGCGGGGTGGGTCGGGCTGGAAGCCCGCGCCGCGGTGCCGGCCGATTTCGACGGAACACCGCTGGAACTGGTGCCGCGCTTCGCCACCGGCGCCGAGAGCGCGCGGCTCGTGGTCCAGGATCCGGCGGGGCGCATCGTGCAGTCGCTGCCGCTGACCGTCGCGGACGGTCCCGTCGTCTGGACGGGCGCCGATGCGGCCGGCGCGATCCTGCCGGCCGGGCGCTACAGCTTCACGGTAGAGAGCGAGACCTCCGGTGGCGAGACGGAGACACACCCCGCCGAGGTCTACGCCGCGGTGCGGGAGGCCCGGCTGGACGGCGAGCGCACGCTTCTCGTCCTGGCAGGCGGGGCGGAGGTGCCGGCCTCCGAGATCAGCGCGGTGCGCGCCGCCGACGACTGATCGGCCCCCGGCGTTCACAGGCCGAGATAGGCGGCGAAACCCGCGGCCGACGCGGCGGCGCCCAGCGCGGCCCAGGCCACCGGGTGCCATCCCCGGCGCGGCGGGTCCGGCTGCGGCGGGTCGACTTGCGCCATGATCGCGGCTTCGGCGAGCTTGGGCAGACGCGGCCCGAACCGGGCCAGGACCTTCGCCGTCTCGGCGAGGTCGCGGGCAAAGGCGCGCGGGCCGACATTGGTGCGGATGTAATCCTCGACAACGGGCTGCGCGACTTCCCAGATGTTGATGTTCGGATGAAGCGACCGCGCCACGCCCTCGACCACCACCATGGTACGCTGAAGCAGGATCAGCTCCGTCCGGGTTTCCATGCCGAAGCGTTCGGTCACCTCGAACAGGTAGGCCAAGAGCTTTGCCATCGAGATCTGGCTCGCGTCCATGCCGAAGATGGGCTCGCCCACCGATCTTAGCGCCTGGGCAAAGGCGTCGATGTCGCGGTCGGCGGGCACGTAGCCGGCCTCGAAATGCACCTCGGCCACGCGGCGGTAGTCCTTGCGGATGAAGCCCATCAGGATCTCTGCGTAGACCCGGCGCGTGTATTCGTCGATCCGCCCCATGATCCCGAAATCCAGCGCCACGATGTCGCCGCTGTCGGACACCTTGAGATTGCCCTGATGCATGTCCGCGTGGAAGTATCCGTCCCGGAGCGCGTGGCGAAGGAACATCTGCAGCACGCGTTCGCCCAGCGACGTCAGGTCGTGCCCGGCGGCCCGCAGCGCGGGCACGTCCCCCATGGGAATACCGCCCACCCAGTCCAGCACCAGCACCCGGCGACCTGACAGCGGCCAGTGGTTTTCCGGTACGGTGAAACCCGGATCGTCGGCGGTCGAGGCCGCGAATTCCGCCGCCGCCGCGCCCTCGAGACGCAGGTCCAGCTCCTTCATCACCACGCCTTCGAAATGGGCGATCACGTCCGTCGGCTTCAGCCGGCGCGAGGCGGGAGAGAGCCGTTCGATCATGTTGGCGACGAAGTAGAAGGCGTCGATGTCCCGGCGGAAGGCGCGTTCGATGCCCGGGCGCAGGATCTTCACCGCGACGTCGCGGCCGGTGCTGCGCAGCCGCGCCCGATGAACCTGCGCGATCGACGCGGCCGCGACCGGTTCGCTGAATTCGCTGAAGGCGGCGTCGGCGGCGATCTCGATTTCCCGCTCGAAGGAGGCCTTGGCGGTGGCGGTGTCGAAAGGCGGCAGCTTGTCCTGCAGAACCCGAAGCTGCTGGGCAAGCTCGTCGCCCACCACGTCGGGACGTGTCGACAGGATCTGGCCGAACTTGATGTAGGCCGGGCCCATGGCGGTCAGCGCACGGGTCACCGGGGGCATGGTCGGGTCGCCCTTGGCGCCGAGCCACTTGAACGGCCAGCCGACCACCCGCGCGGCGAGCCGCATCTGGGGCGGCGCGTTCACGGCCTTGAGCGCGACCCCCATGGCGCCCGTGCGCTCGAAGGTGGCACCGGTGCGGATCAGGCTCCAGATATTGTGGGGTCCGCGCATGGCCTAGATTTTCCAGCCGGAATGAAGCGCGGCGACACCGAAGGTCAGGTTGCGGAACTTGACGTTCTCGAAGCCCGCCGCGCGGATCATCGCCGCAAAGCTCTCCTGATCGGGGAAGCGGCGAATGCTTTCGACAAGATACTGGTAGCTCTCGCGGTCATTCGCGATCAGGCGGCCCATTTCCGGGATGACGTTGTAAGAGTAGCGGTCGTAGAGCCATTGCAGCCCGTGGTTCGGCAGCTGGCTGAATTCCAGGACCATCAGCCGGCCGCCCGGCCGCAGCACGCGGAACGCCTCGGTCAGCGCATCCTCGATCCGGGTCACGTTTCGAATGCCGAAGGAGATCGTGTAGACGTCGAAGCTGTTATCCTCGAAGGGCAGGGCCATCGCGTCGCCCACCACCCAGTCCAGCCGGTCGGCAAGCTGCGCGGCCTCGGCGCGCTTGCGGCCCTCCACCAGCATGCTCTCGGTCATGTCCAGAACGGTCGCGGTGGCGCCGGGCGCGCGATCGAGGAAGCGGAAGGCGATGTCGCCGGTGCCGCCGGCCACGTCCAGCAGGCGCTGGCCGTTCCGGGGGGCGAGCCAGTCCATCATCGCATCCTTCCAGACGCGGTGGATGCCCATGGACATGACATCGTTCATCACGTCGTATTTCGAGGCGACGTTGGTAAAGACGCCGTGGACCATCCCGGCCTTCTGGTCCTCGGGCACGGTCTGGCGGCCGAAATGGGTCGTTTTGGGCGCGTCGGTCATGGGTCTTGCACTCGGCTGAAACTCCCCCTCCTTATAGGGCGCCTGAGGGGCGGAGCAATGCGTCCTTTCCGAACGGAGGCGATTGTGCCCGAACTGCCCGAAGTCGAAACCGTGCGCCGGGGACTGGAGCCGGTGATGGCTGGAAAACGGATCGCGCGTGCCGATGTGCGGCGCCCCGATCTGCGCTGGCCGCTGCCCGACCGGCTTGCCGCGCGGCTGACCGGTCAACGCGTCCTGCACCTGGGGCGGCGGTCGAAATACCTGCTGTTGGCGCTGTCCTCGGGCGAGACACTGATCGTGCATCTGGGCATGTCGGGGCGGCTGCTGGTCAGCCTGCCCGATGCGGCGCGCCACGCCGTGGCGCAGTTCCACCACGATCATCCGGCGCCCGATAAGCATGACCATGTCGTGCTCGACATGGAGGGAGGCGCGCGAATCACGTTCAACGACGCGCGGCGTTTCGGGGCGATGGACCTGGTGGCGACCGCGACCGCGGCGGAACACTGGCTGCTGGCCGGCCTCGGGCCGGAGCCGCTGGGCAACGCCTTCGACGAGTCGTACCTGGCGGCGCGGCTTGCCGGGCGCCGCACGCCCATGAAGGCGGCGTTGCTCGATCAGCGGGTCGTGGCGGGGCTCGGCAACATCTATGTCTGCGAGGCGCTTTGGCGGGCGCGCATCTCGCCGCGGCGAAAGGCCGGGAATCTCGGCCAAAAAAGGCTGCAGAGCCTGGTGCCGGCCATCCGGGCCGTCCTGCAGGACGCGATTGCGGCCGGGGGATCCTCGCTGCGCGATTACCGGCAGGCCGACGGCGAGCTCGGCTATTTCCAGCACGCGTTCGCCGTATATGGGCGCGAGGGCGAGACATGCCGCCGCGACGCCTGCGGCGGAACGATTGCGCGGATCGTTCAATCGGGACGGTCGACTTTCTATTGTCCGGGATGCCAGAGATAGGTTGAACGCGGGCCGATAGCTGGTAAGGAATCTGGCCGAGATCATCAAAAGGGTTCCCGGATGGCTTACGAGACGCTGATCGTCGAGGTCGAGGACCACGTCGCGCTGATAAAGCTCAACAGACCGGACGCGCTGAACGCGCTCAACAGCACGCTGCTGTCCGAGCTCGCCAAGGCGCTGAAGGCAGCCGAAGACAACGACAAGGTCCGCGCGATCGTGCTGACCGGGTCGTCCAAGGCCTTCGCGGCCGGGGCGGATATCAAGGAGATGTCCGAGAAGAGCTTCGTCGAGGTTTTCACCGAGGATCTGTTCGGCGCCGAGGTCGAGCAGATGCTTCGCTGTCGCAAGCCGATCATCGCGGCGGTGGCCGGCTACGCGCTGGGCGGGGGCTGCGAACTGGCGATGATGTGCGACTTCATCATCGCGGCCGACACGGCGAAGTTCGGCCAGCCCGAGATCAATCTCGGCGTGGTCGCCGGCATCGGCGGAACCCAGCGCCTGACCAAGTTCGTCGGCAAGTCGAAGTCGATGGACATGCATCTGACCGGGCGCTTCATGGATGCCGAAGAGGCTGAACGCGCCGGGCTCGTGAGCCGCGTGGTGCCCGCCAAGAAGCTCATGGACGAGGCGATGGCCGCCGCCCAGAAGATCGCCGAGAAATCGCAGATCACGACGCTGGCGGTGAAGGAAGCGGTGAACCGGTCCTACGAGACGACGCTACGCGAGGGGCTGCTCTTCGAGCGCCGCCTCTTCCACTCGCTCTTCGCAACGGAAGACCAGAAAGAGGGCATGTCCGCCTTCCTCGAGAAGCGCGAGCCGCAGTTCCGCGACAAGTAGGCCGTGTTCAGTCCGCGCCGGAAGCCGGACGCGGATGGGACGCGGTTTCGCGCAGGAAGGTGATCCGACCCGCCGGCATGTTCCAGACACTGGGATGATCGGCCAGGAACCTGGCACCCAGTCGCAAGAGAACTGGCGCGCCGGGGCCGCGAATGTCCTCGACGCCGCCCGCTTCTACCAGGCGCAGCCAAACCCCATCGAAGGTGGCATTGCCAAAGACAAGGCCCGCCACCCGCCCGGTTCCGTCTCCGTCCGTGTGCAAATGTCCAGCGGCCATCAGCCCGGACCGCGTCTCTGCGTCGAGGTAGAACGTGCCGCCATCGCCGGTGTCGACGTCGATGGATACCGGCAGGCTGCCGACCCACCCGGCCCATGTCGGCAGACTGCCTTCGGACAGAGCGAAATCGATATCGGTCCGGATGGCGCCCGGGCCGAGGCGCGGAAATGCCCGATCGCCGGTCTGCCCCGCATCCGAAAGCACCAGTTTCAGGCGCCCGAGATCCAGAAGGAAGGCGTGCCGCGACACCGCGGGCAGCCCCACGAAGCCGAGAAAATCCGCCCCGAGCCCATCGCGGGTGAAGCCGAAATTTCCCGACAGCACCGGCGCGGGCAACTCCATGGGCATCTCGGCGATCATGACCGAGGGGACATCTTCGGAATGGCCCTGCACGATGATGTCCTGGCCGGATGCGGTTTTCCCGCGTGCCAGTTCATGGCCGGGTGCGAGCGCGAGCGCATCGCGGTTCAGCATGACCGGATAGGCGGACCCGGTGTCGAACATCATCACGCCGGATCGCGCCCCAACACGGGCCGAGAGCATCGGTTTGCCATCGCGTAGCGTCAGCGGGATCGTGCGCGCCCCGGGGCTGCTGCCGAATAGCTCCGCGGCAGTGGCCGCCGGTGGGACAAGAGTGATCAGAATGCAGATGATCCATCGCATGGGCAACTCCGTCTCTTTCCTTCCGCGGGGCTTTGCGGATCCGCGCCGCACCGGGGCGTGCGATTCCGTTTGCCGCAGTCTCGCACGATTGGCCCCTGCCGTGGAGCGTGGCGTCCGTCCCGTGGGGCGGTCCAGACCCATGCCGGCCGGGGCGCGTGGCGGTTCAAAAGGGTATTTGCATTCCGGGCCGTTTCCTCTATACGCCCGGACCAGACATGCGCGTGAGGCCCGCCTTGGCCGGAATCGCCCGGTAGCGAACCCGGGGTGGGGTCATCCCGCGCACACGCAAATTGATACCGACCCCACGAAGGGAACACGCACATGGCCAATACGCCCCAGTCCAAGAAACGCGCCCGTCCAGAACGAGCGCCGCTATGCCGTCAACAAGGCGCGCCGGTCGCGCATCCGCACCTATCTGCGCCAGGTCGAGGAAGCGATCGCCGGCGGCAACAAGGAAGCCGCGGCCGAGGCGCTGCGCAAGGCTCAGCCCGAACTGATGCGCGGCGTCACCAAGGGCGTGATGCACAAGAACACCGCGTCGCGCAAACTTTCGCGCCTGTCGGCCCGGGTGAAGGCGCTCGGCGCCTGAGCCGTCCGCTCCATTGACGGTTTGATGACAGCAAGGCGCGCCTCCGGGCGCGCCTTTTGCGTTTCGGGTGGTCGATTGCCCATCGAATGGGCGTCCTGAACCCGCGTCGGTTGCCGGCTGCGACGTTTCTGTAACAGTTTCGGGGATTCGGAATCAGCAAGCTTAGAGTCAAGCGCGAAGATAAGTTGCCGCCCATGTGAGCCTGTTGCTAGCTTCGACAGGCGATTCAAACCGCCTTTGGGGGAAGCTGCGATGAGCGCGGACCGGAGTCCGAGCGTTTCCGAGGTATTGCCTGACGAAACCTGGAAAGAGCTGCAAGATACTCCGGATGCCGTGCTGATCGATGTCAGAACCCGGCCGGAATGGGGGTTTGTCGGTGTGCCCGACCTGTCGACGCTGAGCCGCTCGGTGATCCTGCACGAGTGGCGCCAGTTCCCCGACATGGCGGTCAACCCGTCATTCTCCGCGGCGCTGATGGAAGAGTTCGGGGACACGCTGCCGTCCAAGGTCTTCTTCATCTGCCGGTCCGGGGCGCGTTCCATGGAGGCTGCCACCGCTTTCGCTGCGGAACTCCAGGCGCGCGGGCAAAGGGCCGAGTGCATTAACGTGGCCGAGGGCTTCGAGGGCGATTTGGATGCAAATAAACACCGGGGCACGACCAATGGTTGGAAGGCCCGGGGGCTGCCCTGGCGGCAGTCTTGAACGAATAAAATGACGGGTTGGAAATGACGCACGACACCTGGGGACGTGTACGCTCTGAGCTTTTGCAATCGGTTGGAAACGATGCCTTCAAGAACTGGATAGAGCCCCTCGAGTTCGGAGAGATCTCCGACGGGGTGGCGCGGTTCTTCGTGCCGACCTCCTTCATGGGGACCTGGGTGTCGCGGAACTTCGGCGACGAGATCCTGCGCACCCTCGGGCGCAACGACATGGACGTGCACCGGCTCGACTTCTGCGTGAAATCGGGCGGCGCCGCCGTCGAGACCCCCGAGGCCGACCGGGCGGCACCGGCGGAGGCGCCGGCAGACGAGACCATGGTCGCGCCGGATGCGCCCGGCCGCGACGACATCGACCTGCCGGGCGCGCCGCTCGATGTCCGCTTCACCTTCGAGACCTTCGTGGTCGGCAAGCCGAACGAGCTGGCCCATGCCGCCGCCCGCCGCGTGGCCGAGGGCGGGTCGGTCACCTTCAACCCGCTGTTCCTCTATGGCGGGGTGGGGCTTGGCAAAACGCACCTGATGCACGCCATCGCCTGGGACCTGCAGCGCCGGAACCCGCGGGCCAAGGTCGTCTATCTCTCGGCCGAGCAGTTCATGTACCGCTTCGTCCAGGCCTTGCGCTTCAAGGACATGATCGGCTTCAAGGAGCTGTTCCGCTCCGTCGACGTTCTGATGGTCGACGACGTGCAGTTCATCGCCGGCAAGGACTCGACCCAGGACGAGTTCTTCCACACCTTCAACGCGCTGGTGGATCAGAACAAGCAGATCATCATCTCGGCGGACCGGGCGCCGGGCGAGATCGACGGTCTGGAGGAACGCATCAAGTCGCGCCTGCAATGGGGCCTGGTGGTTGACCTGCACCCGACGGATTACGAACTGCGGCTCGGGATCCTCCAGCAGAAGGTCGAGGCGCAGCGCAGCATGTATCCCGATCTCAAGATCGCGGACGGCGTGCTCGAATTCCTCGCGCACCGCATCTCGACGAACGTGCGGGTCCTCGAGGGCGCGCTGACGCGGCTCTTCGCGTTTGCCTCGCTGGTCGGGCGCGAGGTGACACTGGACCTGGCGCAGGACTGCCTGGCCGATATCCTGCGGGCCTCCGATCGCAAGGTCACCATCGACGAGATCATCCGCAAGGTGGCCGACCACTACAATCTGCGGATGACGGACCTGCTGTCGACGCGGCGTACCCGCACCATCGCGCGGCCGCGGCAGGTGGCGATGTTCCTGGCCAAGACGCTGACGTCCAAGTCCCTGCCCGAGATCGGCCGGCGCTTCGGCGGGCGCGACCACACGACGGTGATCCACGCCGTGCGCAAGATCGAGGAACTGCGCGCCGTCGACAACCAGATCGACGAGGACGTGGAACTTCTGCGCCGCATGCTGGAGGCGTGAGGGGCGCGCGTGGCGGCGCGCCTCTTGACCCTCTGCCCGGTTCGTCGGACAGTCCTGAGAAAACCATTGTGTTACGGGTCGGTTCGGCTAGTCTCGCCGCCCCGACAGCCGAAGGAACGAGGGTATGAAGATCAGCATAGAGCGTGCCGCGCTGCTCAAGGCGATGGCCCAGGCGCAATCCGTCGTCGAACGCCGGAACACCATCCCGATCCTCGCCAATGTGTTGATCGAGGCCGACGGCGATTCCGTCAGCTTTCGCGCCACCGATCTCGACATCGAGGTGGTGGACAAGGCCGTGGCCCAGGTCGAGCGGTCGGGCGCGACAACCGTTGCGGCCCACACGCTCCACGAGATCGTGCGCAAGCTGCCCGACGGTGCGCTGGTCACGCTGGCCGATGACGGCGCCTCGGGCCGGCTCGAGGTCAGCGCCGGGCGCTCCAACTTCTCGCTCGCGACGCTGCCCAAGGAAGATTTCCCGGTGATGGCGTCGTCGGAATACAGTTCGAATTTCGCCGCGCCCGCCCCCGTGCTGCGCCGGCTTTTCGACAAGTCGAAATTCGCCATCTCGACCGAGGAGACGCGGTATTACCTGAACGGCGTCTACATGCACGTCGCCGAGGGCGAAGACGGCCGCGTGCTGCGCTGCGTCGCCACCGATGGCCACCGGCTCGCCCGGATCGACGCGCCGCTGCCCGCCGGCGCCGAGGACATGCCCGGCGTGATCGTGCCCCGCAAGACCGTCGGCGAGCTGCGCAAGCTTCTGGAAGACGACGACACCGAGATCGCGGTTTCGGTCAGTGAAACCAAGGTGCGCTTCGCCACGCCCGAGATCACGCTGACCTCCAAGGTGATCGACGGCACCTTTCCCGATTACACGCGGGTCATTCCCATGGGCAACACCCGCAAGCTCGAGGTCGACGCGGCGGAGTTCGCCAAGGCCGTCGACCGCGTGGCGACGGTGTCGTCGGAACGGTCGCGCGCGGTCAAGCTGCAGCTTGACGAGGACCGGCTGGTGCTGTCGGTCAATGCCCCGGACGCGGGCGCGGCCGAGGAGGAACTGGCCGTGGCCTATGGCGACGAGCGCCTCGAGATCGGCTTCAACGCCAAGTATCTGCTCGAGATCGCAAGCCAGGTCGATCGCGAGAACGCCGTGTTCCTGTTCAATTCCGCCGGCGACCCGACGCTGATGCGCGAGGGCGACGACACCTCGGCGATCTACGTCGTCATGCCGATGCGGGTGTGATCCTGGCCGCTTCGCGGCGGATCATGCCTCCGGCGGGGATATTTCCGCCACTTGGAAAGGCCGTTCCATGCCCCGGCTGGCGCTGACAGGACTGACGCTGGCGCAGTTCCGGTCCCATGCGGCGCTGCGGATGTCGTGCGACGGGCGCCCGGTCGCGATCCACGGCCCGAACGGCGCCGGCAAGACGAATATCCTCGAAGCGATCTCCCTGCTCTCGCCGGGGCGCGGGTTGCGCCGGGCCGGCGCCGACGAGATGGCGCGCCCGGGCGCCCCGGGCTGGAAGGTGTCGGCGCTGGTCGAGACGCCCGGGTCGAGCCACGAGGTCGAGACCTGGGTGGAGGATGCCGGCCCCCGGCAGGTGCGGATCGATGGCAAGGCGTCCCCGCAGGTCGCGCTGGGCCGCTTGCTGCGGGTGCTCTGGCTGGTACCGTCGATGGATCGGCTCTGGATCGAGGGCGCGGAAGGGCGGCGGCGTTTTCTCGACCGGATGACGATGAGCCTGACGCCCGACCATGCCGAGGCGGTGCTCGCCTACGAGAAGGCCATGCGCGAGCGCAACCGCCTGCTGAAGGAGGGTGTCGAGGATCCGGGCTGGTACGGTGCGCTCGAGCGGCAGATGGCGGCACACGGGGCCGACATCATGCAGAACCGGCTGGCGGCGTTGCACCGCCTGGCGACCGCGCAGGCCGGGGCCGAGACGGCGTTTCCCGCGGCGGATCTGGCACTGGAAGGGCCCGACGGCGTGGCGTTGCCCGAAACGGCCGAGGTGCTGGCGGACGCGCTGGCCCGGGGCCGCCCCCGCGACCTGCAGGCCGGGCGCACGCTGGCCGGGCCGCATCGCGCGGATCTTGTCGGCGTCTACGCGGCCAAGGGCATCGCGGCACGCCTCTGTTCGACCGGCGAGCAAAAGGCGCTGCTGGTCTCGCTGGTGCTTGCGAATGCCCGCGCCCTTGCGGAGGATGTCGGCGCGCCGCCGATCCTGCTGCTCGACGAGGTGGCGGCGCATCTCGATGCCGACCGGCGCGCGGCGCTCTACGACGAGATCGTGGCGCTCGGCGCGCAGGCCTGGATGACGGGGACCGGGCGCGAGCTGTTCGAGGCGTTGGGCGCGCGGGCCGCGTATCTGCACGTCACCGCGGCGGACGGACTGTCACGGGTGGAGGCGACGTAGGATCATGACCCCGCAACGCATCAGCGTCATCACGCTCGGCTGTTCGGACCTTGCCCGGTCGCGGGCCTTCTACAAGGCGCTGGGCTGGCGGGAAGCGCCCGCCTCGCAGGAGGCCGTCGCGTTTTTCCGGCTGCCGGGCCAGGTCCTGACGCTCTTCGGGCGCGCCGCGCTCGCCGCCGACCAGGGCCGGCCGGACGCGGCACTGGGCACCGGGGCGGTGACGCTGGCGCAGAATTTCGCCACCGAGGCCGCGGTCGACGCGGCCTTTGCCGCGGCGCTGGCGGCCGGCGCGACGGCGCTGAAGCCACCGGAGACGGTCTTCTGGGGCGGGTATTCCGGCTACTGGGCCGATCCGGACGGGCATGTGTGGGAAATGGCGATGAACCCGTTCTGGCCGCTCGACGACGCCGGGGCGGTCACCCTGCCGGAGGCGCCATGACGGTTACCGCCGCGCAGCTTCTGCTTTATGCCGGTGCCGTCCTGGCGCTCTTCCTGACGCCGGGGCCGGTCTGGGTCGCGCTGCTGGCGCGCGCGCTATCGGGCGGGTTCCATGCCGCCTGGCCCCTGGCGCTGGGCGTGGTGATCGGCGATGCGCTCTGGCCGCTGCTGGCGATTTTCGGCGTTGCCTGGATCGTTTCGGTCTATTCCGATTTCCTGATCGCGCTGCGCTATGGCGCGAGCCTGATCTTCCTGGTGATGGGGACGCTCCTGATCCGGCACGCCGACCGCAGAATCGACGGNGACAGCCGCCTGACCCGGCCCGGCATGTGGGCCGGCTTCTGGGCGGGGGTGCTGGTGATCATCGGCAATCCCAAGGCGATCCTGTTCTACATGGGGGTGTTGCCGGGCTTCTTCGACATCAGCCGGATCACCGTGCTCGACATCGCCGCGATCTGCGCCGTATCGATGCTGGTGCCCCTTCTGGGCAACGTGTTCATGGCCGCGTTCGTCGACAGGGTGCGGGCGGTTCTGACCTCGCCGGACGCGCTGCGGCGGACCAATATCGCGGCCGGCATTCTGCTGATCGCCGTGGGTCTGGCGATCCCCTTCACCTGAGCCGCCCGATCCCCGGTTCGAATCATCCCAAGCCCCTGAAATCGCGACGGAAATAGTCGGGCTTGCGGCGTGACATTCCCGGGGGAAACCTATATCCTGTCGGCCAAAGACAAGAGGGTTTCCCGACATGACCGAAGAAAACCAGGCCGGGCAGGCATACGGCGCGGAATCCATCAAGGTTCTCAAGGGCCTGGAGGCCGTTCGCAAACGCCCGGGCATGTATATCGGTGACACCGATGACGGCTCCGGCCTGCACCACATGGTCTACGAGGTGGTGGACAACGGCATCGACGAGGCGCTTGCCGGGCACGCCGACCTGGTGACCGTCACGATCCATGCCGACGAGAGCATCTCGGTCACCGACAACGGTCGGGGCATCCCCGTCGACATCCACCAGGGAGAGGGCGTCTCGGCCGCCGAGGTCATCATGACCCAGCTCCATGCCGGGGGGAAATTCGACCAGAATTCCTACAAGGTGTCCGGTGGCCTGCATGGCGTCGGCGTTTCCGTGGTCAATGCCCTGTCCGACTGGCTCGAGCTGCGCATCTGGCGGGACGGCAAGGAACACCATGCCCGTTTCGAACGCGGCGAGACCGCGCAGCATCTGGAGGTGGTGGGCGACTCCGGCGGCAAGACCGGCACCGAGGTGCGCTTCCTCGCCTCGATGGATACGTTCTCGAACCGCGACTACAGCTTCAGGACGCTCGAGCACCGCCTGCGCGAACTCGCCTTCCTGAATTCCGGCGTGCATATCCGCCTGCGCGACGAGCGCCCGGCCGAGGCCGAGGAAATCGACATGCATTACGACGGGGGCGTGCGGGAATTCGTGCGCTACCTGGATCGCAACAAGCATCCGATGATCACCGAGCCCATCCATATCGAGGGCGAACGTGACGGCATCGGCATCGAGGTGGCGCTGTGGTGGAACGACGGCTACCACGAGACGGTCCTGCCCTTTACCAACAACATTCCGCAGCGCGACGGCGGCACGCATATGGCGGGCTTCCGGGGTGCGTTGACGCGAACCATCAACCTCTATGCCAGCAGCTCGGGACTGGCGAAGAAGGAAAAGGTCTCCTTCACCGGCGACGATGCCCGCGAGGGGCTCACCTGCGTGTTGTCGGTCAAGGTGCCGGATCCGAAATTCAGCTCGCAGACCAAGGACAAGCTCGTCAGCTCGGAGGTGCGCCCGGCGGTCGAGGGGCTGTTGAACGAAAAGCTTTCGGAGTGGTTCGAAGAGCATCCGAACGAGGCCAAGATGATCGTGGGCAAGATCATCGAGGCCGCGCTGGCCCGCGAGGCCGCGCGCAAGGCGCGCGAACTCACACGGCGCAAGACGGCGATGGACGTCGCCTCGCTGCCGGGCAAACTCGCCGACTGCCAGGAAAAGGACCCGGCGCTGTCGGAGCTTTTCCTCGTCGAGGGCGACTCGGCCGGCGGGTCGGCCAAGCAGGGCCGGGCGCGGGCCAACCAGGCGGTGCTGCCGCTGCGTGGCAAGATCCTGAACGTGGAACGGGCCCGGTTCGACCGCATGCTGTCGAGTCAGGAGATCGGCACGCTGATCACCGCGCTCGGCACAGGGATCGGCCGTGACGAGTTCGACCTTTCGAAGCTGCGCTATCACAAGATCATCATCATGACGGACGCGGATGTCGACGGCGCCCATATCCGGACGCTGCTGCTGACTTTCTTCTTCCGCCAGATGCCCGAGATCATCGAGAACGGGCATCTCTACATCGCGGAGCCGCCACTCTACAAGGTGATGCGCGGCAAGTCCGAGGTGTACCTGAAGGATGAGCCGGCGCTCGAGGATTACCTGATTGCACAGGGCGTCGACGGCGCCGTCCTGCGGCTTGGCAACGGCGAGGAGATCACCGGCCAGGACCTGGCCCGGCTGGTCGAGGAGGCGCGCCAGGTGCGCCGCGTGCTCACCGCCTTCCCGACGCACTACCCGCGCCACATCCTCGAGCAGGCGGCGATCGCCGGGGCCCTCGTGCCGGGACAGGTGGATGCCGATCCGCAGGCCACTGCCGACGCGGTGGCTGAGCGGCTGGATCTCGTGGCGCTCGAATACGAACGCGGCTGGCAGGGTCGTCCGACCCAGGATGCGGGTCTGCGCTTCACGCGCGTGCTGCGCGGCGTCGAAGAGGTGCGCACGCTCGACGGACCGGTGTTGCGGTCGGGCGAGGCGCGCAAGCTGGCCGGGTTCACGGAGAGCCTGCAAGAGATCTACGGCGTTCCGGCGGTTCTGGGCCGCAAGGAAAAGCGCCAGCTGATCCATGGCCCGACAGAACTGCTCGAGGCCATCCTCGACGAGGGGCAGCGCGGGCTCACGCTGCAGCGGTACAAGGGCCTGGGCGAAATGAATCCCGACCAGCTCTGGGAAACGACGCTGGACCCGGAGGCGCGGACATTGCTGCAGGTCCGGGTCGCGGACGTCGCCGAAGCCGACGACATCTTCACCAAGCTGATGGGCGACGTCGTGGAGCCCCGCCGCGAGTTCATCCAGCAGAACGCGCTCAGCGTCGAGAACCTCGATTTCTGAGCCATCCCCCGGCGGCGGGGGGTCGGACCTGCCTCGGCGGGATTCCGCGCCGCGGTGATGCCGTGGCGCGCGGAGTCTTCGCCAAGTCGGGCGTCCTTCCTATATTGCAAGCCAGAGCCGTAGCCGTCCGACTAGGAGTCCCATGCCGGGATCGCGCCACCACCCATCGCTTGCCGCCGGCTTGCTGGCCGCCGCCCTTGCCGTTGCGACGCCTGCCGGCGCGAACGGCGAGTTGCCGCCGCTGCGCGAGCAGGACTACATCTACAACCGCCTCTTCGCCGCCGCGGTGGGTGACGAGATCCGCAAGGCCTGTCCGACCATCTCGCCGCGATGGTTCCGCGTGCTGCGCGGCCGCTACGACCTGGAAAACCGGGCGCGGGATCTCGGCTATACCCGCGAACAGGTCGAGGCCTTCATCGAGTCGGAAGCGGAACAGGACCGGATGCGGCGGCTGCGCGACGCCTATCTGGAACGTCACGACGTGGTGAAAGGCGACATCGATAGCTACTGCCGCCTGGGCCGGGCGGAAATCGAACGCAACAGCCTGATCGGCTACCTTCTGCGCGAACACTGACGGGCGTGTCAGCCGCCGAGATGCCGCGCGCCGCGCGCCGCGGCGAGCCGGACCTGCCGGTGGCGTTCCCGGAACCGGTCGCGGTCGGCCTCGTCGTATTCGTCGATGCAATGGTGGCAGGCCGCGCCCGCCTCGTAGTCGGGGTGCCGCGTGTCTTCGGGCGTCAGGGGCCGTCGGCAAGCATGGCAGAGCACATGCGGCCCCTCGCGCAGGCCGTGCCCGACCGACACGCGCCCGTCGAAGACGAAGCAGTCGCCGCGCCAGAGGCTCTCGGTCTCCGGCACCTCCTCGAGGTATTTCAGGATGCCGCCCTTGAGGTGGTAGACGTCCTCCACCCCCTGGCCGAGCAGGTAGTTGGTCGACTTCTCGCAGCGGATCCCGCCGGTGCAGAACATCGCGATCCGCTTGTTGTGGAAGCGGTGGCGGTTGGCGGCCCACCAGGCGGGGAAGTCGCCGAACCGTTCCGTGCCGGGATCGATCGCCCCCTCGAAACTGCCGATCGCCACCTCGTAGGCGTTGCGCGTGTCGATCACCGCGACGTCCGGCGCCGCGATCAGGGCGTTCCAGTCCGCCGGGTCGACATAGTGGCCGGTGCCGGCCCGCGGGTCGACCCCGGGCTGGCCCATGGTCACGATCTCGCGTTTCAGCCGTACCTTCATCCGGCCGAAGGGCATCTCGGCGGCGGAACTCTCCTTATGCTCGAGCGTTTCCATTCCGGGGATCGCCCTCAGATGTGCCAACAGCCGGTCGATCCCCGCGCGCGGTCCGGCGACCGTGCCGTTGATCCCTTCGGGCGCGAGCAGCAGCGAGCCGCGCAGGCCCGCGTCCGTGCAGAGCCGGCGCAGGGGCGCGCGCAACGCGGCAGGGTCCGGCAGGCGGACGAAATGGTAGAGTGCGGCGACCGTTACATGCGTCATGCGCCCCCCATACGCCCGATACCCGCCGGGCCGCAACGCCATTGACGCGATGGCAGGGGTTGCATACCCCCGGAGCAAGGCAAAGGAGAATGCCATGACCCGTCCCGAGACCGAAGCCCTGATCGTGGTCGACGTGCAGAACGATTTCTGCCCCGGCGGCGCGTTAGAGGTGCCCGACGGCGACGCGATCCTGCCCGGGATCAACGCGCTGATGGAGGCGTTCCAGGTGGTGATCCTGACCCAGGACTGGCACCCGGCCGGCCATTCTTCCTTCGCCTCGCAGCACGAGGGCAAATCGCCTTTCGAGGTGACGGAGATGCCCTACGGGGCGCAGGTGCTCTGGCCGGACCATTGCGTGCAGGGCACCACCGGCGCGGCCTTCCACCGGGATCTCGACACGGACCGGGCGCAGATGATCGTCCGCAAGGGTTTCCGCCCGGCGATCGACAGCTACTCGGCCTTTTTCGAGAACGATCACGAGACGCCCACGGGGCTCGAGGGCTACCTGCGTGAACGCGGCGTCGACACGGTGACGCTGGTCGGCCTCGCGCTTGATTTCTGCGTCCATTACTCGGCCGTCGACGCGGCGCGGCTCGGTTTCCGCACCCATGTCCTGGAACAGCATTGCCGTGCCATCGACCTCGATTCCTCGCTCGAGGAGGCGCTCGAGTCCATGAAGGCGGCGGGCGTGGAACTCGGCCACTAGCTGGACAGCGCCTGCCGGCCTTGCTTTAACGGGGGCCGCTGCCGCAGCCGGAGGCCCCCATGGTCGACATCGCCACGCGTGTCTACAATCACCACTGGAAGATCGACCCGATCGTCCGGTCGCTGATCGATACGGATTTCTACAAGCTTCTGATGTGCCAGTCGGTCTTTCGCAACAAGCCCGATACGCGCGTGACCTTCGAACTGATCAACCGCAGCGCCGAGATCCCGCTGGCCCGCCTGATAGACGAGGGCGAACTGCGCGAGCAGCTCGACCATATCCGTTCGCTCAGCCTCAGCCGGGGGGAATCGACCTGGCTGCGCGGCAACATGTTCTACGGCAAGCGGCAGATGTTCCGGCCGGACTTCATGGAATGGTTCGAGAACCTGCGCCTGCCGGACTATCACCTCGAACGCCGCGGCGACCAGTACCAGCTGACCTTCGAGGGCGCCTGGCCGGAGGTCATGCTGTGGGAGATACCGGCGCTGGCCGTGCTGATGGAACTGCGCTCGCGCGCGGTGCTGAACGAGATGGGCAAGTTCGAGCTGCAGGTGCTCTATGCCCGCGCCATGACCAAGCTCTGGGAAAAGGTCGAGCGGTTGCGCGGGCTCGACGGGCTGAAGCTGGCGGATTTCGGCACGCGGCGGCGGCACAGTTTCCTCTGGCAGGACTGGTGCGTGCAGGCCCTGATGGAGGGGCTGGGCGAGGCCTTCGTCGGCACGTCCAACTGCCTGATCGCCAAGAACCGCGAGGTGGAGGCCATCGGCACCAATGCCCACGAACTGCCCATGGTTTATGCCGCGCTGGCCGACACCGACGCGGATCTCGCCCGTGCGCCCTACCAGGTGCTGGCCGACTGGCACGAGGAGCATTCGGGCAACCTGCGGATCATCCTGCCCGACACCTTCGGGTCGGAGAATTTCCTCGAGAACGCGCCGGACTGGCTGGCGGGCTGGACCGGCATCCGCGTGGATTCCGGCGACCCGGCCGCCGGGGCCGAGCGCGCCATCGCCTGGTGGACATCCCGTGGCGAGGACCCGCGGGAGAAGCTGGTGATCTTCTCCGACGGGCTGGACGTGGAGGTGATCGCGGACCTGCATGCGCGCTTCCGCGACCGGGTGCGGGTGAGCTTTGGCTGGGGAACGCTGCTGACAAACGATTTCCGCGGGCTGGTGGACGGCGACCGGCTGGCCCCCTTCAGCCTGGTCTGCAAGGCCGCCGAGGCCGAGGGCCGGCCCTGCGTGAAGCTGTCGGACAACCCCGAGAAGGCGACCGGGCCGGTCGACGAGATCGCCCGCTACAAGCGCGTCTTCGGGGTGGGCGAACAGGAGCGGATGGAGGTCGTGGTGTGACGGCCATGGCGTCGGGGGTAGCGTCGACTGCCTGCCCGCCCTTGCCACCCCGCCCGCGTCGCGCCATCCTTTTTCGATGACCCGTCCCACCGCACAGGCCGCCCATCCGACCCGCGCAGAATGGGCCGTGGCCGGCGTGACGCTGGCCTATGTGCTGGGCTTCACCGCCTGGTTCTTCGCCATCGGCAATTTCGAGTTCATCGTCTACGTCATCACCATGGCCGGGCTGATCGCGCTGGTTGGCCTCAACCTTGCGCGCGCGGCCTTCCCGCCGGTGATGCTCTGGGCGCTGAGCCTCTGGGGGCTGTTGCACATGGCCGGGGGCGGCGTGCCGGTCGGGGACTCGGTGCTCTATTCCATGCCGCTGCTGCCGGTGATCGAGACCGAGCGTTACATGATCCTGAAATACGACCAGGCGGTGCATGCCTACGGGTTCGGGGTCACGGCCTGGCTGCTCTGGCACCTGATGACGCGGCATTTCCCGGCGACGCGGGGCAGCGTGACGGCGCTGGTCTACCCGCTCTTCGGGGCGATGGGGCTGGGGGCGCTGAACGAGATGATCGAGTTCACCGCCGTCCTGCTGGTGCCCGAGACGAATGTGGGCGGCTATTACAACACCGCGCTCGACCTCGTCTTCAACGCGCTCGGCGCGGGGGCGGCGGTGGCGCTGATCGGGTTCGGGCGGCGCTAGCGGTCAGTCTTCGCCCTCCACGGGGCCGCGCAGCGCCTTGGTCTGCCCGCGCTTCTTCTTGGCCGCGAGCCGCTTGCGTTTCTGGCCGTGCGGCACGCGGGTCGGCACGCGGCGCTTGGGCGTCTCGGTGGCCTTGCGGATCAGCGCGGCGAGCCGGTCGCGGGCGATCTCGCGGTTGCGCGCCTGGCTGCGGGTGTCCTCGACCCGGATCAGCACCGCGCCGTCGGCCGTCCAGCGCCGCCCGGCCAGCCGCCGCAGCCGCCGCTTCACCGGATCGGGCAGATGGGGCGAGCGGTCCGCCTCGAAGCGCAGCTCCACCGCGGTGGCCACCTTGTTCACGTTCTGCCCGCCGGGACCCGAGGATCGCACGAAATGCTCGGTCACCTCCCAGTCCTCGATGGCGATATCTTCGGTGATGCGGATCATGCGGGCAGCATAGAGCCGCACCACGAGACGAGAAAGGGCCGCCCGGCGTTCCGGACGGCCCTCCCGAGATCAAAGGAGATGGGCCAGGTGGGTCCTGCCCCATCGAAGGGTCCCGCGTCGGGGCTGCCCTAGGCGAAAACCCTCCGATGATGCCCGACCTCTTTCTCCAATATCACTCTAGACACTGGACCACCTCCTTTCTGCTCTGTTGCCGTTATCAGGAAGCGTGCCACAGATTTTGTGTTTGTCAAAAGTTTTTACGCTACCTGTGCCCTCAGTCGGTCCACGATCAGGCGGAAGGGCACCAGCGCGACGGCCGCGATGGCCAGCTTGACGCCGTAATCGGCGACCGCGAGCGACACCCAGAGCGGCGCGACGGGCCCCGCACCCAGAAGCGGCAGCGCCTCGTTGGCCCAGGCCACGTCGTTCGCCGGCTCGAGGAAGGCCAGCTGTGCCGAGAAGGCGATCGAGAAGAAAAGCGCGGTGTCCAGCGTCGAGCCGATCAGCGACGAGGCCAGCGGTGCGCGCCACCACGCGCCCTGCCGCAGCCGGTCGAAGATCGCCACGTCCAGCATCTGCGCCACGAGAAAGGCCGACCCTGAGGCCAGCGCGATGCGCCAGGTCACGAGCGGGCCGAACTCGCCCTGGATCTGGGTGCCGATGAGCGAGCAGATCACCCCGGTGACGAACCCCGCGAAGACGACCCTGCGCGCGGCGGCGGGGCCGTAAATGCGGTTCATCACGTCGGTGACGAGGAAGGCGAAGGGATAGGTGAAGGCCCCCCATGTCAGCCACTGGCCGTAGAGGAACTGCACGAGAATGTTGGAGGTGACGACGATGATCGCCATCGCGATCACGCCGGGCAGGTAGCGGGACATGACTGTGCTCCGTTTTTTATACAAGGTCGCGGCGACTTGTCGGCCCGCGCGGGGCCGGTGACGCGGCGGCATACGCCCGCCGCGCCGGCAGATCAAGGGAAATCTCGGGCCGGCCTCAGACGCCGGCCTTGACGATGGCCTCGGCCAGGATCGGCACGGTGTCCCTGTTGAGCCCGGCGATGTTGATGCGCGAGTCCCCCACCATGTAGATGCCGTGGCTCTCGCGCATGGCCTGCACCTGCTCGGGCGTCGCGCCCAGCCGCGAGAACATGCCGCGATGCTCCTTGATGAAGGAGAAGCGATCCGAGCCGGTCATCTGCTGCAGCGTTCCGGCCAGCTGCTCGCGCAGATCCAGCATGCCGAGGCGCACGTCTTCCAGCTCGTCCATCCAGTCGGCCTTCAGCGCCGGGGTCTCCAGCACCATGGTCACCAGCCGCGCCCCGTGATCCGGCGGGAACGAGAAGTTCTGGCGGTTGAGATGCGCCAGGCTGCCCTGTGTGACGTCGCGCGTCTTCTCGTCGGGCGCGATGGCCAGGACGATGCCGGTCCGCTCGCGGTAGATACCGAAATTCTTGGAACAGCTCGCCGCGATCAGCATTTCCGGAACGCGCCCGGCCAGGTGGCGCACGCCTGCGGCGTCCTTCTCGAGCCCGTCGCCGAAGCCCTGGTAGGCGATGTCGATGAAGGGCATCGCCTGCTTTTCCAGCAACAGGTCGCCCACCTGTTGCCACTGGACGGGGTTCAAGTTGGCGCCGGTCGGGTTGTGGCAGCAGCCATGCAGCAGCACCACGTCGCCCGGCTTCACCTGCTCGAGATCGGCCATCATGCCGTCGAAATCGACGGCGCGGCTTTCGTCGTCGAAATAGCGGTACTCGGTGAAGGGAACCTTCAGATGCTTGAGGATCGACAGGTGGTTCGGCCATGTGGGCGACGAGACGAAGACCCGCGCTTCGGGCGCGGCCATCTGGATCAGCTCCAGCGACTGGCGGATCGCCCCGGTGCCGCCCGGCGTATGCGCGGCGGCGATACGCGCGCGATCGACCGAGTCGGCCAACACGAGATCCGTCATCGCCTTGTGGTAGCCGGCATCGCCGACCAGCCCGGTATAGGCCTTGGTCGTTTCCATTTCCCAGAGCTGCTTTTCCGCGTTCTTCACGGCCCGCATGATCGGGGTCACACCCTCGGCGTTGCGGTAGACGCCGACGCCGAGATCGACTTTCTCCTCGCGCGGGTCCTCGCGATACATCTGCATGAGTTGCAGGATCTTGTCGGCCGGGAGTGGTTTCAGTGCGCCAAACATGGTCTGCCTTTCAGTCTGGGATGCGCGACAGGTCGCGGTCGCGGGTGAGTATACGGGATCTCTCTTCCTGCCGCACCGGCGCGAAGCCGTTTTTCTGGTAGTTGATCAGCGCGCGGGGGTGATCCAGCGTGCAGGTGTTCACGGTCATCTTCTCGACGCCGTCGCGGTCCCAGCCCGTATGCACGGCCGTCTGCAGCAGGAACGTGCCGAGCCCGCGGCCAACCGCCTCGGGGACGAGGCCGAAATAGGCGAGTTCGCAGGTGCCGGGCTGGCGCCAGTCCAGCAGGAAGAAGCCGTGCGGCCAGCCGTCCGAGAGCAGCGTGTAGAGTGTCACGTCCGGGTGGTGCAGCATCGC
>PR_CR_10_Liq_1_inCRDRAFT_1000581_pt1 | contig 22513 bp, 25 predicted proteins | sample PRCRCaboRojoPR_3_FD_10241 | JGI IMG/M metagenome (IMG submission 10241)
ACTTTCTGTACTTGTGCCATAATACTCTCAGTAGTTTTAATTACTTCTTCTTTCCTCTGGGAAATGATACTAAGAAGATGCTCGACTTTCATTTGCGGAGTGATCGAGTAAGTATTGTGACCCTTTTTGGCATGATCAACAAACATATGCTCACAGAGTAACTCTCCACAATCGCACTTAGAGACAGCTTCGCACTTGTTAACACAGGCAGTTTCCATTTATAAATACCAATTTAACACATTAATCTGACTTTCCGGGCAGTACACTTTTGGACATGGTAGATATTTTATAAAAACTCGACTTTTCAGAAAACAAATGAGATATGAAAAAGAAAACAACAATCTGAACCAAAGTGTTTCCCAAGACCACTATTGTGTTGCGCCAGTAAGTCACGAATAAACTAGACACTACCAAAAGCAAAGGCTGGCTTAAAAAGTACACAGAAGCTAGAACTCCAAAAGGCCTTAAGAACTCCAGAGTTTTTCCCTTAACTCTTTTCTGGAGTTCCATCACAAGCACCAAGAACCAACCCCACAGCCCCAACTTAACAATCACCAATATGACTCCTGGAACTCCTTCAAGTTCGCTGAACCTGTTGTAAGCGTCGTCAGTAAGTTTGGAAAGGCCCACTACTAACAAGTTCACAACTAAAACTACAAAAGCAACAGGAATGTACACGTCTTCTTCAGGAAAGTCCCTGTACTTAAGTGTCCATCCAGACCCCATAAGTATAAACAGCACAGTCACAATGAGTGTAGAAAGCGCTTCAAAAACTTCGTACAAAAAGTCAAAAACAACCAGTCCTTGACCGTTGTAAGAGTATACAAACAAGTGCACTGCCTCAAAAACTATGCTGAAGAACTGGCAAGTCACAGCTATGTTAAAAATCAGAACGTTTGTTTCCAGCTCCTCAGACTTGTTGAATCTTCTAAGCAGTTTACTTAGGTTCTCCCAAAGCACAGCCAAGAACAAAACCATAGTTAAAGGGTACAAGTAAACCATTCCTTTTTTTTCTAGTGAAAACTCTGAGCCATCAGAATTCACTAACTTAACTTCGAACTTCAGTCTTTGTTTTTCTTGGAGTTGGTGACTGCAGTCCGACACTGCAAAATACCACACGTGTGCTCTGGCACTCTGAGAAAGAGTTCCTCTGGCTTCTTCAGACCACTCTCCACTTTCAGGGACTTCTAGAATTATTTTCCTTCTTAAAANGTCTAACTTTTCATCGCAGTTTTCTAAAGCAAGAGTGTCTTCCCACTGGTCGTCTAAGTAAATAGACACTGTGTAAGGTATTTTTTGAAAGCTTTGTTGGTCAGTGGGCCTTAAAAGCTTAGCCCTGACTTCCCAAGTCCCTGAGCCTTTGTCCATTGCAAATTTTGTTAAGTACTTCCAGTCAGTTTGCTGATTCAGTGTAACAACGGGACTTGCGAGCTTCCCCAGTGCAACTTGCGCCAAAACCCAAACAAGAAGTATATTCATGATTGTAAATAAATGGAAGCCTCAAGTGAACTCAGAGTAAGCTCAAAGGTAAATCAATCAAAGTGCATCTACCTAGGAAAACAGATTTTAGAGTCCAAAGGCAAACTTGCGCTCCATGCTGTGGGGTACTCAATTACCAACGCAGTTAAGGCAGCCAACAGGTTGGTTGAGCTAGGCTACGCCCAACTAGAAAAATTCAACACTCAAACTCTAGAAGAGAACAGTACCAACCAAAGCAGAAGAGCCTTTAAGGTGGTGATTGAACTTTCCAAGTCGCCTAATTTTGATAGAATAAACGAAGAGTTCAAGAAATCCAGAAAAGAGACGTAATTTATTAAGCTTAGTGCTTCTGCGCCAGAACTCTTTGGTAAGCTTCCAGGAGCTCAGGGTTTCGAACGCTTTCTACAGGAGAAGACCTTGCTCCTGCGTTGCTTGACCAGTAGTCGTCTATTCTTTCTTCAATCACGTGTCGGAAGTGCCTTATGAGTCCTTGCACCGGCCAAGCAGCTGCGTCTCCCAGAGCGCAGATAGTGTGCCCTTCAATTTGCTTGGTGATCTCCCACAACATGTCTATTTCGGCATAGTCAGCTTGGCCGTACTTCATGCGTGCAAGCATGTCTACTAGCCAACCAGTTCCTTCTCTGCAGGGAGTGCACTGGCCACAGGACTCGTGCTTGTAAAACTTAGACAGTCTCAAAATAGCGTCAATAATATCAATCGACTTGTCGATCACAATCACAGCTGCTGTGCCTAGTCCTGAGCCAGCGTCTCTCAAAGAGTCAAAGTCCATAAGCACTTCTTCACAAACGTCCTTTGGCAAGCAAGGCACAGAACTCCCTCCAGGAATGATGGCTTGTAAGTTGTCCCAACCTCCTCTGACTCCTCCGCAGTGTTTTTCTATGAGTTCTTTGAGCGGAATTGACATTTCTTCTTCGAAGGTAGAAGGGTTGTTGACGTTCCCAGAGACACAGTAAAGTTTAGTTCCCGCGTTGTTTTTCCTTCCAAAAGAAGAGAACCAACTAGCTCCTCTGCGCATTATAGTAGGAACAACTGCTACGGTTTCCACGTTAGTTACAGTAGTGGGGCACCCGTAAACTCCTGCGTTAGCTGGGAAAGGAGGCTTCAGTCTGGGCTTGCCTTGTTTGCCCTCCAAGCTTTCAATAAGGGCACTTTCTTCTCCACAAATGTAAGCTCCTGCTCCTCTGTGCACGTAAATGTCGAACTCGTAGCCTGAACCGCAGGCGTTCTTTCCCAAGTAGCCTTTTTCGTAAGCTTCGTTTATGGCGTGTTCTAGTTTTGCAGCTTCATGCCAGTACTCGCCTCGGATGTAAATGTACCCTGCACGGGCTCGCATTCCGAACCCTGCAATTAAGATTCCTTCAATGAGTTTGTGGGGGTCGTGGCGCATGATTTCTTTGTCTTTGCAAGTGCCAGGTTCGGACTCGTCAGCGTTTATTACAATGTAAGAAGGTCTTCCATCGGACTTTTTAGGCATAAAGGAGTACTTAAGTCCAGAAGGAAAACCAGCTCCACCTCTTCCTCTGAGTCCGCTGTCTTTGATTTCTTGGATGATCCAGTCTTGTCCCATAGCTAGGATTTCTTTGGTTTGGTGCCAGTCTCCTCGCTTTAAGGCTCCTTTCATAAAGGGGTCTTCGTCCTTGTACAAGTTAGTGAAAATTCTGTCTTGGTCTTTAAGGCCTCCATGCACTCGTTCACTGAACCTCCGCGAACCAACTTGCCTGATATACCTGCCCAACATATTTTTATTGACTGCCAAAAATACAGCTGAGAATTTCAGTTAATTCAGTTCTAAAGACTCATTAAATTCAAAACACTAATTTAAAAACCAAAGTCCAAGTTACTTGGACCAAAAACTTCCTGTGTAATATTTAAATCCGTTGAAATGGTAAGGAGTTACGTAGGCAAGTTCAAACCGAAGTGTTGCATCATCCAAGAAGTCAGGACCGACTTACAAAAGAGTTTCCCACACCTCCCAAGTAGACGAGTCTCTTTTTGGGTCCAATAAATCCCAAGCCGCGTCAGCCAGGGTGAGTGAATCCCAAGTCCAAGGATTGAAGTCGAAAATAACCTCCGGCAAGCCCACAGAAAACGCAGCGGTGATTCCGATGTCAGAAATCCAACGCATGAAGAACTCAGCAGTGCTTAAGTCGAAAGAAGAAATGCTAGCCGAACAAAAAATACTTGAAGAGCAAAAAGAACAACAAAGAGCTGCTGCTAAGGCGCGGAAAGAACGCATGCAGCAACTCGAGCAAGAAAGAATGCGTAACGCTCCACTGACTGAAAGCGAAAAAGAACAGAAAGAAAAACAAAAGTTTTACAAAGACCGGGCGAAGCAGTTACTGGAAAGAGAACACGACGAAGTCAAGCACATGGACCAAATGATGCTGTACTCGAAAATAGTTACAGTGAGGGACGAACAACTCAAAGAAAAACAACGCTTAGAAGAAGAAAAGAAAAAAGAAGAAGAAAGACTAGACCTAGCTATGGAAATCGAACGACTCAAAGTAATCAAGTACCACGACCAACGAGAAGAGAAGTACAAAAACGACAGAAAACAAGGAGCTGTAGTACTCCAAGAACAAATTCGTGAAAGAGAAGCCCAACGCATGAAAGAACAAGAACTCCAAGAAAAAGAAAGACAACAAATGCTCCGCCAACTCGAACAAATGCAACTCGAAGAAGCCAAGTCTCACGAAGAAAAAAAAGAAATGCAAAAGAAAATCATGTCTGAAGTAGAAAAAGCCAACCGAAACGCCATCCTCATCAAGGAAGAACGCAAACGCCAAGAAAAACAAGAAGACGACAAAATCATGCAGTACAACCTCGAAAGGGCCAAAAGGGAACAAGAACTCCAGGAAGAACAAGAAAGAATCAAAGCTGAAAAAGAAAGGGAAGTCCAGCGACTCCGCGAAAGACAAGAACGCGCCAAAGACCGCCAAGCCGAACTCGACTACTTGCGTGCCAAACGCGCCCAAGAAGCCCAAGAACGCCAAGAAAGAGAAAAACAACGCAAAGAAGCTGAAAAAAGAGCCCAAATCAACAAAGAGTTGGAAGATGCCCGTGAAAACCAAGCCCGCGAAAAAGAAATCCGCATGATGATCCAGGCCAAACAAGAACGCGACGAGTTCGAAAGAGTCATCCAAGCCCAACGCGAAGCCATTGAAGTCGAAAAGAAACAAGAAGAGTCCAAAAAAGAAATCCTCAAAAGCCATGCTGAACAACTCAAGTCCCAAATCCTCACTAACGCCGAAAAACGCAAACAGGAACAAAGAGAGTACCAAGAAGAAGGCAGGAAACTCCGCTCAGAGGTCGAAGCTGAAAAAGAACGCCTCGAACACCTTAAAAAAGAAAAACTCAGTAAACTCAACGAAGATGCCATCCCTGAGAAGTACACTGCTGACTTAGCTAGAAAGAAAATTAAGTTTAACTAAAGTCAGTTAATATTGCCAATGAAGCTGTCTACTTCTTGGTTTTCTTCGCTTCTAGGTTCAGGTAGTCTTGGGTTACGTCTGATGCTGGAAAGTTCTTCGAAGGTTTGGATGTCCCTTTCAGTTTCTTCTTGGTACTCGTTTAAGTTAGGGATTCTAATGCGACTACTCACTTCTTCTATGCTGCTCATGAGGCTCTCCCTTCTGCGGTTGGGTGAGTAAGCCAGCATGACTGGTTTCTTAGGTCTGGTTTGCCTGGATGACCTTTTGGACCGGGAAGTTTGGTGTCTGTTTTTNTGCTTGAGCCATTCTTTAAAAGCTTGCTGGGCTTCTTGTTTTCTTTCTTCAGCGAGTTTGGCTTGTTGGGCTTTGAGTTGTTTTTCTTTCTTTTTTTGTTGTTTTTGTTGCTTTTGTTGTTGTTTGAGGTTCTTTAAGCTTTTCAAGAGCCAGTATTTGTACTCTTCTGAGGCAACTCTTTTCTTGTCTTCTTGTTGTTTGAGTTGAGTCGTTTGGGAAAACATAGACTCTTTTTTCTTTTGTTGGGCTTCTTTCATTTTCCGGTAGTGCCACTCAACTACACTTTGCTGGGCTTTTTCTTGCATTAAGTAGTGCTCGTTGGCTTCTTTGAACTTTTGTTCGTACTTTTCTTCGATGGCTTGGATTATCAGTTTCTTGCGGATTCTGTCTTCGGTGTCTTTCCGTCGTTTCCACTCTTCAAAAGACAGGTTTTTAGGCTGCGTTTGAGTGTTGAGTTTTTGAAGCAGTATTTCGCTGAGCTTTTTTTCTTCTTCGTTTGAAATTTGATTTGGGGTTTGTTCGTACATTTCTAGTTGGAGTGCAAGTAGTTGTGAGTAGTCGTAGCCAAACATGCCTTCTTTGAGTCTGTCTCTCACAGCTTTGTCAATGGCGTAGTTTACTTCTTGAGGAATGTCGTAGTCTTTGTAGCTAGAGTTCCTTGGAGAGTGGTGGTGTTTAAGTGCGCGGAAGTACTCGTTGGAAGCTAGTTTAGAAATGGGCTGTGTTGAGTTTTTGATCTCCTAGCTATTTTTTACTTGTGAACACACAAAGTTTTCAAGTCGAGTATGTGCTTTAGGAACGTGTTCCATTTATTAGATTACCCATTCTTATTTCCGAATAAAGAGAGAATGTAAATGAAAAGCCCAATGATGTCGATGTAAAGCAGTAGAGCTCCTAGGATGTAGTCGTCGTAACTCAACTCTTGGTACCTTCCTCCAGCTATGAGCTGAGTATCGTAAACAATAAATATCCCGTACATTATAACTGCAAACAAACAGTAAACTGTATACAAAATTTGGTTGTAAGTAAATATTGCAAAGAAACCAAACAGCAGAATAGAACATGCCAACACCACTATAATTCCTCCCATTGTTGTAAAGTCTTTTTTGGTCTTCCAAGCATATACAGTCAGTGCTGCTGTGATTCCTAAAGTCATAATTGCTGCTGCAAGCACTATCAAAGGCTCGTAAAAGGCACATATAAATGCCACTATATATGACTCAAAAACAGTGAAAGAAGCCAAAAGTATAAGGTTAGTTGGGTGTTTTTTTGCAACTTTTTTGTAGCAAAACACCGCAATAAGTATAACAAAAGTCATTCCCATGCACACAAACACTATAGGTGTAGTTGACTTGATCCCATCTCTCAGGGGTTCTATTGCAACTACCATGCCTGCAAACAGTGCAGTCCAAACCAATTGTAGTGATAAAAGAAAGTATACCTTTTTAATAAAGTCTTTTCGGTCGTTGTAGCTAGTTTTCATCCTTTCGTTTGAAAAAGTAGTCAGTCTTTTGAAGATAGAGTCTTCTCTTGGAGGAGATTTCACTGGGTTCTGAGGGTAAGCTGGAGGAGGAGCTTGTTGGTAAGTAGGTTGGTAATTAGGTTGGTTGATGGTAGGAGCCATAACTGCTGCTCCTCCTTGGTTCTGGTAGTGCGGAGCTAAGGGGTATCCTTGGACCGGAACTGCGGTGGTGTTTTGATTGGGGTACTGGGCCTGAATTCCAAGTGGAGCATCGTAAGGAGAAGCTCCATGAACTGGATATGCTTGGCCATAGTGCTGTTCGGGTTGATTGTAATTAACAACTGGGGTTTGGTATGGTTGTTCCTGGACACCAATATCTCCCGAAGAAGAAGATGACGAGCTTTGGTTGGGGCTAATATTTGCCATTATTTACAGTATGAAATGTAACTTAATAATCTGAGTTTTTCCGAGAAATGGAAGGTCAAACAGGTATAGTAGAACTCCTTTCAAGAGTCCAAGAACAACTTAATAAGCGTGGTTCTAAAGGGATCAGGGGCCTAGGACGTACTTTCCGTGCCCTGGACTCATTTGACGGGAACAAAAAGGTGGACAAGCAAGAGTTCGTTATTGGTCTCCAAGAAAACGGAGTCACTATGAACCAGCAAGAATTCCAGGTGCTGTTTAACTACTTCGACAAAGACGGAGACGGAACTGTGTGCTTTGACGAGTTCTTAGTAGGCGTGCGTGGGAAACCTAACTCCAGACGCCAGGTGTTTATCGACAAAGCCTTTTTAAAGTTCGACAGGGACGGAAACGGGTACATTGACGCAGCAGACCTGAGAGGAGTGTACAACTGCAACTTCCACCCAAAAGTTCAAAAAGGAGAAATGACTGAAGACCAAGCTCTCATGGAGTTTCTGCAGAACTTCAACGACAGGAACAGAGATGGCCGCATTAACAGAGACGAGTGGAACGAATACTACGCAGCAGTCAGCGCCTCTATTGACAACGACGAGCACTTTGTGCAGCTCATGAAAACTGCGTGGCGCATTGAGTAATAAGAAAATGGGTCTCATTAGGAACTTAGTGCTAGGAGGAGCCTTTGTGGTGGGACTTAACAAACTAGCTTTGAAATTACTCAACCAAAAACCAACTCAAATCAGTAGTAAAGTAGTTGGCACTGGTAAAAATATCCTTCTTACTTATCAAAGACTTGGAAACAGGTGGGTTAGTCCAGTTAAAGTAGATACCATCCAGCTGAGTCCTGAACTGGTGTTTTACGACTACGTAGACATCCAGTTCAAACACGACTTAGGAATAAGACTCAGAGCTGGAATAGAAAAACTAGAGTTGCTTTGCAATGAACATGGCTTAGAAGTAATGCTTACTTAGGGACTTTCTGAGGACTACACTTTGGAACTTTTGAAAAGTTTAAAAAGTCAACTCCAAGCTCACTGTGTTGTAAGGTGCGGACTGTGGGTTTTTCACAAAGCTTATGCAGAAAAAGAATTCCAACTAACTTTCAGTGTGCTGCCTCTGGAGGAAATATCAGACATAGCTGTTGACTTGGTTAAGACCCAAAGCCTCAAAGTAGGAACTATAAGGCACTTCGAAGGATTAGTTTTAGACGGACACAAAACAAACATCTGCTTCATAAAGCAGAACCAAATAGTGACTCCAGAGTTCTACCACCCTAGTTTGTACCCTTACAACGTAAACCCCTGTGTAACTAGGGACTCCCTTCAAAAGTTGTTTCCCGAGTTCAGAGAACAAGAAGTAGAAGTAAAAAGTATTGCTCAGGTATGAACTAAACAGTTCGAAGAAGCCTTTCTAGCAAGTGACACCTACTCAGTAATTCCGGTTTCTTGTATAAGTTGGGAAGGCAATAAGGTGGAGTTTCCTATTTCAAAGTCTTTAGAAATCAAAAAGACTTTACAAGCAGCTTCAGGTATGAAAACCCTATGCATTGATGAGTACACAGAAGAACACTGGAGTGAACAGTTATAATAATAATGAGCGAAACTAAGATTAACCCTGAGTCTCTGCAGAACCGCAGCCAATACTTTAAATCACTAGTAAACACTGAGTTCAGCTTCCTAGGCAAAATAGTTACTGAAGAAGACTCAAAAGTCAAACAAATCATCTGCAACTTCCTAGAAAAGAACTTTCAGTACAGCACCCAAAACCTCTGTTTGAGTTACTTGCAAACTTCCCGTTTCTTGGAAATCTCGCTGCAGTTACTTAAGAACTCAGCTTTCACCAAAAGCTTTTCAAAAGAAAACGATTACAAGTTCCTTAAAGACCAGTTTTTGAAACTGTGCTCAGAAAGGATTTTGAGTCCCAGACAGTCTTTGGCACTAGTGAAGTACTTAGACCAAACTTACTTTTCACACTACTCCTTGTACAAGTACTTGTTCATAAACTCCAAAGACTGCGAAGTAACTAAAAGAAGCGTCCCAGTAGACTCTCCTCTGCCAAAGATGCCTCACAAACAAGGAGTCCGCAAAACTCCTGACATTTCCCACTTGCGACTTCCAGACTCAAAGCCCCCAGAAGAACCCCAACAACTCGTTTTGGAAGAAGACCCCACAAGTAGCATCGAAACAGCTTTTGACCAAACCAAGAACTCAATTCTGAACCAACTGGCTGCCTTCGAAACTTCTGTCAAGCAAGGCGTTAAAAGCATTAAGAAGAAGTAAAGTTAATGTTGCAACTGCTCGGCCCAAACATCCAAAGAAAGGCTTGGTTCCTTGAGAGCTTTTATCTATGCAGGCCTGGCCAGGATGCAAACTGTTTCTCCTGGTGGTACCTGCACCATACTTTATAAATGGAAATTACACTATGGTACTTAGAAAGCCCCCTTTATTTCCTAGAAAACACTTGTTCGGCCAGTAGGTCTGGGAACTTAAAACTTTGTCCTTACAGGTGTTCTGACCTTAAGTACTGCAAGTGCAAACTTCTAAAACACCTAAGAAACAACCATGTAACTAGTGACAGGATCTTTCAAAATCCCCCTAAAGAAAGCTCTAGTTCAAGGTGGCTTGTGGATCCCTTAGCGGTTTTTGCTGAGGTACTTGAAAATTACTTAAATTAGATAAATCAACAACGAAGCAACTCCAAGCACTAAAGCAGAGTCTTCTTCTTCTTTGTAAAACTGGGCAGTGTAAACCTTTTTCACACAAGGTTCATTGTTCTGGAGTTTAGGGTACAAGTCAACAAGCAGCTTGGCATAGTGGATTTCTTCGTACTGCTGGGGCTTCCAGTGGTCTTTTATGCACTCTAAAGAATACCTTCTTTCAGTGTTGCACTTTTTAGCATGTAATGAAGACAGCCACTTTTTAAGGAGGCTTAAATAGTTCTTCATGTGCAAGTCACCAACAAACAAACTGCAGTAAGCGTTAGCTTCTTTGTTGTAGCCGCACTCACAGTCTTGGTAAAACTTAATTGGGTAAACAGGCATGTCGTACATACTAGAAGTGCAGTCTTCAGTAGTGTTGCACAAAGCTGGCAGGGGGTTGTCGTTTTTAAGGTAGCCTAAACAGTACCCTTTGTAGCAAGCCCCGCTTTCACAGATGTTAGTTCTGTTGTTGTTGCACTCTACTTCTTCAGCTTCACGCTTGCTGAAGTACCTAACACACTTTCCTTTATCACAGCCGGAGTCGTTTTCACAGTCAAAGTCGCTTTCACAGCCACTTTTTCCTTTAGGCAGAAGAGCTTTGCAGTAGCTTTTGTGGCACCTCAGTCCAGGGTTGCATTCTCCATTCAGAGTGCAGGTCTCGTTGTGCGAAGCTCCTTGGCAGTACTGACCGTCGCAAGAACCGTACTGACAAGGAGCATTTACACAAGACTCTCCAGGCCAAGCATAGGCAATAGGAGTAGCGTGAGAAACGCAGTAAGAACGAACTCCTACCTCCAAAGGAGGACAGTACTTGGCCTCTGGACAAGGATTTATATAATAAGTAGAGTTTTGGTGCAGAATACAAATGTCCTCTCCCAAGTACTCAGAACTGCACCTGTAAGAACTGCACTCCAACCCACTAACAACCCAAACTAGCAAAAGGAAGTATTTTTTCATTTTATTACTGATATATAATTATGTTTAACGTTTTCAAACACGAACAGCTTGCAAAAGAAGCCCAAAAGAAAACAGAACAACGGGCTAAACAATTAAAAAGACAAGAAACCCAAAGCAAGTACCGAGAACACCTTGTTAAAAAGCACCAAAGAAGAGTAGAACAAAGGTTTATATCGATGGCAGTAGACCCAGTCACAGTGAATAACCCTCCTTCTAGTGTTAAAACTAATAACTTCGTAGGCGAAGCCGTTATCCGCCACCAACCAAACAAAATCCAACGCATCGAAGCAGCAAGCACTCAGAACCAGTGGTTAGACACAACTCCCAACCCCAAACCCGCATTTAAACTAAGACAACGCCAAAGGCAAAAAGAACTCAACGGAGACATGAAGTACACTCCTAAGAACCGCTACGAACGCATACACGACTCCTGGAGGTACCAAAAAGACTTCTTGAACGTTTCCTGGATGGACAAGTACTCAGAAAACACCACACAAAGTGCCTTTCCGAACAGAAACAACCGAACTTACTTTAAAACAGTCCAAACAATAGCTAACAACGCAAGTCCTTCAATCAAGTGCCGCACCTTTGGGAACGTCAAAGAAAATGTCAAGAACTTGAAAAAAGGAGTCGCCAGAGACCCCTTTTTGCCCGACGCTCCCAAGATAATGAGGGACCTTAGAGAACTCCAAGGCATGAAGTACCGAGAAGATGTAGTGCTTATTGATGACCAGTTGGTTGACTTGGCTAAAAGCCTAATAGAAAAATGCAACCTGGTCAATGTCCACTCTTCCTACCCGACTTTAAGGTCGACCTCAATGCCTAAGTAATTAATGTTATACAAGTTAATTAAGATACTTTACAATGTATTGTGTGTCGAACTATTTAAGTTCTGAAAATAGGAGTCTTTGACTACAGGGTTGATACTTAGTCTGATAGGGGCAAACCAACAAACTTTATTTGAGCTGCCCATTGAAAGAATCTGTACAAGCTCAGTTTGTGTAAAGCCTTTTTCGAAGTAAGAAGTTTTAAAAGGCATCCTTGTGGGCTTAGGCGCGTATAGTTCCTTCCCAGAATTGCGTATTTTCATACTATAATGTCAGACAGTCATCTTGACCTAATGTAGGAAAAGGGCAAATTCTCCATTAAACTTAAGTTACATTCCAGTTAGGAACAATCACAGTTTCTTCTTCGTCTTCTGAAAAGCTTTCGAGTTTAGACTCAGCCAACTCCTCTCGGTGAGTTAGTTTTTTTTTGAAGTTCTCCATAACTTGGGTCCACAACTCCTTGTTTTCGGAGTCCCAAATGTCAAACTCCAAAGGAACTTCGGTGTAAAGCTTTATGAACTGGGGGTCATGGGTGCTTAGTTTACTAGAAAATTCTTCAACCATAAACACTAAGTCACTTGACACTTGTTTTATGTGGTTTAATTCTTGAGCTACTTGTGTGGATCTTGTGTGACTTAGGAGGTAGTTAGCTACTTTTAGGGTGTCTTGGATGAACTTCAGACTGTTTTTGTCTGTGAAGAAACTGTTAAACCTGAACTGGTTTTTTAAAGTTTCTTTTACATAAGAAACTAAGTAAATATTACCTATTTTATAGAACAATTCAACTATCTCGGAATCTTGGTATTTGAACTCTATTGGAGTTAAGCTGCCTAAACTCCCTAAAGGCTTTTCGAGAGGCAAAAGTAACTGAAAAATACTTTTTGCCCTAGCATAAGAGTTTCCTAAGTTTTCTAGTTCATTAAAAAGTTCTTTTTGGAACTTAAATCCCTCAAAGATTTTGTCCATCTTAGCAACGTTCTGATCGTTGAGTTCGCTAATCATTTGGCCCAAAATTCTGGACTTGTCTTTCCAGTACCTCAGAGTGTCTTGGAAGTTTCCTTCAGATTTTTCTTCCAAAGTTTTCAACATCCTTTGAATGGTGGTTTTCCAGGAGTCAAATATTTCTTGGGCTGAACTTGCAAACTGCTTGTCTTTTCTGAGCTGAGCAGCTTTGTTGATAGTAACTAGTTTGAGTTTGCTTAAAAAAGACTCAGGAATGCAAAACCACTGTTTGCTGGTAACTTTGAGTTCAGTGGAGTTTTGAGGCTTGCGAAGGAGTTTAGGAGGGGGTCTGGGAGTTCGGACTCGAATACTTGGAGAAGGTTTGGGAGCCATGTAGTCCTGCATTGCTCCTTTTACAGAAGCAAACAGTGTGCTCCAGAGCTTCATGGTGTCAATTACTCCTTTAGTTGTTTTGCAAACCAAACTCAGTTCGTTAACTTCTTGTTCTTCTAGGAAGCCCACTATCTTTGTGCCGCATGTTTCAAAGACTTTCAAATTCATTTGTTAAAACCCCATATAATTATGCTGAGAAGAGTTGCTAGATGGTTTTCAGTGGAGTCAACTGTAGCTGAAAAGATAAAAACTGGACTTGGAGGGAACACACAAGTGGAAGTAGTTGACTTAAGTGGAGGTTGCGGAACTATGCTCCAGATCAAGGTTTCAAGCGACTCTTTCAAAGGAAAAACTGTGATCCAACAACATAGACTAGTTAACAGGTGTATTGGAGACCAGGACTTGCATGGGTTCAAACTAGAAACGCAGGAGCTCAAGTCTTAATTTAAATTAGAATAGTTCACAGCCCGAGCAAACAGAGTCACTTGTTCTTGGTGGTTTGCGAGCTTTTTTGGGTGACTTGTCAGGGAATTCGGGTGTCTCCGGTTTTGACTCAGGAATTGACGTGAGTGGTTCTTGTTTTTTGATGATTTCTAGTGGTTCTTCTTCTGATGAGTCGTCTTCTTTTTTAGTGGGCTTTATTATTTTTGAGCTTGATAAGTTAATAAACGAGTTGCTGGGCAACTGGGTTTTGGACACTAAGTTTTCGCTAAGTTTTTCTTGAGTGGTGCTGCTTCTGGGTCGGGTTGGTTCTTTAGGGGTTTCTGGAGGAAGTTCTTGGTCAGGAGTTACTTCTAAAGAGATTTCTTCAGGTTTAGAGTGTTCTTTGGGCTCTTTTGGTGACTTTTTTGGAAGTTCCTTTGGAGGTTCTTTTGGTGACTCTTTTGGAAGTTCCTTTGGAAGCTCTTTAGACTCATTAGGAGAGTCTTTTGGAGGTTCTTTCGAAGGCAGCTGTTTTTTAGGTTCGTCACTAGAAATGTTGAAACTGTTGCTTAGATTAGAGTGAGGTAAATCCCCAGATTCACTATTAATCTCAGACAGGAGTTCTTCAAGTTGCTTATTGATCTCCTTGTTCCTATATACATGTGAAAAGGTTCTCCTCAAGTCAGGACTTTTCTTATGCTCTTCTTTAGGTTGTTCGTCATCTACATTGAAGTCCCTGGTGCCCACAAAAGTTTTGATAGGAGAAACTCCGTAATGAGTGGAATGTCTGCTTGACTGAACAGTATTGTTCCTTTTTCTATGAGTGTTATTAACGTAGTTGTCAAAGTCCTTGGGAAGGCAGTTGATGCTTACACAGACATAAGCTTGTCTGTCAGTGCAGTCTTTGAGCTTTAGCTTCTGACGCATCATAGCTACTCCAGTTTTGGCAATAACTGAGTACTCTACTTTGGCACTTCCGTTTTTGGCAAAAGACGACCCAGAAGACTGGTAAAGCGTGAACTTAAGGTACTTGTGGACGAACTTGTCTCCTTTCTTGAACATGTTGGTTTCAAAACCCACTGGGTACTCAAAAATCATGTTCTCTTTTGAGTAGGCAATTCTTTGAGTTTCTTGTCTCTTTTTGCGTGAGCGTTCTACTACGAACTTGACGAATTTAGTGTTTTTTAGGTTAGCAGACAAGTGGTGGATATGGATTTCTAAGTTGTAGGGGATCTTTGAGGCACCTATTCTTTGGAGTAATGACATTTTTATTCAACATTGTCCGTAAGCGCAGTTCTAGTAATTAAAGAATGTCTTCAGGGAGTTCAGTTAATTTCTGGGACGAAGCTCTTGCTAGGTCAAGGGAAATTATAGACGTCAGCAAAGCCCTTACCCAAAGAAACACTCTGAAAAAACTAGAACTCGACGAAAAGTTTAAGGAAGTTATGAGTCCCCAGAGTAACTCCTACAGAGACAAGTGCTTCGAACTAGAATCCCACCTTAAAGAACTCAGCAGGAGTCTCCAACTCTCGAACGAAAAGATTTACGAGTACAAACAAAACCTTAACTACTACTTCCAAAAGTCCACTGAACTCCAGGAACAAGTTTCCGATCTGCANAGCCAAAACCAAAAACTTGTAGACATCAACTACCAACTCGACGAACAAACTAAAAAGTTCAAAGAAAGAAACAACGAACTCACAGAACAAAACCAAAAACTCATGAACTTCAACTCAGAACTGCAAAGCAACTACCAAACACTAGAAAACCAACTTTCTTCTTTACAGAGTCATTTCGACAAACTAGAATACATCAACGCCCAACTAGAAAGTAAAGTGCAGAACCTTTACTCAGAACAAGCCAAAGAAACCCAAAATTACCAAGAAAAAGTAAAAGAACTAGAGTTTCAACTATTCGAACACAAAGAAAAAGAATACAAAAACTCAGAACTGGAACTAAAAGTACTCCAACTAGAAGACAAACTTGCTTCTCAAGAAGAATTCATCAGTGCAGTCAGACTCCACCAGTCCTTGAACCCCAAACTCGAAGAAATAGAAACCAAAGTCAACCAAAACAACAAAGACTGGGCAGAAATCCACCAAAAACTAGTTGAAGCTGAAGAACTGCTTTCTCCAAGAAAACCCAAACTTTCCAAAAGGCGGAAACTCAAAAGGCATTAGTAAAAGATATTTTGGCAACAGTACTGAAACCTGTCGTAACACCTTGTAGTCCAGTTGTCAAGACTCTCGTCAACAAGTCTGTTTACATACTCTTTGCAGTCGCTCTCGGACATTCTGGTTCTCGGGAATAACCGTTCACGGACTCCTTTTACAGACTCTTCTCCTCCTATAAAACAAGGCAAACTTGCCCCTGACCCGTTCCTCATCATTTCCAGTATAAGAATGATCTGTTCTGCTCTAGCTTGGATTGCCGAAAATCCTTTTACACAAAGAGAACGGAATTCCTGGAAGGTATTAGAACGCCTTCCTCCCAAAATGGCTTCGAACTCGTCAGTTAGTTTGAAAGGGGCTTTTTCAAAGTTCATGTTGCCTCCCGGAGAGTTACTTAGCATGAATCCAAAGTCAATATGTATTAGCCGGCCTTTGTGGTCAATCAGTATGTTTCCGTTGTGCCTGTCTTTAATCTGCAAAATGTAGCACAGCAAACTGTACCCAGCAAGACTCTTCATAAAGTTCCTGCGTGCTCTTTTGAACCTTTTGGAGTTGGGGTCTCCAAACTCCGACAAAAAGTAGTCGTATAAAGAGTTGTTGCCTTGCCCCAGGATCCTTTTCACTCCGTCTATCGACATAGCATCAGGAACGCACTCTAAAATTCCACAGTCAGTCCCCGTGGCCAGGATCTCGTACGCGTACAGCCAAAGCCCTAACTTTTTGCTCACAAAAGTTTGCTTGAAAAAAGATATGATCTGCATTGCTAGTTGCTCTTGTCTTAGGTCGTCTCCTGACTTAACTATGATTCTTACAATGTCCCAAGTTTTAAGTTGGCCAAAAGGGCTTCTCTCGCCCAGCCTTTTGGTTTGTTGCTCAAAGTTTTCTTTAAAAACCCTCGCTGTGTCAGGTCTTTCTTCTTGGGTTTCTTCGTCTTCTTCTCCGCCGTAAACTGCAGCTAGGTCTTGGTGGGTAACTGGGGCAGTCATGAACTGCTGCAAGTAGTCGTAATGGAAATTGGGCACTGAGTAAGAAGGAATGTTTCTGACTTCTTCAAAACTTCTGGAGTTCTCGCGAGGTATTTCATCGGGTTTCTCACTGGCCCGCTGCATAGCCATCTTCATGATGTTATGGTACTCTTCATTGGTGATTTCGTGGTGCGACCTAGAGTTTGCCTTAAAGGAGCCCTGGACTGAAGGCAGTGAGTGGGACCTAAAAGTCCTAGTGACGAAGTTTGTGTCGAACTCTTCGTTGTTGAGTTCTTCGTAGGGCCTGTAGATCTCCAAGCATATCAAGAAAGGAGCCCTTTCTTTGGTGCTGAAGACCTTTACTTCTGAAATTGGAATGTGCAGAATTGCACAGTTCCTAGCAACGGAGTTTGAAAAAGGTAAGTACACTTGGGCAGGAAGCAGTGTGTTGACTACTTTCAGTTCTTCTGCTAGGACACCCATTCTGTCCTGGGCTTTAAGTATTTTTTTGGAAATCCCAGTAAGGGTTTCGATGAACCAAATAGTAGAGTGGTAGGAGTCCAGTTGGTTGTCTTTGGGGAAGGGGTGCAGAGGTATGTATTTAGGCTCTATTTTTTGTTTGATCTCAAACTCAGTTCTGCCTAACTTATTGTACTGCTTGATGATTTCTCTGAGGTTTTTGAGTTCTTCAGGTTCTGACTCCAGCACTTGGAAAAAACTCACTTTGTTTTCTCCTGGCAAGTCAAAACTCAACCCGACACTCATTATGAGTTCGTAGAGCTTTTCACCGTTTCCAAGGTAGATGTTGTGCGAAGTGGCCGAAACTATTTCGAGACTTTTAAGTAAGCTGAGTAGGTGTTACTGTTCAGGGTCGATGCTTGGCACTTCTAAGGTGTTGAAATCAGTAGATTTCAAGAACCAGTACACCTTGTGGGAGAAGTAAAAGCTTTTCCGGCAAGCCTCCAAAACCACTCTGGCTATTTCTTCGACGTTTTCAAGTTCACCAAAAAGTAGCAAGTTGCTGATTAGTGGTTACCATAATTGAGGAATGTAAAACTCTAAGTCGTCCCTAATTACATCTTTGCTCTTAGGGGATATTTTGCACTGTTCTAGTTCTGCCACTGCGTCATTGTGGCTGTAGAGTTCTAAAAGGATCTTGTACACATGGTCGAAGTGTTTTTTTTTGGAAAGTTTGTCGCGAATCTTTCCCCAGCGTTCTTTCCAAAGCAATTTTCTGTTTGTCTGGGTAGAAATTACCTTTTTAATAAAGCAGCAACAAAGACAACTGAAAAAGGCTGCACAGCACCCTTGCTTTCTGGGTTTAGGAGGCTTAACTAAAGGTTCATCGTAATGGTTCTCCCTCTTTTCCATTGTTATATATTTTTCTACTGTTTGACATTAACTACATTAAGCTTTAAAGTTCAATTTCAGGGACTTGGACTTTGTCTAGGGCTGCTTGCAGCTTTTCTTGGGAAGCAGTTGTTATGAACGATGCAGGGTAAAGCCTAGTTCCGTACACAGGGTGCGAAAGCATGTAGCAACCCCCAACACTTATCAAAGGAAGCCTTATCAGTCTTTGGCAAGCGTCTATTTCACTGTAAATTCCTGCTGGATCAGAAACCATGGGGTACCCCGAAGTAGGGTCTATGTAGTCGCAAAACTCCCCAGGCAGCAACTCTATTAGTTGGTTGCACGCGTTGAAAAAGTTTTCTAAGCACTTGTCTTTGACTTTGAAGTAAGAGTCACTAAGTAGGTCCACTTTGGCGTCTTGAAGAAGAACTGCTACTGAGAGATCAACTGAGGGGTCTATATTTGGAAAGACTTCTTTAAGTTCCCTTCTAAAAGCCTTCGAAGGAATTCCAATTCTCCATTCACTTCCCATATTAAGTTTTATTGTGAAATTCACTTACTTTAACTACAAGTATGCAATAAGCAGTCGCCAAAACAATCAAGTTTTTGTTGCGGAAACTTAGTGTGGCAGAACTCAGTGCACACTTGAATGCAAGCAGTTTTGTCAGTGTTTAAGTTAAGTTTTTGGGGGTACATTTCGGAGTTCTTAAACAAGTAAATACCAGTGTTGCATCCACAAACAGCCAAGCACAATGGAGTTTCGCAGTTACTTGCACAAACTTCGTTGCAGGCTAAAGCCACTCCTAGCAGTCCTAAGTACACAAACAACTTCATATTGACTCTTTACATACTGTATCAGAATGTTAATTATCTAGTTAAAATTGAAATTGAACGGCAACTAGCACAACAGATGGCAAGGCAATTGGCAGGAGCCCTTAAAAAGGTCCCACACGACCCACACTTGTAAACAATAAAAGGCTGATCAGCTGGGAAAATAGAAGTCCCGTTTAAACTTCCACAAACACTGCACTTAACTGTTTCAGCATCTTTTTCGTACAGCAAGTGAGTTTTGCAGCTCCAACAAATAAGGTGGGCCTTCTCAGCAGGTTTTACCTTAGTTGCCAAAGCCAGTTCGCCATCTGGCAGGAGCACAACTTCTTGTTCTTTGTCCATTTATTAAGAAGTTGGTTGAGCTTTTACTTCTAAGTTACTATAATTTTAAAGATGAAGAAAAGACACATGAGCATGAAAAACAGACCTGAAAGCGAAAACCCTTACTCAATTGACCGACCAACCCTCACTCCTAAACCCCCCAAGACTAAAATGCGTGTGCGCACAGGCAGCGTTTCAGAAGTGAACACTCGTCACAAAAGCTTTTTCAAAAACAAACCAAACAGTTCTAGAGGCAAAAGGGAACCTGAAACAATCTACCCGAACCGCATTAAGAAGTTCAGAACTCCTGGAAGAGGTTCGGTTTCTGACGCGAAGTCAGAGTTAGAGTTCCACTTGAAAAGACAAGAAGAGTACTTCTTACAAGAAATTTCTTTTATGCAAGAACAAATGCTTTCCTTAAAAAAGTACGCCCAAGATGTCAACCAGCAGTACTTAAATTCCCTTGAAAAAGTCGACCGTTTGAACCTAGAAAAAGAACTCTACAAGTATGAGTACGCCAAAATAGTTGCATTCTTCACTGACTTCCTTCTGCAATTCGACCTCAACTTAACACAAACCAAGCAAGTAGCTGAAACACTCAAACAAAAAGAAAAAGAACTCGAGATTGACTTTCAAAGCCAAATTAAGTTAATAGAAAAAACCAAAGCCCAACTCAAGTCCTTCGCTGAGTCAGAAAACAGTTTCCTAACCAAGTTCAAACAAGATAGCTTAAGAAGCACTGCACACTTCCAAAACTTAACTGACGAAGAAGTTTTAAGTTGCGAAAGACAAAAAACCAAGTCTGAAAATCAAGCCATAGCCCTTAGGAGCTATTCTGGAGGCAGCAACAACATCTCTTTTGTAGCTGGAGACCGAGTCCAAATACTTGAAAATCTCAACGACGGGTACTTGATAGGCAAAGTCAGAAATAAAAAAGGAAAGTTCCCAGAAAGTTATGTAATAATAGATTAATTTTCACTTTCAATAGAACTTATTTCTTGAATGATGCCTTGGAGTGAACCAGGTTTTTTTGAATTCAAGCCCCTACTCGAATTAAGCGAGTCTTTTAGAGTGTCAGACATAGTTTCACTTAACTGGAAATCGTAAGAGTAGTTCCTTCCAGTTATGAACACGTGCTTGCTAAGCTTGTCAGCACTTGGGCGGGCTGAGGGTTCGCGCTGCAAACACAACTCAATAAAGTTCAGAAGGCTTGGCGAGCACTCTGGAATTCTAGGAACTTTTTGACTGCTACATAAAGTTCTGAGTACCTCAAAGGGCTTTAAAGGGAACCAAACGTTTTTCCCAGACAAAAGCTCAACTAGTACACAACCTAAAGACCAAATGTCAGGACAGTGCTTTAAACTGGAGTCTAAGGTTTTGGTTTGCTCATTTAGGACTTCGGGTGCAGACCAGTAAGGATCTTTTTGGAGTAGTTGCTTCAAGTCTACTTGGTCTTGGGCTTTAGTGCTCATTCCGAAGTTAGTCAGTTTAATCTGGCCAGTTTCAGTTACTAAAATAGTTTTTGGGTTAATGTTATTATGGAAGATACTGTTTCGGTGTAAGTAACAAAGTCCCCTTAAAATTTGTTTAGTGTAGTTTCTTATGATTCTTTCGTCAAAAATTCCAAACTCAACAGAGAGTTCTTTTAGCGAGCCAGCAGGGATGTACTCGTACAGTACTTCAATTCTGTTTTCGTGCACTTCTGTTTGGCAACAAGTGAGTATATTAGGGTGGCAAATTCCACCCATAAGTTTGATTTCTCTTTTAATCATTTCAGAGAACTTGCTGGAGGTTTCCCTGCGAAGTCTGAATGTCTTCACAGCAAGTATCTCTCCTGTGTTTATGTTCAAACACTGGTAAACGTTAAAGTTGCTGCCTGAACCAATGCACTCTCCTCTTTTCCAGAAGATCCTTTGTGGCGAACTACTCAGTGTGCCACTTGAGTTGAGTTCACTAACTTCAGTTCTTCCTTCTGTGGAGTTGTTCTGGAAGTTGTGTAAACTGACACTTTCAACTTTAGAAGTTTTGCAACAAACGGAACCCATTTATTTTCAGTCAAAATGCATTATAAAAATTATGGCCATGAAGTGCTACACAGGAATTGGCAATGTGGACGGAAACAAACTTGCAGTGACTGCTCGTCTTTCTGGAGTAGAAATTGAGTTCCCTCCCAGTGAACCCTTCGTAAAAAGCAAAGAATTCGCCACCAAGTCGCCTTTCAAGACCCTTCCTGTTTTGGACTTGCCTGAAGGAACCCTCTCTAAAGCACACTCTGCTATGAAGTTCATTGCTACAGCTGGAGGGCAGAACTTGTACCCCCAAGACAACTTTAAAAGGGCCCAAGTTGACGAGTGGTTGGAATTGTGCCACGACCAACTTGAAGTCAACCTAGAAAACTGGTTAGGACCAATTTTCGGCAAAAGAGAAACCGACGCTACTCTCCTCAAAAACGCACAAAACGATGTTAAAAAGTTCTTGTTCACCCTTAACGCCAGACTCAAGTCCAACAACTACGTGTGTGGCAACGAACAGACTCTAGCCGATATTGCCATCGCCTGTGCTCTTGTATGGCCATTCAGAACTATCATTGACGAAAAACTCAGAAAACCCCTTGCCAACATTACTAAGTGGTTCAACACTGTTTCTAGCTTGCCTCAGTTCCTAGAAGTTTGGGGGCCAGTGAAGATGTGCAGAGTGCCTCTAAACCCTCCTGAACCCCCAAAGAAGGAAGAAAAGGCCGCAGCTCCCAAAAAGAAGGAAGAAGAGAAAAAAGCCCCTGCAGCCAAACCTGCACCTGAGAAAAAAGCTAACCCAGACGACGTTCTGCCTCCTTCTAGCTTTGTTATGGACGACTGGAAGTACCTCTACGCCAACGCCCCCAACAAAAAAGAAACCATTCCTGAGTTCTTCAACAGAATAGACAAAGAAGGTTGGTCTGTGTGGTTTATGGACTACGAAAAAGCCCAAGGAGAAGGCAAAGTCCTTTACATGTTTGAAAACTCACGCGATGGTTTCTTGCAGAGGATCGAAAGCATGAGAAGGTGGAGCTTCGGAGTGCTTGGCATTTACGGAGATGAACCCAACTTGGAGATCATGGCTTGTTTGCTCTGGAGAGGACAAGAGGTCTTCCCCGACTTGCAAGACAACCCCCACTTTGAGTTCTGGAAGTTCAGAAAAGCAGACCTGAACAACGACGACGACAAAAAACTCATTGAAGAGTTCTGGACCAGTTTGACTCCTGAAACTACAGTCAAGGGCATGCCTGCCACATCAGTCAAGGTTTGGAAGTAACTAAGACTTTAAATATGGACAAGTTATGGGCAGTGGTTAGTTGTTTCTTCCTGAGCTTCAGTTGTTACAAAAGAAAGGAAGAGTACCTTTCAAGAGTGTTTGTTCCTTGCAACAAACTTGAGAATACTGCTGGGTTGTGGCTTGTTGGGGGAGGGGTGCTTTGGATGGGGAAGAACTACCACTCATGCAGCGAGCTAGGACTGAGCACTGGGTGCATAGACGCAATATACTGGTTTG
>PR_CR_10_Liq_1_inCRDRAFT_1000582_pt1 | contig 22455 bp, 19 predicted proteins | sample PRCRCaboRojoPR_3_FD_10241 | JGI IMG/M metagenome (IMG submission 10241)
GAATACACTTTGGCAGAACTCAAACTGCTGCTTGCACAAGCTCGTGAAGAAATCGCTAAGCGAGACGCTAGAATCAGAATACTAGAACAGGCACTTAAAAGTGCAGGAGTGCCTATTCCAACAGCTGCAGCACTGCCTCAAGGAGAAGACTCCCAAAGAGACTCCCAAAGAAACTCCCAAGAAGACTCCCAAGAAGGCTTAGAAAGCACGCTGAGAGCTGAGTACCAAGAAGTCTTTCAAGAACTAGAACAAACCAGAGAAAAACTCAGCAAAGACGTAGAAGAACTCACTAGACTTAAACAAACCTACGCCCAGAACGAACTCGAACTCGAAATGACCAAAAGCCAAAACGAAGTTCTAGAACAAGAAAATTCCGAACTAAAAAAGAAACTCCAAGATTTAGAAGACCAACAAAAGGAAAAAGAAGATATGGTTGAGTGCCTAAACGAAGCCAAAACTAACCTTGAACAGGAGATGCAAAGCATCAACCAAAAAAGACTTGAAATCGAACAAAAACTTAACGAAAGAGAAGTCGAACTCCAACAACTCCAAATAGAAATCAACCTGAAAAGCCAAGAAAACTACCAAATTTCTCACAACCAATTCAATCACATCACTGAAGAACTCAACCAAGAAAAAGAAATCAACACTCAGTACCAAAACGACATAAAAGCCCTCCAAAAACAACTAAACGAAGCCCTTTCAGGCACGCACCCCGAAATCAACCGAATTAAAGAAATAGCCAAAGACCAAATAGCAAGGGAAGAACGTGACAAATGGAACCAAGAAAAAAAAGAAATCCTCAAAGCTCTCCAAAAAAAAGCTGAAAGTTTCGTAGCTCTAGAAATCGAACTAAGCCAAGCCAGAAACAACTACAAAAAACTCAAAAACTTTTTATCAGAAGGAGAAACTGCACTCTTCAAAAAAACCACAGTGTTAGAAAAGAACCTTGAACAACTAAGCCTTATGTACCACCAAATCGTTACACAAAAGTCTTCTTTGAAGATAGAAAACTCAGTCAACTCCAAAAAGATGCAGAGACTGCAACACAAAAACAAAACCCTAGAAGAAGAAGCTAGGGAACTCAGAGAAAAACTCAAAGACCTAAACGAACAACTCAACTTGCTCAGTGCCGATATGCAGTTAATGCAGGCCAACCCTCCCAAAATGAGCTTTGTAACCCACTCTAAGGTCAGAAAAACGATCAAAGGAGGAGGTGGCAAAATGGCCCTTCTCAACACTTTGCGGACTAACTCTGAACTTTTTACTACTTTTGCTAAAAACTTCGGGAAGAATATTTAACTAATACCAAATTAGCCTAATAGAGAATTAATAGCAGTAGCCTCATCCCAACCAGCTCTTTCAAGAGCGTTTCTCACAACTTCCACGTCAAAACCCATTTCAACAAGTCTTTTGACCTGTTCTTCGCGAACTTCGCTGATGTCTTTGGCGTACTCACGAGTCCACTGTCTGGCATTCACTTCGAATTCAGGGAAGTTCCTCTTGTACTGGGAAGCAACTACTGCGTCCTGTGGGTCGTCAGGCTCGGGGGAGCACATAAGTGCTTGCAGACTTAGCAGCGCTGTGCGAATAGTCAGCGCTGGACTCCACTCGTCTTTTAGGATATCTAAGCATATTGCTCCTGTTTGGGAAGAGACATTGGGGTGCCAAATCTTAGTGTCGAACTTCATACGAGGAGGTTTGTAGGGGTAGTCTGGAGGAATCACTATGTCGATGATGAAAGTGCCTCCTTCGTACACTGTTTCGCCCTAAGTAAACTTTACAGGTCCTTTAATAGTGCCCTTGAAGTGGGTCATGTCGTTGCCTACCATGTGAGCGGTTATCCCTGCGTCGGGATTTTGGTTGAGTTTTTGGAGTTCTTCGTATTCCTTTTGCAAGCGACGTGATTCCATATTTTATAGTTCTTAGATTCACTAACTCAGCAACTACTTGCCAAGACAAGTAAGAAATTTCCTCATATAATCTTTTAAAAATGGAAAGAAGAACACGAAGGAAAGGAGATGAAGACGATCGGGCTGGTATAGTTGAAGAAAAGGTAGTCAAGGTCAACGGAGACATAGCCTTAAGGCAGTACTCAAAGGGAAGGTATCTCGGGAAGGGCGGTTTCGCTCGAGTGTACGAGTTCATGAACTTAGACACTCAAAAACTCAACGCTGCAAAAATCGTTTCAAAGTCTTCGCTTACGAAAAGCCGAGCTAAACAAAAGTTGATGTCAGAGATCAAAATCCACAGGTCTCTGCACCAGCCCAACATTGTCGGCTTCGAGCACTTTTTTGAAGACGCTGAAAATGTTTACATTTTACTGGAACTCTGTTCCAATCAAACGATGAATGAGCTTTTGAAAAGAAGGAAAAGACTCACAGAACTCGAAGTGCAGTGTTACTTGACTCAAGTTTTAGAAGCTGTCAAGTACATGCATTCCCACCGAGTTATTCACAGAGACCTTAAACTAGGTAACCTTTTTCTTTCTGACAAAATGGAAATCAAGATCGGCGACTTCGGACTGGCAACTAAGCTTGAGTTCGAAGGAGAAAGAAAAAGGACCATCTGTGGAACACCTAACTATATAGCTCCTGAAGTTTTAGACGGAAAACAAGGCCACTCTTACGAAGTAGATGTTTGGTCTATAGGAGTGATTGCTTACACTTTGCTAGTGGGCAAACCACCCTTTGAAACTTCCGACGTTAAAACTACTTACCGCAGAATCAGAATGAACGCCTACTCGTTTCCTGAGCACGTTCAAATCTCTGAACCTGCCAGAAACATGATTACTCGGATTCTTGTTAACGATCCTTCCAAACGCCCCAAAATAGATGAGTTGTTGTCTCACGAATTCTTTAACCAAGGAAACGTCATTCCTAAATTAATGCCTGCTGCAACACTGGCTTGCCCGCCCTCTGCGTCTTACTTGAGGCAGTACGTTCCACAAACCCAACCCTTAAAGCACTCTGACTCCGTTCCTAAAACCCAACGCACCCAACCACTTGCAACCACAGACCGGAACCACACTGAAAGAAAACAAGCTAGAGAAAGTGTTAACCGACACACTGGAGAAGGTCCTGACGTGTGGGTTAAGAAATGGGTGGACTACTCTAGCAAGTACGGACTAGGGTACATGCTGTCTAACGGAGCAACTGGTGTTTACTTTAACGACAGCTCTAAAATCATACTGAGTGCAGCAGGTCACAAGTTCAACTACATAGAGCGAAGAGGTCCAGACAAACATGACGAAGTTTGTAAATACACACTAACTGAGTACTCAAAAGAACTCCAAAAGAAAGTAACTCTTCTGCAACACTTTAGAAGCTACCTTGAAGGAGACGTGAAGCAAGAAACAGGACTCGAAGCAGACCAAGAACCCCCCTCAGTTTACGTGAAGAAGTGGATGAGAACAAGACACGCAATCATGTTCCGTCTCAGCAACAAAGTTGTCCAAGTTAACTTCCAAGACCACACTGAACTCCTACTCTCCAGTGAAACCCGAGTTGTAACTTACGTCAACAAAAAAGGAGAAAGAACCAACTATGCCCTTGCTAGCGCTATGGAAAGCGACAACGCTGAAATGACTAAGAGGCTCAAGTATACAAAAGACATCCTTTCCCATATGCTCAAAAACCCCCAAAAGTCTGGTAATGAAGAATAGTGAATTAATAATAAGCGCTTACTTAGTCTTTAAAAAAGAAGCTGCTTCTTGGGGCTTTTCGTAACTGCCCAGCGCCTTCAGTAAGTCGTAGTGTCCTTTAAGTGCTGCCCAGAAGCTAGGGTACGCAAAGTAGGTAACTCCGTATTCTTTGCAAACTTCTTGCACAATGCTTGAGATCTCAGGAAGGCGAGTATGCACCATGGCTGGGAACAAATGGTGTTCTATTTGGTAATTAAGCCCCCCAGTTAGCCAAGTCCAGAACGTTGAGTCTAAGGCAAAGTTAATAGAGTTCTCCACTTGAAGAACTCCCCAGTTGGTGTTGCTGATGTTTTGGTTGTCCACAAAGCCTGCGTCTAAAGTCCAGTGGTTAACTGCAAAGAACAAAGCATACCCTACTCCAAAAGTAAGCATGTAAAGCAGCCACACTGGGAAAATGTTCACATACCCGTGTATATAAGTTGGAATGAGAATGGCGTAGAACAACCAGCACAGTTTAACGAAAACTTGGAAAATGAACGAAGACATTGAAGTAGACCCCCTTCTGTTCGGGAAGTTGGACATCCAAAAGAACTCGTCAAAAGTCCCGAACAAATCTCCAAAGTTCACTAGTGTGTATATGATCCACCCGTAGTAGTGCTGGTACTTGTGGTACCACATCCTGTCTTGGTTAGCATGCAGCCTAATCAGTGGGTAAGTAGTGTCAAAAGCCCTGTCTAGTTCGTAGTGATTGACACAGGAGTGGTGGCCATAATTGTGCGATCTTCGGTAAACCACACTTGAAGAACCAACTAACTCTAGAGTATGGCCAGCAATCCAAGTAAGGGTTTTAGAACTTGTAAAAGCTCCATGGTTGCCATCGTGCATGATGTTTACTCCTATTTGGCTGCAAAAGAACCCATAAACAATTGCAGTCCACCAGTTGCAAAAGTAAATATAGAGTCCCAAAGCAAAAAAGTAACTCACAAGCAAACACAGGCCCTTGATAGTCATTCTCTGGTCGTCTCTTCTCTTGTTGCGAGGTATAGCTTTTTCTACCTTTTCCTTGATCTTCCTGTAAAAGGTGCCGTCCCACGAATAAAAGTCGTTGTAGTCCCTGATTTCCCCAATTAGGTACTTCTTAGGAATTCCTCTGTCCAAGACAGACAAGGGGTGGTAACTTTCCCACACCCCAGTGCAGTCACCTCCAGCTCCGTCGTAGATCACTTTTCCTCCTGGGTGCTTGGGCACCCACTCAGTCACGTCGTAAACTTTTCCGTGGACTACTATCCAACAGTCCTCTGGCTTGTCGTGCTTAATGACTTCGTCCCAGAAATATTCTTTGTAGCCTACTCTTCTTCTAGTAGTGAAGTCTCGAACTCCAATGTACCTTTTGACCCAGTCAGTCCAGGACTCTCCTGTAGCGTCGTAAGTTGCCCGCACTGTAGCCATCTTTATAATGTCTTTGCAAGAAGTCAAAGAAAAGTTCTGCAGCAACCAGTACATTCCAAGACATAAAAAAGCAAACTTGTTTTTGGAGTACATGTCAAAAGCTCCTGTTCAGTCGACTGAAATGAAACAAGACAAAAAAAAAGCCACCAATTCTTGGGGGAACTTGGCTTCAGCAGGGATAAGGTTAACTAAGCACGTAGGCTTGGGAGTGGGTTACTCCTACATTCTTTCTTGGTGGCTTCCTGCCCACTCTACAGTTATTTACACTGCTTGCATAGGTTTTAGTGTTTTGTTTTTTGGCTACTTTGACTACTACAAAGACAAACACGAACTTTACAAGTTATCTGACAAGTACACGCAAGAAATTCATAAACACTTTTGTAAAACTTAGTTAAAAGCTCTGTGAGCTAGTGAATTATTGCCAGGTCTCCTCATGCGGATAGTTCTGATTACAAGTTTGATTTTTTCGCAGTAGTACTTAAGTTCCTTCACCAGTTTAGTTTTAAGTCTGCCTATGAGTTCTTTTTCTTGGGAGTTTCTTTGGTACTCCACCACCACCCCAAATGCTTCGTTGAGTATTGCTACAAAGATATTCATAAGTACAAAGAAAATCAAAAATATGTAACTAATGAAGAAAAAAGGAGTCAAATAAGGCTCAGTGTCTATCATTTCGCTGAACAAATCAATCTGACCAATCATTATGATAAGCATAGAAGTCATGCTTCTGAAGTAAGTGTAGAAACTTTCCACTTCGTAGCCGTAAATGTGGTAACCCATCTGTGTGAAAGAAGTTAAAAGCACTACTAACACTATCAAAAAAGCCAGTATCGACCTTGCTCCTCTTTTAAGAGTGTCCCAGATCATAGTCATACTTTCTATTTTAAAGTAGTTCAAAAACTTCAGAAAACTCAGCAAAGTCGTAAAAGACTGCAGAAATAAAAGAGTTCTTAAAATAACTGCAGGCGTTCTAAGATCCAGCACGTACTCAAAACTTTCAGTCTTCACTAGTTCAATAATGCCTTCAGCCACTCTGTAAAGAATGCTCCTCAAAACTACTACTGCTATAAGACAAATCCCCAGTATAATGTCTAAGTAGTTCCAAAGGTCCAAGAAATACTGAGTCTTCTGCTTCTTTATGCGGCGGACTATAGGCAAAAGCACTCCTAAAAGAGCATAAAGGTAAACGTAGAGTTCAGGCAACTTACTGAAAAAGTCCTGTGAAGAGTCAAAAACTCTCTGCCAAGAAAAGTAAAAGTAAATTGTGTAGAAAGTATCAGAATTCACAGTTGGCACTATGACCCCGGTAGCTCCTATTTCAAAGATGATTTCTATAGTAGTGAAGTACTGGTAGTTAGTGTTGTACAAAGCAAAGTTGATGATTACAGCCCGGGTTTGGATGTCTATCCACAGGTTAGTTTCTAGGTACTCAATTAAACTCTCCAAAGTTTCTTTTTGAAGCACTTCGTTCTCGTCCAGTAAGTCACTTGAGTCTATGTAAAATCCACTTTTGTCGTAAATGCTTAGCTCTCCGTAGGTTCTAAAACTGTTTTCAATGTTTTCAGTGTACTTAAAAGCTTTACTGAACCTGCAGTCTTTGCAAGGGGGTCCGTAATTCTGGGTGCTTTTAGTTTCCTCACTGTACTCTGAATAGCACTTCTTTTCGCCTCTCTGGTGTACTTCCCCAGTTTTGTAGTCTATAGTTTCACAGGAGTCTTCAGCAACTCTTAACTGCCTAATTCTAATACCTCCAATTTGATTATAGTTCAGAACAAACCGTCTAGAAGTTTTAAGTTCTTCAGGCTTGTCACCAGAGAAAATTCCTGGAATCAATACTTCTTTGAACCAACAGAAAAACTGTTTTTCTTGAGTGATTTCTTGGTAAGTAATGCTTAAACCTGTAGGTATGCTGCAGTCTACTGGAAAGTCTTCTCCGATAAGCTTTTCTTTCACTGCTGTGTTTAAATAGTAACTCTTACTTACGTCTAAGTCTCTGAAAACAATGTACAGGATTCCTCCTACAAACAACAAATATAACACAAAAAAGAACAAACCCCCTAAAATAGTGCTTTCTTTTTCACCACGCTTTCTTACGTCTCTCGACTTTGAATTGGCCCAAGAAGCCATTAGCCTTATCCTAGACTCAATTTTAGAGTGTGCAGCTAGTTTTTGCCAGTCGATCTCTGCAGCGTGGGGGTTTCTTGCAAGTCTGCCGTGTTTAAGTTCTAGAATGAACTTGCCTTCTTCTACTTTAGAGTCGTGAGGCCAAATGCAGTTGAGTTCATCTTTCAAAAGGCAGTCTTCAGGAATCAAATTAAAGTACAAAGCTGAGTCTTTTATAAGGTCTGATATTTTGTAAGAAGCAGATGAAGACCTAACCATGCAGTAGTTTTCTTTGAAAAACACTTTGAAAACTCTGTGTGAGGCAGCAGAGGTTTGCTCTGTAAGAGTTGCTTTGATAGAAGACAGTTCAGAAATGAGCAGTTCAAGTCCAGTTTCAGGGGTTTTTTGGACAAAGTCCAAAGCTTTTTCGTAGTCATACTTAAGTTCTGACTTGGGGTGGCTATTTTTAAGCAGTTCTAGGGTTCTTTTGAGTTCTTTTTTCTGCTGGTGTTTGTCTGAGATTTCTTTTGAAAGAGACTCTTTGTGAGAAGTTAGTCTTTCTAAGCTTTCTTTTTTCCTTTTCATAGTTTCTGTGAGTCTCTGGTTTGTGTTTTCTAACTCACTTAACTCCTTCGCTTGCTGTTCTATAAAGCTTATTAGAGCATTAGGGTTACTTGTTTCCATTTAGTGTAAGTTAGTAATTTAATTGGCTGTTCATGGCCTTTGCCAAGTTTTCGTTTATGGCTTTAAATATCTCTTGCAATGATTCAAGTGGCTCGTAGTCAGGAGTTTCGTGCTTGCACCCAAGTTTAAACCCAATTCTTTTTGCCCACTCAAGTGTAGTTAGCATTAGGCCTTCAGCTTCTTTAAGGTTATCGTAGTCGATTTCGTAGTGTTTTAGTTCAGACTCAATGGCTTCGTTTAATTCACTGAATTCTTTATTAGGGTTCCCAGTGACTCTCTGTCCTTCTACAAGAGCAACTTCTTTAAGTTCCTTGCGCAAGTGCTCGCTTTTTTCTTTGATTTGGTCTAGTTGTTCTTCATGTTTACTTACGTCTCCCAGTAATTCTTTGTAGTAATTTTCCTTGTTACTAAACCTTGCTACTATAGCTTTTGGGTCTGAAATTCCAGTGGAAGCTCTGATTTGATCAAAGGCTTCTACTAGTTCCATTGAAGCGTTTTGTTCGTCCCGGTACTTCTTTTTCATAAACAAGTGCCAGAACCTATGAATCAAGACTTGTTCTTGGTAGTATATTTCTTTGGAGTTTCTGAAGCCGTTTGCAGCTAGTTCAGCTACTTCTTTTTGCCTTTTGGTTCTTTGTTCCCTTCTCAAAGCAGCTTCTTGTCTGTACTGCATGTTTTTGTTCAAAGACTGAAGGCTTTCTTGCTTTTTCTTCTCTTCAGTTTGATAGTTTTTTTGGACTTCTTTGAGTTTGCTCAAGCTTTTGTGAAGGGTTTCTCTGGTTCTTCTGCGGTGTTTTTCTTCGGTTTCAAGGAGGCTTTGAGTGGACTTGAGCGTTTTAGAAAGTTGGTTGGTTTTTTGGTTAATGCTGACTTTTTCCAAGCGAGTGCGTTTGAGCATGTGCTCGTAGCTTTTTTTACTGTTGACCTGTTCGGTTATTTGGTCGCGGGTGTTTTCAAGAGTAGCTTCTAGGTCCTGGATTTTAGTTTGGGAGGCTTCGATCTGGGTTTTTTCTTGTTCTTCGATTGTTTCGAGTTGGGCTAGTTCTTTCTTAAGGTCTTCAAGTTCTTTTTTCTTTTTGATGTTTGACTGCTTGAGTTGGTCGTGTTTTTTGCGTGTGATGGACAGCTGTGTAAGGACTTCTTGGAGTTCGCCGTTTTCTAGTTCTTTGCGGTTTTCAAACACTTCGCTGTTTAGGTTGTATTCAATCCGAGGTTTATTGGTGCGACTTACAGTGCTTAGCTCTTCCATTTAATTATGATGAAAATTAGAATTCCAGTACTTCTACTCCAACTATCTCAAAGATTCCTTGGATTTCAGTTAAGCAGTTTCTAAAGCTGTCTTGGTTTCTTTGGAGCTGAGCTGACAGCTTAAGCATTTGGTTGAACAACTTGTGGATATACTTAGACAGACCTGCTTCTTGTTGGGTTTTAACTACCCAGCTGGGGTGCTTGATTCTTTCACTGGCTGCTACTAGTTCTTCGTCTTCAATCCAGTTTTGCAGTTCAGGGTCCATAAGTATTGATACTACTTTTTGCTTTTTTTCAGGCTCCATCAAAGCAAGTTTGGCTTCCATTACCATTGAAAGTACTTTTTCTACAAGTTCAGAGTCTTCTTGGGTGTTCCTTATAGACAGAATAACCCACATCTTGTCTGAGTACTTGAGCATGAGTTGGTGGTTCAGAGTGTTTTTAGAGATGGTTAGGCCTAAAGCCAGTGCTTCACAGAGTTTATCGTAATGCTGAGCAACTTTAAAGTTATTAGCAGGGTCTTGCTCTTGTTCAAGTTCTTTAATTATGCTTTCGTGGGTTTTAATGCAGTTAGAAATCAAAGGCAAGGCCCTTTCGTACTTCCCTCCTATAACTAACAAGTGAGAAAGCTGGGCACCTGTTGTTACTGCCATAAGTGAGTCTTCCCCCAAAGAAGACTCGTATATCGAGTAGGCTTTTTGCATAGAGTTCAGTGCGTCTTGGAAAGAGTCTATTCTGGTGTACAGGTCTCCTAGTTCTACGTAAACTTCAGCTGTATGGGGGTGGTTGGGACCTAGAACTTTTAAGCAGCACATCAGTGCGTTTTTGTAAAGCATTAAGGAGTCTTCGTAGTTTTCTTGTTCGGAGTAAAGACTCCCCAAAGTGGTGTAAACAGTGGAGTGCAGTGGGTGGTAAGGACCCCAGTGGAACTCTATGGCGTTCAAGGCGTTGTCAAAGCACTGAAGTGCTTCTTCAGTCATCCCTTTACCCATAAGTGCTTTCATAAGCACACACCAACTTTTGACGCTTTGGGCATGCAAGGGGTGTATCTGGATAAGGGCTTCTTTAACTCTAGAAATAGAGTTATCGTAGTCTTTAGAGTCTATGAGCATCTGGGCAATGTCCGAAAGCAAGCTGGGTTCTCCGTAAAAATCAGGGTCGGAGTTAAGTGCTTTGCTGACTCTCAGCTTCAAAGAAGAGGCTTCCATAGCTAAACTGTGCTTTTTCTCCTGTTTGTAGTCTGAGTACTTCTCTGCTAAAAACATGTACTCTACGTTTTTCATGTTAAAAGTTTTGGTTTTTTCACAGATTTTTTCTAAGTTTTCTATGTAAAAAGGACTTTCGGTTTTAGCTAGTTTTACTTCAGTGTAAAAGTTGAGTTGCAAAGAACAGTGAAACACTACTGCAAACAGCAAAGCATGTAAGTTCACTTTGGACCTTTCTAAGCAAGTGCTTGAAAAGTGCTCTTTGGCTTTGGGCAACAGAATCTGGTTCCAAAAAGTATCAGTTTCCTGGCCAACTCCAAAAACTAAGTTTAAAAAGTCCACTACTGCTTCTTTCTGGGCTTTTTCTAGTTCTTCGTTAGCTTTGACTGTGACTGGGTCTATTTGATGTAGGTTTTCTACGGTTTCTTCGTTGGGCATTTGGAGTTTTTTAGAGATCATTTTGGTAAAAGCTCTTTTTCTGAAAGGAGTGCTGTGGTAGTTAAGTAGGTCTTCGTCCGCCTCAGAAACTTCAGGCAGTTTCTTTTCGGTGCTTTTGGCTTTTTGGATGTCTCTGTTCGTGTCTATAGTTTCGTACCTAGGACGAGTTTCTGAGTTGGAGTCAAACAGTATTTGAGTCAGTTGGGTCGAAAGTAAGTGTTTGCAGGTCCTAGCTACCATTTCTACGTAACAGATTTCTTTAATGTGGGGAAGGTTGCTTAGTTCGGCTACTTTGCCCATATACCTTACATTGACTCCGTTACTGTGGAAAGCTTCTGTAAGGCTTCTAGAGTCCACTGGAAGTATTGTAAGCGAGTCCAAAAGTTCCACTAATTGAGGAACCTGAAAAGACTGCAGGTACCGACTTGCTTCTACTACTTCTAAGTCGTCTATGTAGGTTTCTTGTTCGTTCATGTTTATGAAGGCGTCTGCTGAGAGTTGGGTTTCTAAGTTGCAGAAAAACTCAGGCCGTAGCTTCATAGAAAGGTCTGTTTTGTTTGAAGAGACTTCTAAGTCCACTGGAAGTAAGTCAGACACCTTTGCTAGGTAAATATGGTCTTCGCAGGACTCTTTTTCAGGCATGTCTCCAACGTACTCTTTGACGTAGCTTTCAAGTTCTTTGTAGCCGTCGCTTTTGTGAAGCTGGGTAAACACACTCAAGTGCACATAGGCAGGGGGTTTTTCTTCGCCCCAGTGGAAAAGGTGTTCTTTGAGGTTTAAAACCTGAGATACAAACGAAAGGTTTTCGTAAACTTCTGTGGAAGTAAGGTAGACTCCTTCTGAGTCAGGGCCGTGGACAAGTGACTTTTGCTCGTCAAGAGGAGCCAAGGCCATGACTAGCATTCTGAACCCTTTGTAGTCCACAACACAAGTCAAAGGCAACCTAAAGTTAAAGTCTTCTTCTTTGCGGCCTAACAAGTAAAGTGCGTCAAACACCATATCACTTGCTCTGAATTCGTGCCCAAACAACTTGAAGTTGCTTTCAGTGCTCCAAGTCAGTCTGAAAATCATGTTTTGGTACACATAAAAAGGAGCAGAAACTTCTTGTAAAGCCTGAAACTTGCGTTTAGACTTAGGCAGTCCTAACTCATCAATGATCATTTTAGAAGAACTAATAGCTTTTTCCCTGAAGTAGCCCACATGCTTAAAAAGCCGAATTCCATAGTTAAGGTTCTCTTCAAAATTATCTTTGTAAGCAAGGGTTTGGCTCCAAAGTTTCTGGAACCTGTAGTCCCAGGAATTCTCCACTAGCTTTTTGTAGTTTTCTCTTTTGCGGGTTTCTTCTTCTTGTTTCTTTTTCTTTTCGGCTTCTTCTTGGAGTCGTTTCATTTCTTTTTCAATCTGTTCTTTTTTCTTTTGTTCTTCAATTTCTTTTTCTCTTTGGCGGTTGCGTCTTTTTTCGAGTTCCATTAAGCGTTGGAATTCTTCTTCTTCTCTTCTCTGGACTTCTTCAGGGTCCTCTTCAGGGATCTTGGCTTCTTCTGGGATTTCTTGGTACTCTTCTGGGTTGGTGTCTTCTTTGGCCCTTTCTAGTTGGTCTATCCACTCGCTCAAGAGTTTTTCTGAACCTACTGAAAACACCCAGGCTTTTCTGCGGAGTTTGTTTTGTTTCTGAATGTTAAAAGACACTTCGAACACAAAGGGTTGGTTCTTCCTGCGCAGGTTTGAAGGGTCTAGTCTTCTGATTTCGCAGTCCCTAATGGGCACTGTAGCTTTGTAGTTCTCGTAACCCATTCCGGCCTTTTTTTGTTCTTTAGGAATTTTGAGTTCTTTGCGGTAGTAAGCAAGGTTTCCATCTTTCAAGACCAGGTACCTTCGGTTCCAAAAGTACTTGCTGTTCGAGAGTTTAAGCACTACACTTTCAAACTTCTGGTCTTCTTTAAAGCTGCTTGCAATTGAAGCAAAGATGTGTGGAGCTTTTTCACGGGAAACTATGTTCATTTTTAAATATAGCTGTGCTTATGAAGGCCCAAGACCTAGTTAGAGTTTAGAGTTAACACACAACAAGCAAAGTTATTATAAATGGCTCACGACCGCTTTCCAGAGAATCCGGTAGTCTTTACCCACAAAGACTTCGGTGCTGCTAACTTCGACGCCAATCTGCCCAACTCTTACGAGCGCATGTGGATGGTTTGCCGTGCAATCAACTTCGACCTGGACAACTACAACAAGTTGTACGCAAATCCAGATGTAGCTCTCAAAAAGCGATACTCCAAAAACTTCTTAAGGTTTGCAGAAAGCCCTCTTAACTACTTGTACTGGCACACTCTCCGCTACTGGCAGAACGGCACCTTCAAGCTTTTGCCTTTTTACTTCAGCATTACAGTCCTTGCAACCTGGTGGATTAGTGGCAGCAACAACTACAGGGGCTCTGTGCACACCGCTTTGGAAAGGACTTACGAAGGACACCAACAGTACGAGTTCCCCATCGAAACTTTCTCTTTTAACAAGAAACTCACTTTGCAGTTCCACGAACACGAATTCATGATGGACAAGGGTATGATTTCCCAAAAAGCTGCTCCTCCTTACCCTAAGTTTGCCAGAATCAATAACTACGTGAGGGACCAAAACTTAAGGAAGTACTTCGCCCATAGAGAAAGGAGAGATGTTGACCCTTTTACTGGAAAGCCTAATAACTAACCTAGGCGTATTTACCCAAGTTAACTTTTAAAGTTAGGTGTTGTATGAAGCTAAGCAGTTCATAGTCACTCCTTCAAATAAATGGCATCTCGGTCAACTATTGAGAAGTTTGAAGTTAGAGGAGAAGTTCCTTTGCCAAGGTTTGGGCACACTATCACCTTAATATCCCGCTCGAAATTAATTTTGTTTGGAGGTGCAACGGGAGACACTGGAAGGTACTCAATTACTGGAGACACTTACTATCTAGATCTTTCAACACGCACTTGGTCCCGTTTGCGTGCTTCAGGGACCCAGCCTTCTCCCAGAGCAGCCCATGCTAGTTCTACAGTGGACTCGCTTCAAATGGTTATTTACGGCGGGGCCACTGGGGGAGGGAGTTTAGCTAGTGACGACTTGTTTCTGTTAGATTTGAGAAACGGAGAAAACAATGCCTCCTGGATGGTAGTGCCTGTGATAGGAACTACTCCTGGCAGGCGGTACGGGCACACTATAGTTTTTTCTAAACCTCACTTATTAGTTTTCGGAGGAAACACAGGTTCTGAAACTGTCAATGACGTTTGGTGTTTGAATGTAGAGAAGTCTCCTTTCAACTGGAACAAAGTCGAAGTCAAGAACGAAAAACCACCTGCCAGGGTTTACCACTCGGCTAGCATCTGCTCAACCGGTTCAGCTACTGGAATGATGGTGATCTTTGGAGGCAGAGCTACTGACTCAAGTGCCTTAAGTGACACTTGGGGACTTAGAAGACACCGGGACGGAAGGTGGGACTGGGTGAAGGCGCCTTACAGGTCTGGAGGCAGCCAAGCTACTCCACGGTACCAGCACACCACTGTCTTTGTGGGGTCTGCTATGGTTGTGGTTGGGGGAAGAACTAACACTGTAGGGGAGTCTGTGCCCTTAGAAGTTTACGACACTGAAACTTCGGAGTGGTACAGGTTTCCCGCCATATTGAGATTCAGACACGCTTGTGTGAATTTGGAGTCTTGGATATACGTGCACGGGGGGTTTGAGCACGAGACCCCTAACATTCCCACTGACAACATTTCAAGGATTGACGTGACGAAGCTTTTCCAGGGATACAGCAACTTACTTCCCAAAAACCTTGAAAGACCTCTGCCAAACGTGCCTGTTACAGGCTTGGCTGCTGCTGCTCCACCTGAAGTTGAAAACAAGAACCCTCCCCAGTTCCTCAACGAGTCCCGCGAAAAAGGAAACCCTTTGCACAACTTGTTCATAAACCACCTACTGAGACCTGGAGAATGGAACACTCCTGCTAATTCTCGGTTTAGCTTCAGAAAGGAGCACATTTACGCGCTCACTGAAGAATGCGAAAAAGTCCTTAAGTCAAACCCAATGGTGCTTCGTTTGAGGGCTCCAATTAAGGTGTTTGGGGACGTCCATGGGCAGTACGCCGACTTAATGAGGTTCTTTGACTTGTATGGGTCTCCTAGCGACAACAAAAAGGTAGGCGGCGACTTGGAGGGGTTTGATTACTTGTTTTTAGGGGACTTCGTAGACAGGGGTTCGCACTCGCTTGAAACTATATGTTTGCTGATGTCTCTTAAGTGCAAGTTCCCTGAACACATCCACCTCATAAGAGGAAACCACGAAGACAAGTGGATAAACAACGCTTTTGGGTTCGCTGATGAGTGCCAGTTGCGCTTGGGAGAGGATATCAACGACCCCAAGTCAATCTTTAACAGAATCAACAGAATGTTTGAGTACTTGCCTTTAGGAGCACTTATTGAAGACAAGGTTCTGTGCTTGCACGGAGGAATAGGAAGCACTCTTCACTCTATTGACCAAATCGAGTCTATTCCACGACCTCTTGAAGTGGTTCACGAAGTTACTAACGACTTGCAGCAACTAGTAGTAGACATACTTTGGAGTGACCCGACTGACTGCGACCAAGAAGTAGGAATTCAGCCTAACGTGATAAGGGACCCCAACGGCACAGGAAACATTGTGAAGTTCGGTCCCGACAGAGTCAAAGAGTTTTTGAAAGAAAACAACTTGTCCATGATAATCCGAGCCCACGAGTGCGTAATGGACGGTTTTGAAAGGTTTGCTTCAGGCGACCTGATTACTGTGTTTTCAGCAACTGACTACTGTGGAAGGCACAAGAACGCAGGAGCAGTGCTTTCTTTTAAGAAAAACTTAGAAATCAAGCCTAAGTTGATATACCCTGTAGATAATCCTTACGGGTGCAACTGGATAGAAAGCGAAGAGTCTCTAAAGAAACGTCCTCCCACTCCTCCTAGGTGGCGCAATACAGGGCCTAGAAAGTCCTACGAATAATGTTAACTATAATAAATGTCAGACCAGCAACTAGTCCTTACTCCAGAAGAAGTTGAGACATTTAACACTACTCTTTACGAGTTCCTTGCTAAGCACGACGAATCCAAGCTAGAAGTTCTTTTCAATCTTTTTGACAGAGACAAAAACGGACTCATTTCCCCTGACGAGTTAAAAGCTGTGATGGAGCAAGTATCGGGGCACGGCTTCAGCGACGAAAAGGTTCAAAGCATAATTAGTTCAGCTGACATAAACCAAGATGGACTCATCGACATAAGAGAGTTCGTGCAGGTCATGAAGAAACTCAATGACTAACCCATAATGAAATCTAACTTAATTAAGTTTTTACTAGAAGCTTCTGAAGCCAGAAAAGAAAACCAAGACAAACTAGTTGCTGGCATAGCTGAACAGTTCCCTGAAAGAACTCTAGTTTTGCCCCCAGCTATTAAGTTAGGCATTCCTCAGGTAGACAGAGTTTTATCAGACACTACTTTACTTGAAATCCAAGGAAAGTCAGGCAGCGGAAAAACCTCAATTTGCAAGAGAATAGCCCAAAAAGCTACAGGTTCTGTGTTGTATGTAAGCATCTCTAAAGCTAGCTCTTTGCACTTTGCCCACAGTTTAGTAGGAGTTATTTAGGGTTTTCCAGAGAACCTTAAAGTCCAGGCAGTGTTTAGTCTTAAAAGTTTGCTGTGTGTTTTGTTTTCAGTGAAACACAGCTTGATAATCGTGGAAGGGATATCTGCTTTGCTTTTTGCAGAGGAAGAAAAAGTGCACTCGAGGGAGTTGTGTATTGAACTAGAAAGCACTTTGAAAGAACTCAGCAGGGAGTCCCAAGTAGTAGTTACTAGCAACATAAGTGGAAGCGGAGATGTGCTTGGAATGTACTTGTGGCACCAAGCACTTCCTTACCAAGTGTTTGTCCAAAAAGTAAGTTCAAATCTAGAAGTCACCCTTATTGCAGAGAACGTAATGTTTACTCAGACCAGGATCCTAGAAGTCTTAATAGATGGATAAAATTAAAATTCAGAAATGGGTAATAAGTAACTCAGAACCAAATCCTTTAGAACTCCTCCAAGAAGAAATGCGCTCCCAAGAAACCTACATTAAAGTTAATGCTATTCACCAAATCCCTACAGTGGCCACAGTGATGGGCCCAGAGTCAGTCAGAACTGAACTTGTGCCTTACTTGTGGACTCTTATGAACGAAGAAGACGAAGTTTTGTTTGCACTAGCACAAGAACTAGGAAAACTATCTGCCTTTGCACCAGGTTCCACATTTGTACCTATGTTGGAGTCTCTAGCTAGCTTGGAAGAAACTGTAGTTAGAGAACAAGCTGTGGCCTCACTTTCCAAAGTAGCTGACTTGCTTCCTGACTCAGAAGTTATCTCTGTGTTGATTCCAGTTGTGTTGAAGTTAGCCCAGGCTGACAACTTTTCTTCGAGGATTTCTGCTTGTTCTTTGTTTGTGAGTGCTTTTCCCAGAGCTGGAAACGAAAGAGAAAAGTTGTGGAACAAGTTTGTTGATCTAAGTCACGAAGACACTCCTATGGTGAGACGTTCAGCAGTCAAGCAAATGGGAAAGATTGCCCAGACTCTTGAAAAGCAGTCCTTAGTAACAGACTTAGTGCCTGACTTACGGCAACTAGCTCAAGACGAGCAAGACCAAGTGAGGATTCTGTGCGTGGAAACTATTCTGGAAATAGCTTCTTTGCTCAACAAAGAAGAAAACAAACTCCACACACTGCCAATTGTGCTTTTGGTAGGCGAAGACAAGTCGTGGAGAGTGAGGTACCACTTTGCTGAAATGTTTCCCAGGGTAGTAAAGGCTTTTGGCAAAGAAATCACAGAAAGTTCCCTCATACAGACTTTTTCACAGTTACTTAGAGACACCGAAGCTGACGTTAAGTCCATTGCTTTGGACTCACTCAACGAGATTTACACTAGCATTTCTATTGAAAAGATCATGAGCTTCATATTCCCGAACTTAGAAACAATCATCAGTGACTACTCATTGCCCCCCAAAGTAAGGAAAAACGCTGCCAGTGCTTTAGGAAACCTTTCTAAGGCTTTGGACAAAAACTTGTCGCTTGAAAAGCTGCTTCCGTCGGTTGTGAGTCTGCTCAAAGAAGAAACGAACTACGAGATTAAAATAAACTCTTTGGAGTCACTTGGAAACTTAGCTGAAGTCATAGGGAAAGACATGGTCACTCAGGAGTTGCTTAACCTCCTTAAAGAACAAGCTAAAGAAGCTCCACAGTGGAGAGTCCGTGAAACAGTGTTTAAAGTAGTAGGTGAGCTTTGCAAAGTACTAGTTAGAGACAGTTCTTTTGAAGAGGTATTTTCAAGCGGAGACAACAGTTTCCAAGAAACTTTTCTGCAGTTCTTAAGCGACTCAGTGTGCCAAGTGAGGGAAACCGGACTTAAAGTGCTGGAGGAGCTTTCTAGTCTGATGCCTTCTGAGTGGGTGAGCAGTGCCCTTTTGCCAAAACTAAAAGCTGCCTTTGAAGAGAACCTGAGTTACCTCCACAGAATCACCCTTTTGTGGGCTTTGAGCAAGGTAAAACTAAGCAGTGACGAGTTACTGCCGATTTTGACCAAAGCATCCAAAGACCCAGTTCCCAATGTAAGATTCGTAGTCTGTAAAGTGATTGGGCAGCACCAAGACAAACAAGCCTTCCAAGGGTAAAACTTACTTAGACTCTTACAAGAACTTTCCCGCGACAATGATAAGGACGTCAGGTACTTCGCGCACTTGGCGCTTAACTAAGTAGAGCCATTTAAGTCTTAAGCTAGTCTGTTAAAAAGGCAACAATTATCCATTTTTAGCCCCCAGGCGCCCCGATAGACTCGACAAAATCATAATTGATTGGTTAGTTTTTCCCATTTTCAACTATAATAAACATGCGTTCAAAACCAGCTAAGAAAGCACGCAGGGGGAGGCCCAGAAAGAACATTTCCCTTTCGCAAATCAAAAAAGCAATCAACACGTTCATTTCCAGAACAGAAAAAATCGTTCGGAAAGTCAATCCTAATGCCCAAATTGTTGTACCAGAGCCCAAAAGGAAACCGGGACGTCCGCGTAAGAAGCCTCGCGATCCATCAGAACAACAAAGCGCCCGGATTATAACTCCCGTCTTCAGAGGTAAATGTTAGATAGTAGTTAGAAATCCAACTCGCTGAAATATCCGACAATGAACCTTTAGAAGAAACTGATGACGAATTCTACAAGGAAATGCACGACCCCAAAGAAAACATAGAAGGACTGCTGCGTTACAGGCCGGACCTCCGCAAAGTTAAGTCAAATGGAAGGAGCACACTAGGCGTCCACATGGAGGGAAAAACCAAACAGAACCTACAGCAGAACCTCGAGATCCTGGAACGCTTCCTCCCGCCAGACACTATGCAGGAATATGCACTCGAGGGCGTAGACCTACTACCTTACCCCACTTCTGAACAAGAAAATAATCTTGTAATTAAGTTTAAATCATAGTTACAAATGGAGGGTTGCTATTTAAATTGAGTGTGTTAGAATAAAAATGAACTCTAATGCCCAAGCACAGCTGGAGTACTATACTTCTCAGTTGAGTTACTTCAAAAAAATGCTTAAGTTCTTCAGAAAAGCTCAGGAAGCGTCTGGTGTCAAGTTAAATTCCAAAGAGTCTTTAGGTTCAATTGGAGGAGTAATTGAACAACTGTCTTTTGACGCGCAAAAATTGGAACACTTGCTAGATAGTAAAAAGTCCCAGTGCACACTCCAAGAAGCACTCGAAAACTCCAAAAAGTCTTTTGAAAGCAACTGCAAGTTCCAAAGCGAGTCAGAAGAACTGCTTCAGTTAGGAAAAGAAAGACTCAATATGACTAAAGAAGACCAAACACTCTACTCTGAAAAACTTAACCAAGTAAACTTAAGCATAACTCAACAAACTCAGGAACTCAAAAAAGCACTTTTTAAGTTTAAGGTTTCTAGACAAGCCAAAAAACACACTGAAAACCTAGAAATGCAAACCCAAGAAACCATTTCTAAACTAAAACTAAGTTCCAAAAACACCATGCAGAAACTCAAACCTCTTTACGAACTCTGGAAGGCACTTGCCTCCCAAATAAACCAAACTAAAGCAGAAATCTCAAAAATCAACTGTGAAACCAGTGAAAAAAAAGTTAACTTGAAGTCATATGAAGAAGAACTGTTCACTATCAATATACGAATTCAAGAAAAGCAGCAAACCCAACAAAAGCTTGCAACCGCTAAAAACAAACTAGAACTGAGCTACGAAAACCACATGCGCAAAGCTTCAGAGTACCCCATTCTCCTAGAAACCACAGAAACCCAAATAACCCACCTCAAGAACCTTCACTCAGAACTACTTCTCAAACTCAACACCCAAAACGCTGACTTGAACCAACTAAAAGAAGACATTTCTCAGGTGTTTTCTGAGAACACTTCTTTCAAGAAAACACAGTGCCAACTCTTCAGACTCCAGAAAATCTGGGACACCCTTAAGTTAGCAGTTTCTGTGCAAAAGCTCAGAAACCAGCACTTAGAAAACATAAACCAAGAAGTCCAGGACTACTCTAGTCTGCTAGAAGCACAGAACTCCAAAGAACTCGAAGACCTTGAAAAAACTCTTAGTTCCAACAAAAAACCTAGCAAACCCAAAAAACCTCGCAAAAAGAAACAAAGCAAAAAGTCTGAACAAGTCCAAAGAAGAAGGACCAACCGAGAGTCCAGCCTTGCTGAGACCTTTTTCAACATTACTTCTGTAAGAGACCTTCCCCGGGACCCTTCTCTTTCAGATGCTTTTTTCCATTAGTTTAGTATAATATGACTTCTAACATCTCCCCAAAAATACTAGAACTCACCCAAAGAAAACTTCTTCTGAAACCCCACCACCCGCTTTCTATCCTTAAACAGAAAATTTACGAGTTTTTCCACAGAAACTACCCTAACACGTTTACTACTGAGGACAACTTTGACCCCAAAGTGCCTGTTAAAAACAACTTTGACCTTCTACTAATTCCAGAAAACCACCCCAGCCGTTCCCTCAGTGATACTTACTACTTCGACCCAGACACAGTGCTCCGCACCCACACAACTGCCCACGACTTCTACATGCTTTCGAAGTACAACGCTTTTTTGCTAGCAGGGGACGTATACAGAAGGGATGAAATCGACGCAAAACACTACCCAGCTTTTCACCAACTTGAAGGAGGGCGTGTGTGGAAGCTTTCAGAGTTAGGGCTATCTACTTACGAACAAGGCACAAAGTACGCAGTTGAAGAACTCAAAACTACACTTGAAAGCCTTGCAAAAGAAGTGTTTGGCAACGTAGAAATGCGCTGGAACGAAGAGTACTTTCCTTTCACAGACCCAAGTTTAGAACTTGAAATTAGGTGGATGGACGACTGGCTAGAAATACTTGGGTGCGGGGCTTACAAAAAACAAGTATTGCTAAACGCTGGAAGGGACGAAGAAACTTTCGGGTGGGCTTTTGGACTAGGACTTGAAAGGTGGGCCATGAAGGTGTTTGAGATTCCAGACATACGACTGTTTTGGACTCAAGACGAAAGGTTCACTACTCAGTTTTCTGCAGAAAAAGGGTTCAGTAAGTTCACACCCTACTCAAAGTACCCTGTTTGTTACAAAGACATTAGTTTTTGGGTACCTGAGTTCTTTGCAGAAAACGACTTTTTTGAAGTAGTCAGGAACGTTGGCGGGGACTTGGTAGAGAAAGTTGACAAAATTGACTGCTTCACTAAGAACGGAAGAACAAGTTATTGTTACCGAATTAACTACAGAAGTATGGACCGGTCACTAACTAACGAAGAAATAGACCAACTTCAGTTTCAGTTAAGAGACTTACTGCCTAAGCAGCTAAGCGTAGAACTAAGATAAATGGAATACCCCCTTGAAAGGACCTGGACTCTGTGGGAAACCTTAAGGGGAAGAGTTGACCAGCGCCATGAAATCTACAGAAACAACACTAAAGCACTAGGAGAGTTTTCAACCCTGCACGAGTTCTGGCAGTACTGGCACTACATCGACCACTCAGACCCCCACTACTTGTTTTCTAAGATATTCACTGAAGAAGCAGCAAGCGTAGAAGCAGTGTGTATATTTGAACAAGGAATTGAACCAGCTTGGGAAGACCCAGTTAACGTGGAAGGCTGTGACATTTCAGTGCGGAAGAAATTTGACCCTCAAAAACTGAAAGAGTTCTGGAACAAGTTAGTGTTCAGCATTATTGGGGAAACTCTGCCTTTCAGTGAAGAAGTAGCTGGTTGCAGAATAGTTGACAAGGTGCCTTTTTACAAAGTTGAGTTGTGGTGGAAAACTGACCTTAGCGATGAGTCCAACACTGAGAAAAGACTTAAGGTAGAACAGGCACTGCTAGGAGTGTTTGACTTCAAAATAGAAAGCAAAGAACTTAGAGTTAGTAATCATAAACAGTAATGTAATTATTTAAATTGCAAGATGAAAAAAGAAGAGCTGGACGACGAAACCAAGAGCATCAAAAAGAGAAGCGAAAACTTAAGTGAAAAACTAACTGCTATGAAAAAGCTCCTGAGCAACATGGGTAACGGAAAGCTGTTAAAAGACATCGAAAAGGAGTACCAAGAATTTATGAAGAACCAAGAACTCGATAGCACTTACGAATTCACGCCCAGAAGACCCTACCGAAACAGAGAGTC
>PR_CR_10_Liq_1_inCRDRAFT_1000583_pt1 | contig 22434 bp, 17 predicted proteins | sample PRCRCaboRojoPR_3_FD_10241 | JGI IMG/M metagenome (IMG submission 10241)
TTGATTCATCAAAGTCTCTTGTCCATGTAGCTGTCAGGAAAGTATTACCATTATCATCAGTTGAAATACGTGCACTGGTGCCAGCAACAGCAATGTCGTCATCTTCGGGTGTGTTACTTGAATCGGTAGTAATTTTAGTAGAAAGACTAGCACTATCCCCTTCAACTGTAACGTAACCGTATTCAGCACCTTGTAGCCCGGTGGCAGTTCCATTCCTTATTCCAAGAGCGTAGTAAGGCTTGAACCCGGAGGTACTATTGCTTACTGTCAAAGAGAAGATGACTGTAGATGTTGATGTTGAAATAGCCCAAGATGCGACGATATTATCGTCAGTAAGGGTGCCTGCGTTTTGAGCTCCGACGATAGCGAGGATAGCTAATGCAATAACCGCCTTTGACATATTTTTATAAAACCGAAAACTTTTGAAAAAAATTAGTTCGTCAGGTAGGAAAACCGGCAAATATGGATGGCCCAAATAACTACCGCGCTGACTTTAACTAATTACACTAAGCTTTAAGGGTACTTTAAACACATTAGAAACCTCGTAGTGTTCATCCAAAGGCTTCCTCATTTCATCAGGGCTCAGCAGGCTGTTCAGGGTCTGCAAAGTCCATTTTATGAGACTCCATTACTTATACCCACGGCCTCTAATTTTCAGTTTCGACTTTGCTTCTTAAGAATTAAGCCCTTGAAAATTAATTATAAGTCCCGATAACATTGAAGGAAGCTTGAAGCGAATCTATTTTAAGTGCTTAACAAATGAGTAGAGTCTTGGTTCTAGCTCTTATCTTATTCACCGCTAAAAGTGGTAAAGTTGAAATCGGTGACGATTCGTTAAGCTGGACTATCAGAGATGGCACCTTAACCTACAATCTTAGTTTTGAAAGCCCCTTGAAGTACTACGCGGTTGGATTAAGAAACCTTGATGTAACTGTAAACTTGATTCAGTGTGCTAACTTTACAGTCATCAACACTGAAGACAAAAAGGCTTTTCCGTGTTACACAAAGTGTAACAGTAACGTAATGACCTGCGAAGGTAGTTTAAAAGCAGAATTTTTTGGAAATTCAGTCACATGGAACGAAACTTGGAATTACACCGAAGAAGAAGAGTATAACATGATCTACCTGAAGGCCAACAACTCCCAGTTCAGCACAGCCAAAGTCTACTCAGGAGAAATCACTTTGAGTCAGGAATTCGGAGAGGACTCTGCTTTGGAAGCGGTCTTTTTGGCACTTTTGCTTAGTTTAACTTAACCTACTTAATTATGTTTTTAGCAACTAACTTGAACATAAAAGTAGCCAAAACAGTGCTGACTCCAATCAAAACGCACACTAAGTGCTCAACTAGTTCCAGCCTTTCTGTGTTCATTACACTCCCTCCATATTGCACAAACAGCACTTGCAGCACAAACTCAAAACTCACTATCACAGTGAATACCCAGTTATAAAGCAGCCCTTTGAAAACGTTCAGTTCGTTAAGTTCAATCTTTCTGCAGTTGAACTGGTTGAACAGCTGCAGCATCACAAAAACATTGAAAAACAAGGTGTAGTGCTCAGTTTCTTCTTCAGGCCAGTCAGAGTCCCAGCCTTTGTCAATTTCCAAAACGTAAGGACTGGCAAAAAGCACTCCTAGCAGTATTGAAATCTGATACACTGACTGAAAAGCTATGTTTGCAATCATCACTTTGGAAAGAATGTACTCGTTCTTTCTGTAAGGAGAAGACTCCAAAATCCTTTCGTCAGGATCTTGTGTCGCTAAAGCTAGCGCAGCTAAAGAGTCCATCAACAAGTTCACCCACAACATCTGAGTAGCTGTCAGTGGAGAGTCCCCAAAAGCCACTGCTCCTACCAAGCACACTAGCAAAGCCACTATGTTGACAGTCACTTGAAATTGCAAGAACCGCCTGATGTTGTTGTATATGTTTCTTCCCCACTTGATGGCTGTCACTATGGACTCAATGTTGTCGTCAAGAAGTATGATGTCTGCAGCATCTTTGGCCATAGGGGTTGCTGACATCATAGCAATTCCAATGTCTGCTTTTTGAAGTGCTGCTGCGTCGTTAGTTCCGTCTCCTGTGACTGCAACAGTGTGGTCCATGTTTCTGAGGCCTACTGTGAGCAACAGCTTATCTTGAGGACTGCACCTAGCTAAGATTCTAAGTGGTTTAGTGAGTTTTTCAAACTCGGTTTGGTTGTTGACCGTCCACTTGTCTTTGTCTTCGGTGTTGAGTCCTCCAATTTTTTCGTCAAAGTCTTGTCCTAGAATCACCCGCCCAGACTTGTAGTCTTCACCCAGAATATTGCATTCTTTTGCTATGCTCACTGCAATCTCAGGGTTGTCTCCTGTAATTATGCGGGTGCTTACGCCTGTGTACTTCAAACTGCGGATGGCTTGGTTGGCTTCAGGTCTTACAGGATCTTTTATTCCTAAAAACCCAATTAAAACTAAGTCTTTTTCAGCTGCTTCAACTTGGGACTTGTTAGGTTCCTGAGGCAAACCTAGCTCTTCCAAAGACGCTTTTTTGAAGGCTAAAGAAATAGTTCTGAGCATTTGTTCGTTCCACTCCTTTATTAGGGAGTTGTACTCTTCTTTCTTGGTTAGAGTAAGTTCCTGAATCTCTCCCTCAACCAAAACAAACGAGCACTTACTAATGAGCTTTTCAGGGGCACCTTTTGAGTAAAGGTAAGCTTCTTCGGAGGAGTAAGTGTGGAGGGAAGTCATTTTCTTGGAAAGTGACGAAAAAGGAATCTGCATGGTTTGTGTGTGGAAGTCTCTGAACTTAAGGTAGTCCAGTCCCCAGTCACTCAGCATTTGCAGCATGGCGCACTCAGTTCTGTTCCCTACTCTTTGAGTTTTGCCTTGTTCGTCCTTAATCTCAGCTGTGGAGTTTCTCGAGATGCACCTTGCGATTTCTTCTTTGGCAGCTTGAGTTAGTTCTGGGTCAAGCACTTCTACTTCTTTTCCACACAAGTGCCCTTTAACTACTGTCATTTCGTTTATAGTCAGAGTTCCTGTTTTGTCTATCAAGAGTTGGTCGCAGCCCCCCATTGTTTCGCAGGCTCTTAATTGCTTCACGAAGATGTTTTGGTTCTTCATTTTGCGCATTGAAAAAGCCAAGCTCAAGGTAACTGCTAAAGGCAGGCCCTCTGGAATAGCCACTACGAGTATTGTGATTGCGATTATAAAGGCCGTTAGGACCAGTTCAGTGTTTTCAGAAGTCCACTCGCCTTCTTTGCCTGCGTTGATCACTTCAATGATCATCAAAGCTAAGAAAATACAAACTGCTGCTACAGCTCCTAAGTAGCCTATTTGCTTAGCCACTACTTCTAGCTTCTCTTGAAGGGGTGTTTTTTCTTCTACGCCTTCGTCCAGCACTAGTTTTCTGCTTTTCCCTGAGGTAGAGTTGCTTCCTACAGCACAAATGATCATTTCTCCAGTACCTTCGGCAATAATGGATCCAGCAATCACAAAAGGGTTGTTTTGGCTTTTCTCAACGTTAACGCTTTCGCCTGTAAGCATGCTTTCGTCAGCAAAGATTCCGTAACTCTTCACAAGAACTCCGTCTGCAGGGGCAATGTCCCCAGGGTTCAGGTGCAGAAGGTCGCCTACTACTATCTCATCTATCCACAAGGAATGAAGTATTCCACTTCTGAGCACTGTAACTTGGTACCTTTGGGTTTCAGCGTTGAGTTTTCTGAACTGGAGTTCTTTAAGGTAGTCTTGAACCGAAGACACTGACACTACTATGACAACTGCAATTATAATAGCTACACTTTCAATCCAGCCTTCTTGAGGATCGTCTATTAAGCCAACTACTAAGGACACAAAGCAAGCCGCCAATAAAAGCTGTATTATGAAGTCTTTGAACTGTTCAAACACAATAGACCACAGAGAAGTAGCAGGCTTCACATAGAGTTTGTTGCTTCCGAAACTAACTAGAAATTACTGAGCGATTCTTTGCTGAATATCTTTGTTGGTTAAGTCAATGCCCACTTCACTAGTATGCAAAACTGAGTACACCCAAGTCAAGCCTCCCTTACTCCTAAACTTTTCTAAACTTTTTTGGTCCTTTATTAGATGCTGATCGAAAAAGGCACTGAGTAAAACTTACCTTAACTCGTCAGGACTTACTTCGAAGTCAGCAGATTTGAGAGGAGTAGTTTCTTCCATTATAAACTTAAGACTTATTCTACACAACTTGCATTAAAAACGGCTAATTAACTACAGATTATCAGGGTTTTGGTACAGGATTCCAAGTACTTCTTGCAATATGGGGGAGTCCCATTCATTTTGCTGGCCTAAACTTTCGATTTTGCGGCACTTTTCCAAGTACAGGTTCCTTTCTCTCATAAGAGCTAGCAGTTTGATGTTGGAGTCCTTTTCCATTTCATTATATTTTTTATGCAAAAACAAAAGCCTCTGGAGTTTGTCTGCTAAGTTTTGGAGTTCATGGGTTTCGTCTCCTTCTTGTTCCTGGAGCTCGTGTATCTGCTCTGTAATCTGTTCTATCAAAGACCAAAGCTGACTCCTGCTTCCTTCCATTTGAATTTATTAAAAAGAACCGTATTTAAGCTTAGTGCAACCCTTTTCAATCCCCCAACACAACCCCAAAACACCCAAAAGCACCCCTGCAAGTTGGTAACTATACTCACTCGAAGGCATCTCTGCAAGTTCTAGCCAGTACCCTAAAGGTTCTATCTGAAGTGCTGCTAAGAAGTTGCCGCACAAATACACAAGCAAGAATTTGTAAAGACCTTTGTTTTCTTTGAGTGGCTGCATGAAGGGCAGTCCTTGGTAGTTCACCAAAAAGTTAATCCCGTTTATCCAAGAAGTGTACAAATACAAAGAACTGTTGAACACGTTCGGGTAAAACTCTGTGTCTTTTTCTAGTTGCTCCAAGTCCACGTAAGGCCTTGAAATCTGGAACACGTAAACCAACCCCCCCAGTTGCACTACAAACTGCAAAAACACCGAAACTACAATTTGCCACTCAAACACTGTGTTGGGCGGTTTGTGGTGACTCAAAGTGCTGAGTGGCTTGGAACGAGAAACGCAGAAGAAAAAGGCTGACACACAAATAGCTGAAATCGTTGACTGTGAGTCTCCAAACTTCACTCCGTCTAAGTAAAGCACACTTAAGCTGTAGGCAGAAACTAAGCAGTTCAAAGCTAGTATTTTGTACATTTGGTAAGTAGTCACAAGAGTGCACCTGCCTTGCTGTATAATGTGCTTGACAGACTTAATAGTGCTTTTCTTAGAAGTGAAGTGTGCTGCAATAGAAGCATCCCCCATTTCTATAGTTTCAGTAGGCATCGTTTGCTTCTTGAGGCTCAAAGGTCTGTTGAGCAAGGCTACCCCTGCGTGGGCTTTTTTGAGTCCCCCTACGTCGTTGGTTCCGTCTCCACACATAACTGTGTAGAACCTTTCGTTAAGTTTGTTAACTATAACCTCTTTTTGGGAAGGAGACACCCTAGCAAACACCTTGATCCTCCAGAAGTAAGGAGTGTTGATGACTCTTTCCAGTAAGTCTCCAGTTACACACAAAGACTGTGAGTGAGCAACTTCTCCTAAAGAGTTTTTAAGCTCAATTTTGTCTTCTTCTAGTGAAACGAAGCAAAAGTCTTGGGCTATGTTTAGCTCCAAAGCTACTTGTGCAGCTGTAAACATGTTGTCGCCTGTGATCATGCAGACTTCGTGCATGGAGCTTTGAAGTTCCCTAATTACTTTGAAGGTTCCTTTTTTAATGGGACTTTGGAGCACCAGTAACCCGCAGAACTGGAGGTCCTTTTCAAGGTCTTCTCTAGAGAGGTCTCTTAAGTTCTTGGACTCTTCAGTAGTTAACTCTTTGTAAGCCAAAGCCAAGACTCTAAAACCTTGTCCAGAAAAGTGGCTTACTAAGTCTTCGTAGTATTTGGGCTTCTCAGCCATAACCTTAGAAAGCACCTCAGGAGCTCCTTTGCACACCAGTTTCAAAGACTGGGTTTCTTTTATAACAGTGCTCATTCTTTTTACTTCTGAGTTAAAAGCAAACCTCCTCAAGATGCTTACTTCGCCAAAAGAAAACTCAGTAGAGAACTCTTTAACAGTAGCTCCCAAAGCAGTAACTGCAGCTTTTTCAATAGGATCTCCAAGAAGTCCTTTTTCGTCGCAAGTTAAGGTGTGGCACCCTCCAATCACCAAAGCTGCTTCTCGGTTGATGTCACTTAAAGCCTTTAAACTTTTAGCTTCGTTAAAAGAAGAGCAAGGCCTTGCAACTCCTTTTACCACAAAGTCTTGGTCTGTCAAAGTTCCAGTTTTATCAAAACAGCACATAGTGGACTTGCCAGCCACAGGCAACCTAAAAGGCTCAGTGCAGAATATTTGTTTCATTTGCAAAGCCAAGATTGAAGAGTTCACTGCCAACGCAAGTTCAATAGGCAGTTCTGGAGGCACTACCGAAGTGATGATCATCACGCACTTCAGCAAAAGCTTGTAAGGATCTCTGTTTTCGCTTTGCAAGGCGTGGTACACTACGTAGCCTACAGCTGCAAACGCAAACACCAAAAGAATAAAGATAAACAGAAAAGCTTCTTTAGAGCCAACTGTCATTCTTTCAGAAGAAAACAGTATAGTCCGCATCACTTTGCCTTGGGTAGTGTTCCAACCTGTTCTCAAAACATAACAAGTCACTTCTTTCGAGTGACCGTTGTGTGTCTTAAGCACCTGAGTACCCCCTAGTATTAAATGCTGTTTGTCTTTTTTCATGTCTAAGGAGTCTTCGTTCTTCCTGTTAGAAATGTCTTCTTTGAACTGAGGAACTGACTCTCCTGTAAGGATTGACTCGTCCACTGAGCAGTTGCCCTTTAACAACAACATGTCGCAGGGAGCCACTAAACTTTGCTCCTTTACTTCTATAAGAACTTTGTCTCCAGGAGTTAAGTACTCGCTCGGAATCACTTTGCGTTCTCCTCTGCGGAGCACTGTGACTTTTTTACTGGCTTTGCGCATTTGTTTGATTCTTTTCCAATTTTGAATCCTCTGCAGTACTACTGTGCTTTCGAACACAAACAACATGCACAAAGTGTACACAGAAAGTTGCCAGTACTCGTCAAGCATCCACAGCAGCACACAGAACAACTGGAACACAAAGAAAGGAGCTAAAACATGCTCTTTCATAAGCTCACCAAAAGTAGGAATAGGGACTTCTAAGGTGTTGTCTTTTTGGTCCTGAGAACTAGTGCCCTTTGAAGCTTTGTACTCTGAAAACTGAAGGTCCACTGGAAAAGCAGCTTTTGCAAAGATCTTTTTGTTGTCGTCGTAGAAGTACTGTTTGTAGCAGTACTCAAAACACAGGGGATCTCTGGTCAAAGGCACTATTTTGTAAGAGTAAGACTTATGCTTCTTGGTAGGTTTGGCCAGTACGTGTGTGGCTTCGTGGATGTTTGCTTCTTTAAAAGCAACTACTTTGTGGACCTTTTGACTCCAGTGGGTGCAAAGGTGGAACAGGAGCTGTGCAACCAAAACACACACGGAAGCTAAAAGGTAGACATGGCCATAACACCCTTTCTAAGTAGAACTTACCCAGAAACTTGCAAACAAAACCAGTTCAGTAGCTAGAAAAGGAAAGACGTCGTACCTCCTCCACAGTTGTACTTGTTTCAAAGTCGCAGTTTCCATATTGTGTAATGTTTACTGAGATATTTAGCGATTCTTTAAAAATAGACGAAACTTTAGAAAGGAAGCTAGGGTGCTTGTTGACTGACCTTTCTTTGGAAGAAGAGTTCCCTGAGTTACACTCGCTACTAAAAGAACCTATTTTTCCTTCCCGAGACAAACCTAAGCACTCGAGGCTCTGCACCACTGACCCTATTCTAGTTGAGGAGTGGAAAAGTATGCTAGATAAACTCCACTCTGTAAACCAAGACCGTATCAAGTTAAGAAAACTCTTAATTCACCTACTGGCTTTGATTGCAAAAGGTTCAGTTGCTGAACCCAACTTCTCAGCTTTCCTAGCTCGTTCTCAGAACTTAAATTATGAACTCACTAAAACTTTTTTGGAAAAAGAACGCCAAAAGACAGAAACCCTAACCGAAGTTGTTCAAAAACAAGAAAAAGAAATCCAAATGCTCAAGTCAGAACTTAAAAGAACCCCCCACTCGCCTGTTTCGAACACCAGCACTGAAGCCAGCACTCCTTTTCCCTCTTTTTTCAACGAAAATTTCCATTATTTCAAAAAAGACTCCAAAAAGCACTCAAGCAACTCTTCAGTTTGTTCAGAGCTCAACTTAAGCACTGAAATTCCTAAAAGGACTCTCAAGCCTCCTAAAGCCTCTGCTAAGTCGTTTATACATACTAAGCGCTATAAGTAAATGAAAAGATACCTTGTTTCTCCTCCTCTAAAGTATAAAACTTTTAACTTATCAGGCACTTCTTTGAGTGCTTTTGCAGCCAGACGTGACAAGTTCACTTTTAATCACAAAGCAGCAGAGTGGAAAAGCACTGCGGTCAAGTTCAGTTTGCTAGTTCAAGATAACAAAGAAGTAGCTCTATGGTCTGACACTCAAAGTCAAGGAAACAATGTTTTGGTAGTGCCTAGTGTTCTTTGCAACCTAGACATTGTAGCACTCACCAGACACTTGAAGTAAACTTTACTTAGACAACNAGGCTTCAAGCCCTGGATTTACGACAACCAGTCAGTGTTTGTGGACTCTCAAGACATACTGCTGAGTCTTCAGTTTTTAGAAAAGCCTTTTGTAGTAGCTTGTGGGCCAGTTTTCAACTGCATACAGGACTTAAAAGAAAGGGGTACAACTCTTGTGGTAGACCCTATAGTTAACCCTAAGAAGTTCTTTATGTCCTTGCCTAGTTACCTGGACCAAAGTTTACTGTTTAAAGCTCTTAAACAGAAAGCCAGAGTCTTCACTAAGTCTAAAGAAGAAGAGCTAACTCAGTTTTTAACTGAGTGGAACTCCAAGTCTCTTTATGAATACTTAAAAGACTTTCCTGACAGCCTGAACCAAAGCCCTTACTGCTATTTAACTTCACGAACACTTGACAGAACAGTAACCAAAACTAACTGTCCAGTTATTCAAGAACCTTTTGGAGAGCCACTGTGTACCAGAGAAGCAGTTATGGCAAATGTATTAAAAACTTTATCTATAAACTAGTCAAATTCGCCAATTGACTCAAGGGGGTCTTCTTCATCTAAACCTAGTTCTTCAAGGGGCTCTTTAGGCTTTTTCGAGTACTCGCCTGATAAGCTAAAGTCCCAGTCTCCAGACATCATTTTCTCAGAAAGTTTATTTTCTTCAGGAGCTTTTTGCTCCTCAACTACTCTTGCTGTCAAAGGAGGCAGATATTCCAGTAAATGGTACTTGATGTACTGTGGGCCCTTTGCTTTTTTAAAGAAACTTTTGTTCAGAAGACTTTGGGCTGAAGGTCTTTTTGCTGGGTCTTTTTGGAGACAAGCGTTTACTAGTTCTTTAAAAGCTGAGTCAAGGTTTTCGTTTTTACTGAGCAGAGGAGGTTCTTTGTTAAGCACCAGCATGATAACCTTCATCGGAAGTTGGTCTGAGTAAGGAGGACAGCCTTTAGCAAGCTCTATTGCTAGTATTCCGAAACTCCAAATGTCAGCTTTGTAGTCGTAGCCTCTGTAGTTGTCGCTGTCAATAACTTCTGGGGCCATCCAGCAAGGACTCCCTACAAAGGTCTTAGCGTTCATTCCTTGTTTGAGTTTGGCAGCCACTCCGAAGTCTGAAAGCATCACGCGGCCGTCCCCATTCACAAGCAAGTTGGCAGCCTTTACGTCTCTGTGTATTTGTCTGTTCTGATGGAAGTAAGCCAAGGCACTTAAGGTGTCTTTCAGAATAGAAGCAACGAGTGATATGTCCTTGACTCCGTAAGGAAATTTCTGCTTAAGAATGCAGCCCACTGATCCGCCTTCGAATAAAGGCATCACTAGCCACAAGTAGTGCGAAGATAAAAAACTAGTGTGGTAAGAAACCACATTAGGGTGTAGAGAAAGCCTAGTGAGGAGTAGCTCTTGTCTGATGTCTTCCAAACTATGATCAGGAAAGTCTTCTAGGTCGATTTTTTTAATAGCCACTTTTTGGTTTGTGTGTAAACCTGAAAGGACTTTTGCTGAGTACACAACTCCAAAAGCTCCTTTGCCTATAACTTGTTCTAAGGAATAACCTGACGGTCTGCTGGGCCAGTTTTCTGATGTTTGCATTATAAACTTTGTTTAAATTAAGATATTATCAATGAGTTGTTCGGACACAGAAAACTCTAGTAAAGAACTGTAAGTCGCGTCAGCCATTCCTAAGTATAAGTTCTGTGGGTTAGAGTCCTCTGAGCTAAAGCAAAACCCACTAATCTCTCCAAAAACATCTACTACTTGACTCTCCGTGAAGCTTCTAGTGTCGTATACATGGAAGAAATCAGCACTTTCCGAAAAAGCAAGGTACTTCCCGTCTTTACTGAACTTCACGTTAAGAATACCTCCCATGTTCCCACACAAAGTATACAGGGGCGAAAGCTTAGAACCCTTTCGCAAGTCCCAAATCATCACTGACATGTCTTGGTTCCCAGTAGCTACGATGTTGGAGTCCCCAGGGTGCCACGCAAACCCAAACCCATAGTCTTTGTGGCCTTCTAACTCATAAACGTCCTCTACACACCTAAGGTCTCTTATGTAGCACTCTTGGGCGTCTAAAGCTACTCCTAGTAAGTTCTTGTCAGGAGAAAAAGCTCCGTGGTTCACACAAGACTTGAACTCATACACATGCAAGCCTCTGAAGTTTTCGGGGTCTATGATTCTGACTTTGTGGTCGTTACTGCAAGTAAGAATCGAGATTCTAGAACCCTCTTTGAAAAAGGAACAGTAATTAGTGATTTTGGTGCTGTCAGTGTCAGCAAGGTCCTCCCTGAGCAGGCTGTTTCCAGACAAGTCATCTAAGTGGAGCTCTCCTTCCAACCCTCCACTTAAAACTAAGTTGTCCATCACGTCGAAAGACACTATTTCTATTCTTGGGTCTGAGTAGCCTTGCTTTACCTTTTTGGCTTTTTTACTGAAAGGGTTGTAGTGCATAATGGTATTGTCTTGCCACACCATGTACAAATCTTTTCTAGAAGTAGTTTTCACGCAGTGACGCAACTGGAAGTGTCTATACCCACACCTAGCTTCGGGGTGGTTTGCTTTGAAGCAGTAAAACTTGCAGTTTGTGTTTTTGGTAGAGTTTGCAAAGTCTAGTTCATCATTGCAATTACGGAAAGGTCTATACCTAAGAAGTCGGCTTTCTCTTAGTTGGTCGCGTGAATAAGGCATTTCTTGAGTGCCCCAGGGAAGTCCTTGTATGTCTTTGTCTAGTTGACGGAAGGTAGTTCCTCTGTTGTCGGAAGGTATACCGATTTCATATTCCACCATTTACCAATACTTGAGTTAATTATGATAATCTTTTGATCAGAGAACTTGAAGTTGATGCTTGGCTTATTTCTGAGTAGTTACTTGTAGAGTTTGGAAGACTTGGTAAAGGCAGACTTGAAGGGTTTACCGCAATCATATCTGATACTCGAGACTCGCCTACTTCGCTTAACAAGCTAGGTAAGGCTGTGGAGTGTTCGTTCACTAAGCTTGGCAAGGCTACAGAGTTCTGGCACGTCAAGCCTTTAGTTTCTTCTAGGAAAGAATTTCTGTTCATTTGTTCATAAGAATGAAGTGGACCTAGAATAAGGCTAAAGTTTTTTTCTTCTTGTTTTGGTTTCTTTCCTTTTTGTTTTGTTTCTTTTCCTTGTTTTTTGCGCTTGACAGGAACTTCCTTAGGTTTGTAGTCTTCACTGTCTTTGAATTCAGGTTGGTAAGGAGGAGCTGACTGAAGGATTTCATCTACGTAGTAGTTGTAGTCAATTATGTTTTGACTATCTGGAAGACTGAAGTGCCTGGTTAGTTCTGAAAAGGTTTCGTTAAGCTCCAACATTGATACTTCTAAAAACTCAGAGTAGTAACTCTCCCAATTTTCAAATGAAGCTTTAAAGTCAGGAATCTGAGTCGACAAATGCTCTATGTAGGGGGAAGGATCAGAATTAATATGGCATTTAGCAAGTATTGCTACGTAGAGCAGCAAGTAGTCAATAGTGAGAAGCCTATCCTTCCATCCGAACTTTTTTAAGTAGATTGACATAAGTGTCAACTCTATTTCGTTCATGGTGAGTTGCTTAGCAACATCAGTCAAAAGACGCAAAACTGACTGGTTGCGGAATTTATTGGGGAGGCTAGAAGAATGTACCACCCTACGTATTATCAACTGGCTGAGTTGCGACACTCCTAAACTGTTGAAAGAATTAAACCTTTCCTGGTATGTACACTCTAGGTTAGTGTCTTCCTTGGAAAAGGACTCTGCTTGGGGACTTGCACCAGTACTTAGTTCTGCTTGGGGTTTTTTAGTCTTTGGTCTAAGATTTCTTTGTTTCATTGAAATATTATGGAAGAGAGAGCTCCTGAGCTAATTTTGAATAATATGAAATCTAATATTGAATAAAACAAAAGTCCAAAAGTGAAATGGTATAAAAGTATTAACAAGAACTAAACTTAAGTAAATTTATTGACTGGGTTTACAGAGGAAGAAACTGTAGCAAACTCAAAGCGCCCGCAACAAAGTCAACCCTCTCTGCATTCCTAAAAAGGCCTAAGGGCTCAATAACATAACAATTAAAAGGTTTTAGGATTAGCAAATTAAGGACCTTTAATATTGGGAATAATTTGTACCAGTTGGTCAGTGTATTCTTCAAGCAGTTCTTGCACAGAACCAAAAAACGACTCTAAAGAAATCGTTTGAGAGTCATCATGTTCTTGGGATGCAAAGTAGTCTCTAAACACCTTAGACAGCCCGTCAACAGCTTCTTCGTACTTAGCTGAAATAAACTCCCTAAGGTTATTTTGGCGGTTGGTAGAAATAGTGTTTCCGAACCTTTTTGTTTTCCGCATCGAATTGGGTGTACTGTTCCTGGAGCTGTTGAGTTTCTTTTTAATCAGCTTAATTTTTTTATCGTAATTTTCTTTAAGTTCCTTTATGCGTGAAGTTTCTTTGGACTGCCAAGTTGCATTTACATCCACTAGTAACTTTCTTAAGCAGTTTTGGAGCAAAGGACTATCGTAAGTTTGGCTGTTTAAGGTGTTGAAAGCTTTGGCAGGGACCCACTTTATAGACCTGCTGTTGGAAGCACAAGTCATCTTTTTGCACTTGTTGCCTTCTCCTATGTACCTGACTCCTACGCTAGGTGGCATGCCTTTGATTTCTGAAAGGTCTTTTCCTTCCTTTATTGAGTCCACTAAGCGCTTGTTGTCCTTCTGAAGCATCATTAACTCTTTTCTGAGGTAAGGAATTGAGTTTATTTCCTCCTGGATTTTTTTGGAGCTTCGGTTAGTGTACTCGCCTTCTTCTTGGCAGTCAAGGTTGAGTGCGATTTGTTTGAGTTTGGCTTTGTTGGCTTTTTTGCTTTGCATGTAAGCGAGGGTGTCTTCTTGGGCCATCTTTAAGCATTCTTGGTTTCTGGAGAGCTCTGCTTGTAAGTGGTTGCACTTAACTTCCCATTCTTGTTGTTTTTTAGAGAACTCTTCTTTGAGGGACTGTATTTGTTTTTGGGAGGTTTCTACTTGTTGGTTTCTTTCTAGGAGTTCTTTGTTAAGGACTTCGTTGATTTTGGCTTGTTTGGCAAGTTTTTTCTGGAGTTCCTGGCAAGTTGTTTGGGAAGTTTTCAGTTCGTGACTGATTTTATCGTAGTCGAGTTTAGCTTGTGCGTAGTAAACTTCCACGTAGTGGAGGCTTTCCCTTAATTCTTTGACTTCTTGGGAAACCAGTCTGGCTTTTATGTTACTTTTGGCCCTTTCAACGCTTTCACTTCTCTTTTTGAAACTATTCATTACTGTTAACTTTATAACGATAATAACTAATAGTCGTTGCGCATCCTGGCTTATAAGTTTGAAATGGTAGAATTGAACAGCTCATTTAAGTCAGGCATTTCCAGTTTTGAGGACTCCAAAAACTTCACCCAAGTAGAATCGTTAAACCTATCTAAAGAGTTAAGCTTCCAACTCGAGGACTCGTTTTCTGAGAGCGTCAAAGAATTTGTGGACGAACTCAGCAAAAACCAACCTGAGTACTCAGGCGACAAAGAAGCTTTTATAGTCTCAAACACTTCAACTCCTAAAAACGACAAGTCTTCTGAAAAGAACTCCCAAATTAAAAAAGAGCAATTCATTGTACTGGACTCAGAACCAAACAAGGACCAAGTCACCGAGTCCAAACCTATTTGCACTCTTGATATGGACCAAACGGCAGTTTCTTGTTCTTGTTCTCCTAAAATCTGTAACCAAAGCTATTCTTGTTCTTTACTGTAATTAAAACTTACAATACACTTAGATTAAATAATTAAAACCGAACTGATTCCCGGGTTGGAAAAGGCTTGGGTTGGTGATTCAGGGGTTCCAGTAGGGGGTTCTTTTTAGGAAGAGGCGGGGTGATTCTGTTTAAGGAAAACTCTTTTCTGGAGACTTTAGTCTCGGAAGCCCCAGGTTTGTGCTCGAGGGGAGCTAGCATTTTGCTGGGGGTTCTTCTTGGGTAGCTTCTGTAGCGTTTGCCTGCAGAGGTGGTAGGTCTGTCTTCTGACTGGTCTTGAGTGGTTGCTTGTTTATGCTTTCGATAAACAGGTGCAGAACCTTCAGGTGACTGGAACCCCCTTGACCTTACTATGGGTTCTCTGGAACTTTGTTCTTCTCTTGGTTGAGTGCTAGGAAGTTTAGGTAAGTTTGTTTTAGTAGACTGCAATACAAAAGATGGCACATGCCACTCTTGGTTGGTTTCATCGAACTCTGACCTTTGCTTGATGTTTCTGAGTTGGCCTGGAGGCAGTATGTAGTTGAAGACTTTGTACAAAAAGTCACACTCTCTTTCTTTGCTTCTGATGGTTTCAAACAGGGTTTCTCTTTCTTCTTCGTGTTCGTGGTAGAGATCCTGGACTTCTATGGCGGTTCCTTTGTATTTGCTTCTGAGTTTCTTAACTACCTTCCTGAGGTCTTCTACTTCTTCTTGTAAGTTCTGGTACTTATTTTCTTTCATGAGCAGTTCTTCTTCTTTTTTGCGTTTTTCTTCTAAGAGTTGTTTTTCTTTTTTTTTCTGTTTTTTGAGTCGCAGTTGCAGTTGGCGTTGGGCTTTTAGTCTTTCTTTTTCAGCGTTGTCCAGTGCTTCTCCTCCTGTTATAAGTTTTTGTTGGATTTGAGTTAGCATTGATTCTAGGTTTTTTCTCTGGTGAATCTCTTCTTGCAGGTGCTTTTCTTTTAGTTGTAGTTCTTCTTGGACTTGAGTGTCTATTCTTTCAGTGGACTTGTTTAAGTGATTGCGATCAGTGCTTTCTAAACTAGGTTCTTCTTCTATTGGGTGGATTCTTGGAATTTCTACAACTTTTTCAACTACTATGGGTTCGTTTGACTCCAGTAAACTTTTGAGTCTTTGGATTTCTTCGGCGTACTCCCTTAGTAAGGCGTCTTTGGGGTCTTCGTTGACAACAGGTTTGTTTTGGATGTACTTAGCCCTTGAAGCGTACCTGAGAGTACTTAGGCTCTCGTCAAAGTTGTAGTCAGCTGGAGACACCACAGCTATCATAACAGTTTTGGTGTTTCCGCCTAAAGAGTCTTGGAGGAGTTTAGTGAGTTTGGAGTCTCTGTAGGGCACATGCTTAACATTGCCGTCTACCAAAGCACTTATTACGTTCCCCAGTGCACTTAGAGAAAGGTTTATCTTAATAGCTTCTTTTAAACAGTCCCCGGTGGCTCCTGTTTTTTTCTGGCGCTCAGAACCTGCCAAGTCAACTAAGTTGAGTTTGCCAGCTTTGATGGTTTGTTTGGTTTGTATTTCTTGGGAGCTTTCGATGTAAATAGTGAAAATAGCGTGTGACCTAGAAGACCTTTCGTTCATTTTGGTGGCTTTAGTGATTCTGTGGGAGTTCCCTTTCTCCATAGCTTTTTCAATGTCTTGGATGCTTTTGACGGTTTCCATAGAAAGGTTCTTTACGTAGATGCCTTTGTCTTGGGACTCTTTGAGTTCAAGCTTAAGGTTGGGGTCGTAGTTAAGCAGGTCTCTAATTTCTTCGTTGTAGATTTCGCAGTAAGAACACCTTACCAAGAAACACTGGTTGTGCTCTGCTTCAGATATGCAGCTGAAGATGTGCTTGAAGGAATTAGGAATAATTCCCATCAGCTTTGGGTCGTCTGGAACTCCCAGCATCGTAAAGGTCTTTCCACAGCCTGTTTGTCCGTACGCAAATATAGTGCCGTTGTAACCTTGGATGACGCTTTCTACCAAAGGAAAGGCTGTCTCGTCGTATATAAACTGTTGACTGCAAGAGTCGTCGTAAACTGCATCGTAAGCAAAAGTTTTGGGGCTTTCAGATTTGGGGTTAGTAATGGTGGCTTGGCTGTTTTTAAGGTCCATCTCTATGATTTTCTGGTTGCCTCTGGAGAGTTCGCTTGAGTTCATAGGGCGCATGCGCACTACTACTTTGACTGATTCGGAAGGCATGATGGTATTATAATTCAAATCAGTAACTACTTAGAAATATGACGGAAACCAACAAAAGAAGTAGGAGTCGTTCTCCCAGACGCGACACTGAACTAGCTATTAGACCTCAAATGCCCGAGCCTGACTCTTTAGTTCTTAAAGACCACTTGCAAAGCCTGCACGAAATCACTGCTGCCAGTAGTGACGAAAACGACTCTAGGATCTATGTAGACAACCTACCGAAAGAAGTTGACTCTGACGACTTCTTAGACATTTTCATTAACTCTATGAAAGTCCTCAACTTAGTAATAAGGGAAGGCGACCCNATAGTCAAGTACTCAAGGCCCAAGAAGAGCACGTTTATCTTCATTGACTTCAGAAGCGTAGAAGAAGCCAACAACGCCCTTATACTTGGAGGAATGACTTACGAAGGCAACCAACTCAAAGTAAGCAGACCTAAATACTACACTGGCTCCCAACCCATTAACTCCTCAGCTATGACTTCGCTCTTCGGGACTTACGCTTCTAAAAACACCCCAAAAATGGCTTTAGAGGAACTTTCTGCTAAGCTTTTTTGCCACACTAAAAAAATAGACCCCCCGAGTACAGTGCTAAACCTCCAAAAAATAGTTAGTCCAAGCGAACTCCAGAACGAAATGGAGTACCAAGACCTGATAGAGGACATTAAAGAAGAATGCCAAAAACACGGGTACTTGGTAAGTATCAAGCTACCTAGACCCAAAGAAGTAGGGATGGGCAACGCTTACGTGCAGTACACAACTGTAGAAGAAGCGATTAAAGCTAGAAGTGTCCTTTGCACTCTGAAGTTCAACGGTAAGTTTGTTAATGCTAGGTTCCACCCTGAAGTTATGTTTGAGTGTTCTGACTTTAGAGACCCTGAATTAATGTTTAAATAATGAATAGTAGTTTGGAGTTCTCAGGTGCTTCTTGGGACAGTTGTTTATATANCCAAACACTGAACAAAGCAGTAACTGAAGCTAAAAGCAGCTTTTTAAAGACCTTTGAACTGTTTAAAGAAAGCGAACAGAAGGTATACACTCAGTTAAGAAGAGTGGGTCCTTCTAACTTGAAGAAGCCTTTGCACGAGTACTACTTGAAAACCAACGGGTTTAAAGAGAACTTTATAGGGTTCATCCTAAACTCGTACTCTCCAGAGGAGTTTTGTGAGCTGTTTAAGTGCTTTTTAAGTGAGTTTTCAATTCAGTATGACCAGAACATTGGTAAGGAGCAACTAACTAACTCCTTAGAAGCTATGGCTCAGAACGAGTTCTTAGGGAAAGAAAAGCTCAAAGAAGCTATTGAACTTATGGGAGTTAAACTGAGCAGAAAGCACAAACTTTTTATGGAGGGTTCGGCTTCAAGGAAACTTTTGGAACCAAACACGGCCAAAAAAGTCTTTAGGGTGTTTAGACTTCAAAAAGACTCCCAAAGACTGTGTAAAAAAAACCCTCCTAAAGAAAACTTGCACGTCGACTCTAAAAAGCTCTTCCCTTGGGTTTTGGTGCTGTTTTTAGAGTACCAATTTGCTAAAATGCTAAATCAAAGTTACTTAAACGAAAAACGCAAAGGAGTTCCTATGAAAGTTAGCAACTTAGGCGAGAAAAAGCCTGACTTTAGTATGAGGCCTTTTGGACTGTATAAAGCTTTTGGTTTAACTCTTAACACTCTGAATCTTAAATTCACTGGAACGCAGTTAAAAGACATTGAAAAAGCTTTGGACTTGTATAAAAACTTTAAAAGCTCTCCTCATTTAAGCTATGACTCAGTTTCAAGGATCATTGAAAAGGTCAAAACTCCTCTTGGAATAGATAAACTCAGCAGAGTAGTTAACCACAACAAAACTTTGAGTGAACTCTTGAACACTCTGACTTACTATATAGGAACTGAAATAGTCCAAACCAACTACACTTTAACTAACTTAGAAAAGTACAACAGGCTAGTTCTGTTGGAGTGGTGTACTTCTACACAAACCAACTACAACCTAGAAAAACTACTAGAGTCTAACAAGCACTTAGAGTACACTTTTGAAGTGCTTATTAACTCAATCTCTTACAGCCAAGCAAAAGAACCACCTTACTTAGAAAGGAAACTCAAACTTCCAATTAACATTTCAGAACAAAAACAACTTGAAACTCCAGTTGTAACTGCTGAACCTACTCTTTCTAAAGAAAGCAGCCCAGACACCGTTAATAACTCAATGGTTTACCAAGCTAAGAAAAACCAAATAGACACTAAACTAGAACTCAGAAAAACTCAGAAAAGAAAACCCACTGTAAATAACGCCTTTCCTAACAACAAAGACATACACCCCAAGATCCTTTTGGACGTGTTAAAAGAAACCAACAACTCACAGTTCAACTCTAAAAACATCCAAGACTTCCAAGACCTTTTTAAGTGTTTATACTTCAAAGAATCCAAAAAGGTCAAAAGTTCACTGAAAGAAGAAAACTACCAAAAAGAATACACCTTAAGCAAACCTCCTCAAAGTCCCAACCAATCAGACCCCCAGTTTTTGCCTACAGAAGCTTTTTTACAAGCAAAGCAAGAAAAACATAGGGACTGTAGGTGTTTTATTTTTTAAATGAAAACAAATTAGTTATTTAGGTCTTTTAGCTCTGACTGTTTTTCTTTGTGTGTTTATTTTTCCAATGTTAAATCCTCCCGAGGACTCCTGAGAACCTCCACTTCCAAAAATCGGTTGGCTTCCAAATGCTGGGGGAGTAGATAAGCCTTGGTTTCCAAAGGAACTTCCAAACCCAGACGAAGGCGTTTGTGGTTCTGAAGCACTTCCAAAAATAGAGTTTGAGCCAAATACAGAAGGAGTGGTTTGTCCAAATCCTGGGGAAGTGTTTTGGCCAAATCCAGGTGATTCAGTTTTTCCAAATAGTGGAGTTTGTGCAAAACCTGAAGTCTGTCCAAAGCTTTGAGGTGTCGAGAATTCTGGCGTGGTCTGTGGAAATCCCGATGCAGACTGCCCGAAGCCTTGAGGCGTTGAGAACCCTGAAGTCTGCCCAAATCCTTGGGATGTGCTTTGTCCAAATGTAAATCCAGCTGTTTCTGGTTTATTTTGTCCAAATGCAAAGGGTTCTGACTTGCTGAATCCAGTTGACTCTGAGGTATTCTGTCTGAATACAAAAGGTTGTGAGCTGTTTTGTCCAAATGGAGATGGTTGTGTTGAGCCAAACAAAGGTGTGGTCTCTTTAGAAGAATTTGGTTGAGCAAAGCCAGACCCAGTATTCCCGAAAACAGAATTATTTTGACCAAATGCAAAAGGACTTTGCTTTGACTTGTCAACTTGCATCCCATTACTTGGCATGGGACTTCCAAAAACAAAACCAGGAGAAGACTGTGCTTTTGCAGGGTTTAAGAAGGGATTGCCAGAGGACTCTTCTTTCTCAGTGGTCTGTTGAGTCATAAACCCAATAGGTTCTTTCTCAGTGGTTTGTTGAGTAGCAAACCCAGTAGGTTCCTTTTTCTCAGTGGTTTGTTGAGTCATAAACCCAGTAGGTTCCTTTTTCTCAGTGGTTTGTTGAGTCATAAATCCAGTAGGTTCCTTTTTCTCAGTGGTCTGTTGAGTCATAAACCCAATAGGTTCCTTTTTCTCAGTGGTTTGTTGACCAAACCCAGTAGATTCTTTCTCAGTGGTCTGTTGAGTATCAAACCCAGTAGGTTCCTTTTCAGTGGTTTGTTGATTCATAAACCCAGTAGGTTCCTTTTCAGTGGTTTTTTGATTCAAAGGTTCAATAATCTCCTTTTTGTCTTCAGAAGGAGTTTGATTAAAATGTTCAATATCTTGAAAAGGAGTTACAAATTCTTTGCTTTTAGCTTCAAGTAACTTTTTAGGCACTTCAGAGAATAAATTCTGGGGTTCTTGAACTACTAACTTAGGAGGAATGCTTGCTAAGCTTTTTAAGTTACCTTTGGCTAGAGAACCAAAGTTAGGACTTTCGCAAGGAGATTGGGTTTTGGACTCTCCCCAGCCTTGAGGGACTTTAGCTTCTGTCATCAAAGGACTTTGGTTAGCTATTTCTTTAAGCAAAGAAGCTTTTTTAGGAGTAGGTGAAGGTTCAGGACTTGGAAGGAACGAGTCATCTGACTCGTACTCTTGATTGCTGGCGTTTGGTTCGTCTTCAGTGTTTTTAGTTTCCATTTCAGCACAACTTTCCTGAATTTCAGGTTCTTCGTCTTTAGAAGCATAAGTGTACTCTGGAAAGCACTTTTCGTAAAGTTTTTGGATTTTGAGTTCGGTTTTGGTGTCTTGAGTGAAGGCTTTGCTTTTGGCCTGGCGCTTGTAAAAAGGCAGCTCCTCAACAGGGACACTTACTTTGTGCCAGGTCTGTTGTTTGACGAGTTTGGACTCTGGAAGAGAGGTTTGGACTTCTGAAGTCTTTTTAGTAGCTTCAACAGGCTTCTGTTGGGAGTCTTTGGAAACGAGCTCAGGCTCCTCTGTTTGCAAGCCAATGTGCACCTTAACACACTTGGGTCGTTTGGGTTGTTGGTAAACGTAAGAGGTTGTAGGTGGCCTTTTAACACCTATTTCAGGGATTTCTTTAAGCGCAGAAACAGGCTTAATTCCACTAAGCGAAGACAGCAAAGAAGGAGGACGGGACTGGGAACTGAACTCAGCTGGAGGGAAAACAGTGTTCCAAGTGGCGCGAAACCAGCTGGAAATTTTCTGTGACCAACTAGTGTTTCTGTGGGGTTCTAAAGATACTGGGACGTTAAAGTATGCTTCGTTTCGAATGTGTCTGCCTGAAGGCTGAAATAGCATGTTCGACCTCCAATTTGACATTTTTATTATTTACAAAGCAAAGTTATCTCTTAAGAGTTTGAAGTATATTAAGGATGGATTTATCATTCATTTTATCAGGAGTAGAACAAGGCGGAATGGGGGATATGTTTAGCTGAGAAAAGAACCTGGGCGATTTGTGGTCAGATGTGAGTTTAGCCTGCTGAGGAAGTTTAGGCTTAATAGAAATCTTTCTTCTGTAAGAAGCTTTAGAGTTGTTTCGGGGAGTCGCCCAACTAGACTGGTCTTCTAGTTCCCTTGGAGTGAGTTTGCCTGTTTGTAAATCCTTCATGGTTTTCAGGTGCCTGGAAGTTCTACTATAAGTCAGCCTTTTCTGGTCTTTCGTTTCTTTTTTTGAATGAAGGTTTTCCCTTGTGTTGGTGCTTCTTTTTAGCCGGGATTTATTACTGTAAGTTGGTTTTTCTGCAGTGCGGATAGGCGAGTTCAATTGTAGCTTTTTCACAGAAATTTCGGGTTTCTGTTTGTGAAGGGATTTCATGCTTGCAACTCTCATCTTATAGTTTTGGGCGTAGTTAGACATTTATTACCTAGCTGCATATTTTAATACACCCAAAAGGCGTGAGTTGTGTAATATTTATATCTCCGCACCTAGCTAAGACTAAGGTGCTTAAAAAGCACTTAGAGGCTTCTTTTCTGGAAAACTGTCTGCAGAGCTCTGCAAAACTCACTGAGTTGTACTGCTTCAAAGCTGAGTGGACCCTTTTCGAAAAGTCCACTGTTTGGAAGGTTTGGGGCGGAGTTGCAGGTTTGGGCAGCGACACTGAAAAGTCTAGAGAAGAAAACCTTTCAGGGACCTCCCACAACTCTGGAGAGGGCTCTAGTACTACTTCGAGGGGGTTTTCTTCTACTGTAGAGTCGTCTTTGAAGTTTTCAGGTTTGAAAGTTACGTAGTTTTCCCAGAGTTCTTGGAGTTCTCCTTCAAACTCGAACTTCTGGTTTAAGTCAAGTTTGGGGCGTCTCTGCCACTCACTGGACTTAGCTCGGTCCAAAACGATGTCTGAGGTGTCGCTCAGCCACTTCCAAATAGTGTCTCTGGTCAATTCAATCACTCTGTCTTGGAGTTTTTTCTTTTT
>PR_CR_10_Liq_1_inCRDRAFT_1000584_pt1 | contig 22410 bp, 21 predicted proteins | sample PRCRCaboRojoPR_3_FD_10241 | JGI IMG/M metagenome (IMG submission 10241)
ACTGCTCCGTGACGTCTGCCTCGGAGTCGTAGACCGGGGACATTCCGGCGTTATTGACGAGGATGTCCACCTGGGGGAACTCTCGGTAGCAGGTGTCGACCAACTCGTCGAGTTCATCCCACCGACCCACGTGGCAACCGATCCCGAGTGCCCGACTACCCGTGGCGGCGCTGATCTCCGCAGCGGCTACGTGGCACGCTTCAGCTTTCCGACTCGCGATCACTACCTCGGCACCGCTCCGAGCGAGACCCTCTGCCATCACGCGGCCCAGTCCCCGGCTGCCACCGGTGACCAGGGCGACCTTGCCGGTCAGATCGAAAAGGTCGGGAAACGGCATCGGGACTCCAAGTTCGTCTGTGGGTGAGAGCTGGCCTCTGGTGTTTTCTGGTGCACGGGGCAATCCCTTGCTATGGTAATCATAGATTCATGAGGAGGATCGAGTGAGCGACAGTTTCACGTTGACGCCCGAGCAAGAAGCGCTGCGTTCTCTAGCCCGGGAAGTCGCCCAGGATATCTACGCACCCAAGGCTGCGGAGTGGGATCTGAACCGAACTTTCCTGCCCGAGGAAGAGTTCACTCGGCTTGCCGAACTCGGCTTCTTGGGGATCTGCCTCCCGGAGGAGTACGGGGGCGCGGGAGCGCCATTGATGGACGCCCTTATCGTTATCGAGGAGCTTGCCAAGGAGTGTCGCCCCGCCGCCTTCCAGGTCTTCGAGGCGAATGTCGGCCCGGTGCGCGTTCTGGAGTTCTACGGAACCGGCGAGCAGCGAGCGTCGATCATCCCCCAGGTGGTCGCCGGTGAGACCAGTGTGGCCATCGGTATTTCCGAGCCGGATGCCGGATCAGCTGCCACGGACATGCGAACATCTGCGCGTCTTGATGGTGACGAGTACGTCATCAATGGCACGAAACGTTGGATCTCCGGCGGTGGCCACGCGGGCCACTACCTGCTCTACTGCCGTCTAGATCAGCAACCGGGGGCCAAGGCGATCGGTGCGATCCTGGTTCCGTCGGATGCTCCCGGATTGAGTTACGGCGCGCAGGAGAAGCTGATGGGTTTCCGCGGAATTCCCTCTGCGGATCTCATTTTCGAAGATGTTCGTGTCCCTGCTGAGAATCTCGTCATTCCCGCAGGTGGCTTCAAGCATCTCTTCGGTGTCTTCGCAATCGAGCGGATGGGTAATGCCACCATGAGTCTGGCCCTGGGCCAGGCGGCGCTTGACCGCACCATCGCGTACACGAAGGAACGCATGCAGTTCGGCCGATCCATCAACGAGTTCCAGAACGTGCAGCAGACCGTTGCGGACATGGCCATACAAGTGGAAGCCGCTCGCATGTTGATCATGCGTGCAGCTACCAAGGCAGGCAAGGGGCTTCCTGATACTTACGAGGTGTCAGTAGCAAAGTGTTACGCGAACGAAATGGCGAAGCGCGTGACCGATCTTGCTATGCAGATGCATGGAGGCAATGGTTACACCGAGGAATACGGCATCGAGCGCATGCATCGTGACTCTCACGGCTGGGCCATTGCAGGCGGAACGCCCGCTATGCAACGTATGCGGATTGCTTCCGAGGTCTACGGACAGGCGTTCAATCAGCGGCCGAATTAGGTGCAGGCAAGGGTTGTTCCGCCGAATAGCGGCCAGTCGGGTAAGAGGGACTTCGATGGGCAAGGGGTGAACCACGATGAGCGATGATGCTTTCGAGCTACCGACCAAGTACCGGGAGTTGGCCGACCAAGCGCGTCAAGTCGCGAAGCAGGTGATCCCGTTCGCCGAACGGGCTGATGAATCTGATCATTTCGACCCCGATGTGCGACAAATCCTCGCTGATAGTGGGCTCGTGACCGTTACCGTTCCGGAACGGTTCGGCGGACGATGGGCTGAGGTCGACTCTCTCGCTGTGACCGTGGTCCGCGAACAACTCGCCTTCGAGTCGGCACATGCCGATTCGATCTTCTGCATGCAGGGGATAGGTTCCTATGCCCTTGCTCAAGCCGGTCATCCGGAAGTGCAAGATCACTGGCTACCCCGTGTGGCTCGTCTCGATGCGGTTGCGGCTCTCGGGCTTACTGAGCCCGACGTGGGCTCCGATCTGCGCTCGATAACAACCGTGATCGAGACGGACGGTGACAACCTACGAATCAACGGACATAAGTCCTTCATCACGAACGCCGGTGATGCGGACTTCTACACGATGCTCGGCAAGGAAACGATCGACGGTCAAGAGCAGTATTCGCTGGTTTTGGTACCGGCTGACGCTCCTGGTGTAACGGTAAATCAGCCCCACCAGATTATCGCGCCTCACGTGCTGGGTGACGTTGTGATGCAGGACGTCGTGGTTCCGTCCAGCCACCGGATTGGAGAGCCGGGCAAGGGCTTCGGCTTGGTTCTGGCTACCCTCTCGACGTTCCGCGTATCGGTCGCGGGTGCTGCGGTAGGTGTGGCCCAAGCTGCTTTGGAGGAGGCCACCCGGCATGCCGCGGGGCGAGAGCAATTCGGCGTTCCCTTAGCGCGACTCGGTGGAGTCCCGGCACAACTTGCCCAATCCTGGGCCGATATCGAGATGGCGCGTGCTCTGACCTACCGTGCCGCAGCGGCTTCCGCTCGCGATGCGCGTGGCAACCTCTACCTGTCGAGCCTGGCCAAAGCCGGGGCTACGGAGGCTGCAGGCAGAGTCGTCGACCGATGCGTGCAGGTCATGGGCAGATTCGGAATCACTCGAGGGACGAAGATCGAACGCCTTTACCGTGAGGCGCGACCGTTGCGCATCTACGAGGGTGCAACCGAGGTCATCTACGACTCACTTGCCAAGGACCTTGTGAGAAAGGTTGTCGGATGATCGTCGACAGTCACTGCCACTTGTGGCCCGACCACATCGCGCCGCAGGTCCTGTCCGGCAAGATCGCCGGGCTCGACCCGATGGGGGATGGGACCCTCTCGGGACTTACGGCCAAACTCGATGAAGCCGGCATCGACTACGGCTGCTGTTTGGGTGTAGCCACCGTTCCCAAGAACCTCGAGAAGACGAACGAATTCATCGCAACGGTGGACAGGTCCCGTTTCGTTCCGTTCGGCACGATCCACCCCGATCGTACGCTCCAGGACAATATGCGATCGGTGCTCGATAACGGCATCGTCGGGGTCAAACTGCACCCGAACTTCCAGGGAATAAGTCTCGCTGATCCACGGGTGATCGAGATCTGTCGGGCCCTGGCCGACGCTGGCATCATCGTCATCACCCATGCTGGAGAAGGCAGCGACGATGCAGCTACCGACCGCGGCAGTCCGGACAAGGTGCTGGCGATGGCGGAAGCTATCCCCGACCTCACCTTGGTCGCCTGCCACTACGGCGCTTACCACCAACTGGATCTGGCTGAGGACATCGTGGTGGGTTCGCGAGTGATACTGGAGACCTCGTGGCCACCCACCATGGCGATCTTGGAGCCTGAGCGAATTCGTGCGCTGATCGAGCGGCATGGAGCTGATCGGGTGGTGTTCGGTTCGGATTGGCCGATGGCCGATCCTGTCGCGGAGATCGCGGGAGTGCGAGCCTTGGGTCTGAGTGCTGAGGACGAAGCCAAGATCCTTGGTGGCAACATGGCCCGGCTTCTCGGCATATCGGGATGAGTGCAGCAAGGAAGTCCGTACGACTAGGCGCCGGCATGGCGTTCTGGGGCGATAGCGTCAAGCCCGCGATCGAGATGGTGTCCCGCGGAGACATCGACTATCTGTGCTGCGACCACCTTGCGGAATTGACTATGTCCATTCTGAACAAGCAGAAGGCGAAGAACCCCGACTTCGGTTACACGCGTGACGTCATCGATTTGATGCGCGGCGTCCTGTCTACATGCAAGGAGAAGGGCATCCGCATCGTGACGAATGCCGGTGGGGCCAACCCACGAGCGTGCGCTGAGGCCATTGCCGAAGTTGCCAAAGGTTTGGGCATCGCCGGTCTGCGTATCGCCGTGGTGACCGGTGATGATGTTGCCGATCGAATCGATGAACTCATGTCACACGGGGTTGATTTCACGAATATCGACACCGGAGAGCAACTGAAGGATGTGCGAGAACTCCTGACCCACGCTTCCATCTACACCGGTTCCGAGGGCATCGTCGAAGCATTGGCGGGTGGCGCGGACGTGGTGGTGTGTGGGCGCGTCACGGATATCGCTTTATACCTCGGGCCACTCATCCATGAATTCGGATGGAGTTTCGATGATTGGCACAGGCTGGGGATGGCAACCGCGGTCGCACACGCGATCGAGTGCGGCGGTCAAGCCACCGGGGGTCTATTCGATGGGAATTGGGCGGACATCCCCAGCTTGGAAACAATGGGGTACCCGATAGCCGAGGTTCTCGATGACGGGACGGCCGTTATTACCAAGACACCCGGCACCGGGGGTCGAGTGGACGTTGCCACCCTCAGCGAGCAGATGATCTACGAGATCTTGGACCCGGGTTCGTACCTGACTGCCGACGTCACCGGTGACTTCACGAACGTCACGCTCGAACAGGTGGGGGAGGATCAGGTGAGGATCAGCGGAGCCACCGGTAGAGCGAGACCGGACACCTTGAAGGCGACCATGGGGTACCGCGCCGGCTTCATCGGTGAGGCGCAATTCACCTATACGTGGCCGCATGCGTGTGAGAAGGCGCGTCGGGGAATCGAGTTCCTGCGTAATCGCTTGGCGCGTTCGGAATTCCGTGCGCAAGACACCATCGTCGAGTACATCGGGCATAACTCGGCGTGGGGGCCCAGCGCGGTGGCAGCGCCGATCGATCCGGACGTGGATGAAGTCGTCGTCCGTTTTGCCGCACGCTGCCCCACAGCGGACGAGGCCCGGAAGGTGTTCACCGAAAGCGTCCCGCTATACAACAACGGCCCTGCAGGAGTCAGCGGTATCGGCACACGCCCCCCTGTGAAGGAACTGTATGCCTTGTGGCCAGCTTTGGTGCCCCGGGAATTCATTCAGCAGTCGGTTTGCTGGATCGAGGTTTGATGAGTAGCCGAAGCGTCACGTGCGTAGCGGACTTGGCCCACGGTAGGTCAGGCGATAAGGGAGACACCTGCAACGTCGGTCTAGTGGCATTCGATGCAGAGGCCTTCGCCATCCTCCGTGAATATGTGACAGCGGACCGAGTAGCCGAGCACTTCGGCGACCTGGTCAAAGGCACTGTCACGCGCTACGAGATGCCGAANATCCACGCTTTGAATTTCGTCCTCACCCGGGCNCTGGATGGGGGAGGAACCATGTCGTTGCGGTCAGATCACCTAGGCAAAGTCATGTACACGTGGCTGTTGCGACTGCCCATCGATGCACCGCACCTAGTGTCGCGACGACCAGCCCCGAAGTGGGGGAATTAGATACTCATGAGTACTGATCCGATCCTCATCGAGCGTCGTGGTCCCCTCGGTGTGGTCACCTTGAACCGTCCTGAGGCACGGAATCCGCTGGATGGCCCTCTCGCGGAAGCCTTGCTCGCGGCCTTCGAGGACTTCTTCGCCGATCCACAGATCCGTGCGATCGCACTGGCGGCCAACGGAGAGGCTTTCTGCGCCGGTGGCGACCTGCGGCAAATGCAGCATCTCACACAGATGCCAGCGGAGGAGGCCTATGCATGGCCGGCTGCAATCGTAGATGTGCACCAGCGCATGCTCGATGCGCCGAAGCCGGTTATCGCGCTGGTAGATGGACCAGCCTTCGCTGGCGGCATGGGGCTGGCGGGAATGTGCGACGTCATCTTGGCAACGGACCGCGCGAGTTTCAGTATGCCGGAAGTGAAGATCGGCATGTTCCCGATGATCATCATCGCGCATCTCGTGCGCAGCATGCCACGGAAGGTTCTTTTGGAAATGATGCTCACCGGCTGGGTCATAGACGCAACGGAGGCTCATCGGCTGGCTTTCGTACGTCACGTTTTCGACAACGCAGATGACATGTGGAAGATGGCGGACGAGTACGCTGAGGCCTTCGCGAAAAATAGCCCCGTCGCCATCGGACTCGGTCGTAAGGCGTTCGCGCTCCTCGCGGATATGCCAGCTCCGCAAGCGCTCGACACAGCGCAATTCTTCAATCTGGCCTTCTTCCATGGCAGCGATATCCAGGAAGGCGCTACGGCATTTCTCGAGAAGCGGCCGCCACGGTGGCACGAGTCGTAGTGCAGGTGGGCATCGATCATGGTTGAGGCTGCCTACATCGTCTCCGCGGTGCGTACACCTGTGGGTCGCCGAGGTGGCGGACTGTCGGACGTTCACCCCGCTGACCTTGGTGCCCTAGTGCTACGGGAAGTAGCGAATCGTGCGGGCGTAGACCCGTCGCATATCGACGACGTCATTATGGGGTGCGTCGACCAGGTGGGAGCCCAAGCGTCCAACATCGCCCGGACAGCGGTACTTTCGGCTGAGTATCCGGTGCATGTGCCTGCTACCACTATCGACCGCCAGTGCGGGTCCTCTCAGCAAGCGGTTCACTTCGCCGCCCAGGCGGTTGCGAGCGGCACCCAGAATCTCGTAGTGGCCGCCGGAGTCGAAGTGATGAGTCTGGTGCCGCTCGGCTCGGCCACGACCGCCGGCCGAGACGCCGGCCTTGGTGAACCGCGAACCGGGAATCAATGGCGAGCGCGTTTCGGGTCGGAAAGTTTCACCCAATTCGCCGGGGCCGAACTCATTGCTGCCCATTGGGGGATCGACCGGCTTGAGATGGAGGAGTTCGCCTATGCCAGTCATAGCCGGGCGATCGCAGCGATAGATTCAGGGGCCTTCGATCAAGAGGTTGTTCCGTGCAACGGGATCGTTCACGATGAAGGACCACGCCGTGACACGTCGCTGGAGCGCATGCAGGGCCTGGAACCACTTCGCCCCGGTGGCACATTGACCGCCGGGGTTTCCAGTCAGATTTCCGACGGTGCGGCAGCGCTGCTCGTCGCTTCCGGATCCGCGGTGGAAAGACTCGGGCTGCAACCATTAGCGAGGATCGCCGCTGTGGACGTGGTTGGCTCCGACCCGCGCTTCATGTTGTCAGGGCCGATCCCGGCAACCCGCCGTGTTCTGGACAAAGCCGGCCTTAGCTTGTCCGATATCGGGCACTTCGAGGTGAACGAGGCATTCGCTCCGGTCGTCTTGGCTTGGGGGAAGGAGTTGGGTGCGGATATGGATTCCACGAACCCGCTCGGTGGTGCGATCGCCTTGGGTCATCCACTCGGGGCGACGGGTGCACGACTGATGACCACCTTGGTTCACGCCATGCGGCGCAATGGGACTCGGTGGGGCTTGCAGACGATGTGTGAAGGCGGTGGCATGGCCAACGCGACGATTTTGGAGTCGGTCCACTAGTTCAACTCCGTTCACATACGTGCGTCGATACCGCCGTCGATCGGGAGCACAGTGCCCGTTGTCCAGGAGGACTCGTCGCTGGCTAGGTAGACGGCGTAGTCGGCGATTTCGCCTGGAATACCTAAACGCCCAAGCGGATAGTCCTGAGCCCTCCGCTCGATCGCCGCAGCGGTGCCATCCACTCCGAAACGCTCTTCGTAAGCCTGTTCTACAAGTGGAGTGAGTATCGTCCCCGGGCATATGGCGTTACATCGGATGCCCTCAGGCGCGTATTCGATGGCCAACTGACGCGCTAGACCGATCACTCCTGCTTTTGCCGCTGAGTAGGCGGCCAGATTGGGAACACCCTTCAAACCAGCGAGACTCGATTGCAGGATCAGCGACCCGGATGATTGATTCGACATGTAGGGCAGAACGGCGCGGACCGAGTAGAAGACACCATCGAGGTTCACGGACAGCACATTGCGCCACTGCTCTACGGGGATCGAGTGGGCTGCGCCTTCTCCCGGGATGCCGGCGTTGGCGAACAACACATCGATTCGTCCGTATCGATCGAAGGTTTCGGCCGCGACGGTCTCCATCGCGATCGGATCGGTGACATCGGCACCGAGACCGAAAGCGTCGTCCCCGAGTGAGGCTGCTACGGTCCGGGCATCGTCCGCATTCAGATCAACGCAGACAACATGTGCACCTTCCTCGGCGAACCTGCGCGCTGTGGTTGCTCCCAGTCCTGACGCTCCACCGGTAATCACCGTCACCTTCCCGGCAAGACGTCCATCACTCATGCGTGGCCTCCATGATCATCCCGGTGGAATTCCACTCCTGGATGCGCTCCTGGGTGAAACCGAACTCGGTCAGCAACGAACGAGTGTGTTGGCCGGGACGCGGTGCCTGCCTAGGGGGATCGGTGGAAGTCTCACTGAAGCGTGGCGCCGGTGACGGCTGGGCTGTGGTCGCGGAGTCGTGTCCAACCTGCACGTAGGATTTTCGCCACTTCGCGTGTGGATGTTCCTGAGCCTCAGCGAAGTCGAGGACGGGAGCGAGGCAAGCGTCACGCCCATCTGCCAATCGGGCCCATTCGTCGCGGGACTTCGAAGCGATGCGAGTAGCGAGGATCTCGGTAGTGTGCGGCCACAGTTCGCGGTTCCCGTGAGCCGCGACCAGGTTGGCGTCGAGATCGAGTACGTCGAGGAGTTCGATGAAGAAGCGCTTCTCGATGCATCCCACCGCGATGAAGCGGTCATCCGCACAGCGGTAGGTGCGGTAGTAGGGAGCAGCACCGTCGATGAGGTTCGCGCCGCGCTCATCGCGCCATGTCCCGGCATCGCGCAGCCCATGAATCAAGGCCAGGAGCATGCCCGTACCGTCGACCACATTGGCATCGACGACCTGCCCAATGCCCTCTCGACGGGAGGCCAACAAGGCGCTCACGATCCCGAAGGCACCGTGCATCGCGGCACCGCCGAAATCGCCAACTAGGTTCAACGGAGCGACCGGAGGTCGATCGGGTTCGCCGAAACTGTGTAGCGCGCCGGTGATCGCGGTGTACGTGATGTCGTGCCCTACTTCCCGGGCAAGTGGTCCGTCCTGGCCCCACCCCGTGATTCGGGCGTAGACCAGACCAGGGTTGATCGCTAGAAGTCGATCGGGCCCTAATTCCAGTCGTTCCATCACACCGGGCCGGAACCCTTCGATCACGACATCAGCATGGGCCACGAGTTCCGTGATGATTTCCTGACCAGCTGAACTTTTCAGATTGATAGCGATCGACTCGCGACTTCGCTCGATCACGGAATTCGGTGTGTAGTCGTCGGTGGGAACTTGGGTGCGGTCGATACGAATAACCCGAGCTCCCATATCGGCGAGCATCATGGCGACGAAGGGTGCTGGTCCGATACCTGCGAACTCCACCACGGTTACATCGCTAAGTGGTCCACTCATCGATCTTCCTCCTGCAGTTCGCGGCGAAGCCTTGCCTTGGCGACCTTGTTCAAGGTGGCACGGGGGAAATCAGCAACGAAGCGGTACTCGCTGGGGCGTTTGAATTCGGCGAGTCCGACTTGCGCCGCGTTCCGAAGAGCGGGCTCCAACTGTGTCGGATCATCACCGATGACGAAGGCCACCGGTACCTGCCCGAGCATGGGATCCGGGCGAGCGACAACGGCCACCTCCCGTACTCCCGGGACCGCAGCCAAGACTCTTTCGATCTCCCCGGCTCCGACATTCTCACCCCCGACCTTGAGTACGTCGCCGATACGCTCAACGAAGAAGTAGTTACCCGCTTCGTCGGCACGTATCCGATCACCAGTGCGAAACCAACCGTCGTCGGTGAGTACCTGTGATGTCGCTTCCTCGTCGTTCAGGTAGCCATCGAACAGGGAAATGCCACGCACACCTTGAACGCTGAGTTCACCGCTGTCGGAGGTGTCCGAATCGATGCGGACTCTGTACTCCGGAGAGGGTCGTCCGATGCTGTCCGGTGGCAATGCGTCCACCTGCGAAGGAGGTGCGCAGATCGGATGCGAGATCGTCTCAGTCATCCCGAACCAGCCGGTAATGGACACACCTGCAGGTGTCGTGTCCGCGTGTTGGACCGTGCTTCCAGCCCAACCCCGATAGTCATGATCAGGCGGAGCCGGTATGTCACGTAGCGCGCGCACGATGAAGTGGACCACTCCCGTCCAGGTGCAGGCGTATGTCGTCGAGACATCCCAGAATCTCGAGGAACTGAAGCGTGGCTGCAGAATCACGTGTGCACCGACCTGCAGGGCCGGCAGCAGTTGGTAGGCGAGTGCGTTGGTGTGGAAAAGGGGCAACGTCACCAAGTACACATCCGAATCATTGAGTTCCTGATGTGTGGCGTTTACGTGTGCCGCCCACAGGCAATTCGCGTGCGTCCACCGAACACCCTTGGGACGTGATGTGGTGCCTGATGTGTACTGAACACTGGCCAAGGCGCGGGGATCCAGGTCTGGCGCGGTCCAGGTTTCCCCAAGTGGAAGCGCGGATGTGGCGTCGATGATCCGACTGCTGTCGGGAAGGGATCGCTGGGCCAAGCCCCGGTGTTCGGTGTCGACCAGGAACAGTCCGGCGCCGCTGTGCTCGGCGATCCACGAGATCTCTTCGGCGCCGGCACGGGCATTGATACACAAGGCGCTTGCCCCGGCTGCTACGGCAGCGAACCATCCGATGACCATCTGTGGACAGTTGTCCATCAGCAATCCGATGATGGTGCCACGGCCCATCCCCGCAGACTGCAATCCGCCGGCTGTGCTGAGCACATCACTGACGAGATCCCGGTAGGTCCAGGTGCGCGCAGGGCCGTCGAAAGGCACCCAGGTGATGGCGGGCCTATCGGATTCCGAGCGATCCTGTAGCCACGTCACCACGTCTCTGCCGTCGAAGTCGGCCCATCGCACGTCGCGCATCAAGAGTCGGACTCGATGTCCAGGTCCAAAAGCAAGGATTGAAAGGACTTGCCGTGCGGATCGGCTCGCAGTGTGAGCGAGACCCCGCCGCCCAGGGCCTCGGCAAGCACGAAGTTCAAGCCGACGTTGTTGGGGATTTCGTATCTCGACACGCTGCCCCGGACCAGGGATCCGAATAGTGCAGCGACTCTTTCAGCTGTCACTTCGCGCAGCAGGATCGGGTAGTCGTCATCTCGGAATGGAAAGACGCAGATGTTGCTGGTGTCGGACTTGTCTCCCGATCGCGCGTAGGCGATCTCCCGAAGCTTCATGTGGTCACCAGCTCTACGTTCAGGGAAACGCGCTCGCGAGGTAGGTAAGCCGGGGTTACCGCGATGTGGGGGGCCACGTTGGTCACTACGCCTCCCCCGCCCGCGGGGCCGAAGTAGAGGTACTCCACCTCGTAGACCGCTGCTGCTGCTGCTTCCCGGGTACGAGTTTGAACCGCGAGCCGCAACCGCACCTCAGCGACATCATCAGCGGGACGATAAGCATCACCGAAAAGCGAATTCCAGCCCTGCAGATCGATCCGAAAATCGACGATGTCCGATCCGAGTGCCTCGAGTCGGTGTCGAAGGATCTCCTCTGCTCGTCGGGCACGATCGATGCACCCAGGTCCGCCGTAGGAGATTTCCCCGGTTCCCTTGAAGCCCATATTCACTCCGACCAGGACTTTGAGCATCGATGGCTGTGCCAGACCGCGCGCACCGCCTACATGGATGACGTCCGGTGCTGTCTCCTCGATGCTTACCTGGGTGAAGTCCGCCGTTACGTCGGGGGTGAGATACCGGGAAGGGTCGTGGATCTCGTAGTAGATCTGTGTGCGGGCGGTGCGGATATCCACTGCCCCGCCCGTTCCGGGTAACTTCGTAACGACGGCGCCATCCGACGACACCTCAGCCATCGGGAAGCCGAGATTCCACGGGTCTGGAACAACTCGATACGGCGGATCTTCGAAATTTCCCCCTGTCGAATGGACTCCGCACTCGAGTAGATGTCCGACTAACGTTGCCTCTCCTACCCGCTGCCAGTCATTCAAGTCCCAGCCCAATTCGTGGCAGATGGGGCCGACGAATAGTGAGGGGTCGGCTAGGCGACCCCCGACCACGAGATCCGCGTCCTGTTCGAGTGCCGCCACGATGGGTTCTGCGCCGATGTAGGCGTGGGCGGAGACGATGCTCGATCCCATGAGAGCTGCAGTCGATCCAAGTTCCGGCAACTCGGTAGCGTCGGCCATGATTGCGGATAGAACGTCATCCCCCTCGATCATCGCTACCTTCACGCCCGTCCGCCCGGCAGTACGCAGTCCATCCACGAACTCATCGACGGCCGCTGCTGGATTGGCGGCCCCGAAATTCCCGATGACACGGCCGCCGCCAGCGGTGAACTCGGCGACGAGTGGCACCAGTGCTGAGATGCGCTCGTCGTGACCCTTCGTCGGGTCGGCGAGCCGGCGCATTTGAGCTAGGGCCAAGGTGCGTTCGGCGAGGCAGTCGAATCCCATGTACTTGACCCGGCCGCTACGCGACAGATCGACGGCGGGCTCCAAGCGGTCGCCTGCGTAGGCGCTTCCGCAGCCGATGGTTATCGAGGAAGCCGACATGAACGGTTAGTTCGCAACCCGTTGATAGGACCCGGCGACCCACTGCTTGGCGGAATCCACGTCCGGGTAGGCGATTATGCAAGCGACCGGTCCGGCGAAGGCTCCGCTCGCGGCCGATTTCGGGTCGGTCAGCCCGGAGACGACGGTAGGTGCCAGGAAGTGTTGTGGATCTTCCGGCTCGGCTCCCTGAGTCAGGCGCGCGCTACCGGAGGTGAGATCGGCGAGATAGGTGTTCAGTGCCTGCGACCCACCGGGAATCGATCCGACCTGCGTATCGGGTGACCAGGGATCTCCGACACTCAAAGCGTCGACCAGATCAGATGCTCGGGCGAGATAGTCATCCAGTTCGTCTTCCGGCACGAGCAGGTGCGCTAGCCCGGTCCGCCAACCGGGGGCTTTCTGGTGGGCGAGTAACGCGTCCTTCAGTGCGAGGTCCACATCCGCACCGGGCAGCTGCAAGATGGGTGTTGCGCCAGCATCCGCACCACCCGAACCGACGTCGAGCAGTGAGGAGAACGTTTCGCTGGAACGGATCGTCGCAAGGACGTCAGGTGTTCCGAGCACCGCGGACACGACACCCTTGGGCAGGTCCGCTTCCAGCAGGCAATTCATCAAGGCGATCGTGGTTAACGGCGCCAACGGAGACGGCACGACCACGCTGGCGCGGCCTGCGGCCAACGAAGCAGCGACCGTGCGCATAGCGAAGTACGTCGGCTGGTTCACGGGAAGGACCACCACGTCGAGTCCGTTCTCGGTCGGACGTGCGCTTGCTTCATGCAGGAGGCGTAGGGGTGCGTCGACATGGATCGAACGGCTGTAGACGATCGGGGTGCCGCTTTCCAGCGTGCCCAACTCGGTGAGGGCGTCGGCCTTGTCATCGATGACGGCGATGAGCCGCTCGAGTAGAGATTGGCGTTCGTGTGGGCCCATCTGGGACCAGCGACCATCGTCGGCTTGAGCGCGAGCGCGCTTCATGGTCGCTTCGGCATCTACGGCGCTGGATTCGGCTACCTCACCGATGGATTCACCCGATGTCGGGTCGAGAATGTCGATCTCCTCGACCGAGGAGCTGAGCAAGAGCGCCTCGGAGACCGGCGCGGTGGGATCGGCGAGGTCGATCGCATCTACGGACAGATTCGCGTGGTCGATCACGACGTTCTCCTTGGCTAGCGGTTGCTCGTGTCTTGACCGCTCCTAGTCGTCCCAGACGGTGATAGCTCGTTCGGGGCACGACGCGGCACCCATGCGGGCCGCTTCCTCCATGCCCGCTGGTACCTCCTCGGACTCCACATACGCCTGCCCGTCTTCCTCGCGAAGGTGGAATAACTCCGGGGCGCTCATCCGGCACACTCCATGGCCCTGGCAGACATCGGGATCGACACTTACGCGCATTACGCCTCCTTCGACGAATTCCTAATTCAGTATAACGATTATCAGTAAGAGTTGATAGAGTTTGGGCCATTCCCCTCGAGGGGTTCTGGGATCACAGTAGGGAAAGGTCTGACATGTCCGATCAGGGAGCAAAGCAGCACTGCCCAGTCGTGCACTTCGATCACAATTCGCAGGAACACTCGGCTGATCCGGTTGGTTCCTATCGAGCGCTGCGGGAATCGACCCCGGTGGCGTGGTCCGAAGCGCACGGTGGCTATTGGATCCTCTCCGACTACCAGAGCGTCTTCGACGCAGCGCGCGACGATGCCACCTTCACGAGCCAGCGGACGCCATCGGGTGGTGAAGGCCTATCGGTTGTGATCCCTAAGACGCCGATGCACAAGCACATTCCGATCGAGTTGGATCCACCGGAGTTCCGCAAGTACCGCAAGATCATGAACCCCATCACCGCCCCGGCGGCTACCGAGGCTATGTACGAGATGGTTCAAAAGTACGTCACATGGTTCGTCGACGAGATCATCGAGAGCGGCGAGGGAGATGTCGCAACCACCATCGGTGTGCCTGCGCTCGTTACGGTCGATTGGCTTGGCCTACCGGTCGAGGACTGGCATAAGTACGCGTTCGTGCATCACCAGGTGTTGACCGGGGTCCCAGGTTCCGAGGACTACCAGCGAGCTGTCGAAGTCGTCATGCCGGAGATCTCCCAGCAGATGCGTGATGTGATCGCCGATCGTCGTCGTGAACCCAAGGACGACGCCATCAGTTTCCTGGTGCAGCAGGAAGTGGATGGCCAGCCGATCGACCTGGAAGACGTCTTCTCGATGGTCGAACTACTCCTTGCCGGGGGCACCGGAACAACGTCGTCGCTCGTCAGCCAGACTGTCGTGTGGCTGTACAAGAACCAAGAGGTCCGTCAAGATCTCATTGATCATCCGGAGAAACTAGACCGTGCGATCGAGGAGTTCCTGCGCTACTTCAGCCCCACACAGGGACTAGCTCGCACTGTGACGAAGGATGTGGACTTCCACGGATGCCAGATGTCCGAAGAGGATCGTGTCTTGCTCGCCTGGGCCTCGGCCAATCGTGACGAAAGTGCCTTCCCGAATGCTGATGAGGTGGACATCGAGCGCTGGCCGAATCGTCACATGGCCTTCGGCGTGGGTGTGCACCGGTGCGCAGGCTCCCACCTGGGTAGGGCTATGGCTCGGGAGATGCTCAGTCAGATCCTGACCCGGATGCCTGATTACGAGGTCGATCTGGACAACGTGGTGCCTTATCCGCATCAGGGAACCAACACTGGTTTCAAATCCATCCCGATTACCTTCACGCCCGGCCCGCGCTTGGGTCCCCAGTTGGACATCGCTGCAGTTTCCACTCGCTAGGCCGGCACCGGGAATCGGATCCGGGTCGTTATGTCAAACAACCGAAAGGTCGTAGTCGTCGGCGGCGGTCTGGCCGGATTACGGGCCGTGGAAACCCTGCGTGCAGAAGGCTTCACCGGTGACATACAACTGGTTTCGCAGGAACCCCATGATCCCTACACCCGGCCTCCACTTTCCAAGCAGCTCCTCTCTGGTGAGTGGGAACCCGATCGTTCCAACCTGCGTAGCGGCGAAGACCTCGAAGCCCTGGGTTTCGGGTTCCGTGCTTCGAGTGCTGCGGCCGGAGTGGATTTCGATCGGCACCAGTTGACACTGGATGATGGGTCGGTACTCGACTTCGATGGATTGGTCATCGCCACGGGTGCGCAGGCGCGATCGTTGCCCCTGTTGGAGGGCAAGCCGCGGGTTCATCTCCTTCGGACTTTGGACGATGCGCTGATGATCAGGGCTGAACTTGCTTCGGCGAACTCGGTACTCGTCGTCGGTGGTGGTTTCATTGGCGCTGAAGTCGCGGCCACCACTCGTTCGATAGGTAAGGACGTCATCCTGGTCGAACCTCAGGAGACGCTGCTGATGCGCGGTCTCGGTCGGACATTGGGTGCGGCGATCGAGGGTCTCCAACGCGAAAACGGTGTGGATGTTCGCACGGGGGTGGCGNTCGCTTCGGTAACAAAGGCAGGGCAGCGAACTCGCGTGACACTCGACGACGGCTCCGTCATTGACCCGGACTTGATCATCGTAGGCATCGGCGCAACTCCCAACGTCGACTGGTTATCTGGCTGCGATGTAAGCCTTGATGACGGTGTGGTGTGCGATGAGTTCTGTCGGGTACTGGATGCCTCCGGTGAACCTGTGCCGGGTGTCGTCGCCGCCGGTGATGTGGCTCGCTGGCGATCCCTGTCGCAAGGACGAGACGTTCGGGTCGAGCACTGGACTAATGCCCAAGAGCAGGGGACTGCCGCGGCCAGGACCCTTCTGACGGATATCGGTGAGTTGCAGGAGCAGTTGGTGCCTTACGACCCGACTTCCTATGTCTGGTCGGATCAGTTCGGCAAGAAGATCCAAGTGGTGGGCTATCTCGATGGTTCCGAAACCCCACATCTGGTCAAGGGAGAAGATCTCACGCCACCTTTCCTCGCTTTGATGGAAAGGAACGGATTGCTTGTCGGGGCCGTCGGGGTGGCTTCGGTTCCAGCTCTTGTCAAGGCCCGCGCATTCGTAGATTCAGGAGCGAGCCTGGCTGAGGCGCGCGCGGCGTTCACCGATAAATAGTCACAGTCAAGGAGGAATAAATGGCTCAGGAGAAATCGCTAGAGGAGCGGATCCGTCAACTCGAGGATCGTGAGGAGATCAGGGCACTCGTAGTCATGTACGGCGTCATCATGGATGAGCGAGATTTCGCTGGTATCGACCGCCTATTCACGCCGAATGGAACCCTTCGTTCCGCCGACGGGGTATTCGCAGCAGAGGGTCTGGACTCGATCCGCGCTACTTACCAGGGCAGGTTCGAGGCGCTCGGCGCCACTAATCACTACACGCACGGACACGTGATCCGTTTCGACCCAAACGATCCCGACCGAGCTTTCGGGTTCGTGGCTTCACACGCTGAAGTCAACCGCGACAGTACGGCGATGCTGGTCGCCCTGCGCTACAAGGACGAGTACGTCCGGACCGAGAAGGGGTGGCAGTTCCAAGATCGGATCATGTCCTACATGTACTACACACCGTTCTCCGAATACGCCGAAGCGCTGGTATCCGATAACCGCGTGCGTGCATACGGCAAGGCAACGCCAGCGGACTGGCCCGATGCTCTTCGAGCGGATGGTGATGTGGCTTGGATCCAGGATTGGATCGACTACTGATGAGTGCCCAAGGGGTGGTCGTTGTCGGCTCGGGCGCTGCAGGGTTGACCGCCGCATTGGCCGCGCGCGCACGTGGTGCGGAGGTAACGGTCCTGGAGTCGACCGAACACGTCGGTGGGACGACTGCGCTGTCTGGCGGGGTGGCGTGGGTGCCGGTCAACCATCTTGAGATGGCGGGTGAAGCGCGGGATTCACGGGAACAGGCTCGGGAGTACTTGGGCAATCTCGCCTTGGGAGATGCGGACGGTGAACTCATCGAGAGGTTCATCGCCCAGGCCGGCCCTGCGGCCCAGTGGTTGGAGGAGAACACCGATCTGGATTGGGAATTGCTGCCCTATCCGGACTACCACTGCGAGATGCCCGGCGGCATGACAGTAGGCGGCAGGTCACTCAGTGCCCGCTTGGTGACACCGCGCCCGGACGTGTCCGAGGTACTACGACCAGCCCTTTCGTGGCGAGCCCCGGTCACCCACTTGGAGGTCGTCTCCAACACAGTCGATCCCGATGTGATCGCGGAGCGTCGCGCCGACGGCACCGTGACGATGGGGCAGGCGATGGTCGCGGCCCTGGTTACAACATGTATCGACGAAGGCATCGAGGTGCACACGCGTACGCGTGCGACATCACTGATCGAAGCCGACGGTGAAGTCATCGGTGTCCACGCGGAGAGTCCGGACGGCGAACGAACCTTCGACGGTCGTGTCGTACTAGCGTCAGGAGGCTTCGAACGGGATGCGGCGCTCTCCCGAGCCTTCTTGCGGATTCCCACGCCCGCGCAGACAGGCGCTCCGGGCGCAAAGGGTGACGGCTTGAGAATGGCTATGTCAGTAGGCGCCGACCTCGGCAGTATGTCCGAGGCGTGGTGGGCGCCAACCATTCATGTTCCGGGGGACGAGATTTCCGGGGAACCCCTCTACCGCTTGATTCTGAATGAACGCAGTCGGCCAGGCTCGCTGATGGTCGACTCGACCGGGCATCGCTTCGTGAATGAATCGCAGAACTACAACGATGTAGGGCGATCTATGCACACCTTCGATGCGGGTTCATTCTCATTCACTCGACTCCAATCTTGGCTGGTTTTCGATCAGCAATACCGCTCCTCGTACTTGATCGGACCGGTAATGCCAACGGATCCGGATCCGGAGTTCTTCTGTAGGGCCGAAACGATCAGCGAACTCGCCAGTCAGATGGATATCGATCCGGAGGTGCTCGAGGAGACGATCGAGGACTTCAACGTAGGAGCACGCCGTAGGTCCGATCAGCAATTCGGTCGCGGTGAAACCGAATATGACCGAGCGCTCGGCGATCCCCAGGCTGATCATCCCAATCTGCGTCCGCTGGAGGAGGGGCCGTTCTTCGCTGTTCGGGTCCACGCTGGAACCCTCGGTACCAAAGGTGGCCCGCGAACGGATGGAGATGGTCGGGTTCGACACGTCGACGGTGGGGTCATCCCCGGTCTGTACGCAGCTGGAAATGCAGCGGCTAGTTTCCTGGGACTCGCTTATCCGGGTGCTGGTGGCACTCTCGGACCGGCAATAACGTTCGGCGTGCTCGCGGGGGAGGCGGCTGCCTCGGATCGTCCACTACACGAGGCATGAACCCGCTTCTCGTTGGTGCACTCCTTACGACTTACGTTGCCCTGCTCTCGTTGGTGGTAGGTGCGTTACCTTCCACCCGACTGCGCGCCGTGGTCTACAGCATCCCGATTCCGATGTCGATGCTTTCGATGCTCGGGCCGGAGTTGATCGAGCCCAATGTGATCTTCGGTCTCATCGTCAATGCGTCCTTCTTCTGGTGTGTTGCCGCGGGCGATCGAACACGCTTCCCGAGATGGTTATCCACCCTTCTCGCGACGCTTGTGTATATCGGAATCTCCTGGCTGATGGCGGGCTACATACACCTATCTCTGTTCTTGGCCGTCGGCTTGAGTATCGGGCTGTGGGTGGCTCTGCAGCCGATTGTTCGACGCATCCCTTCTCATCGGGTTTCTCCCGTTACACCCATCGGTCCACGACGTTTGCTCATAGTTTTCCTCACCGCGACAGGGGCGGTTTCCATTGCCGGGGTGCTAGGGCCTTTCGTGGTGACTTTCCCCTTTACCGGAATCACCATGGCCCTCACTTATCCGGGATCGACAGTGCCGTTTGCCCGCACCTTTTGGCTGAATGGCTTACCACCGCTCGTTGCCTACGGGATCGGGTTGGTTGTCGCTTCGGAGGTCGGTCTGCCGAGTTGGGCTTCAGTGCTGTGTGGGCTTGCCTCGTGGTTCACCATGACCGGGGTCGTAGCGCTGGTACAGCGACCGCGTGGTGCTGCACCAGCAACTACCGACACATGATCACTTCGCGGTCAGGCCTCCATCGACCGGGATGGTCACGCCCGTGACGTAGCTGGCCATATCGCTGGCGAGGAATAAAACCACGTTGGCGATCTCACTCGCCTGCGACACGCGACCGAGGGGAATTTGAGCTTGGTAAGCCGTCTTGCGTGCCTCGATCTCGGCCTCATCGTCAGTGCGGAAGAAGCCCTTCAGTCCTGGAGTCTCGACTGATCCGGGGGCGACAGCATTGACGCGAACGTTGTCGGCGGCCAGGGCCAGTGCCATGGAGCGAACCAACGCGATCACTCCGCCCTTCGTAAAGGAGTAGAGGGGCGAGAATGGTGACCCGATCAAGCCGGAGGCGGAGCTGGTGAAGATGACCGATGCCCCTTCGGCGGCTTTCAGTGCGGGTGTCAGGTAGCCGCTGAGGAAGAAACTGGCGCGCGCATTGATCTCTATCGAGGCGTCCCACTCCTCTTCGGTGAGGTCCATACCCGCAGCTCCGGGAATGCCGACGTTGTTGTAGAGCACGTGCAATGCGCCATGCTCAGCAGTGACCCGATCGGCCAGCGCCTTGAGCGCGTCGAGATCACGGACGTCGATGATCTCCGCGGATGCGCTGCCACCGTTGGCTGTGATCGCGGCGACGGTCTCCGCGGCGTTCGCCTCACTGACGTCGACGATGATCACGTGAGCGCCGTTCTCCGCGAACAGTTCGGCCGCAGCACGCCCCATTCCCGAAGCGCCAGCCGTTACTAGTGCGACCTTGTTCTCGAGCAGCATGTGTATTCCTCCCTTAGTTGCGTACCAGCGAATCAGCCAGGGCGTATGCCTGACGAGTGGCGAAGACCAGGCGCCGCGGCGCGTAGGCATCACCGAGGATGTGGAGATCTTCGACGGAGCCCTTGAGTTCGTCGTAGAGGCTTGACTCGGAAACGCCACCGCAGGCGAGAACGACGGTGTCGAATGGCCCAACCGTGCGGGTTTTTTGCGAATACACGTTACGCGCGACGACGGAGTCGGAGTTGATCGTCACGATCTGCTCCATCGTCCGTATCTCGACCCCGCGTTCATCGAGACGTCCGAGAATGCCGCCAACGATGTACCGACCGAGCAATTGCGCTGGCGCGTTGGTTGCGTAGAAGACCGTGACCTCATGTTCGCGTTCGGACAGGAAATCGGCGACGGACAAGGGAGCTAAGTGATCGTCCTGGGCGATGATGGCGACCCGGGAGCCGACTGCCTTCGAGCCATCGAGAGCCTCGCGGATATCCACGACGTGTTCGGAGTCGACTCCCTCGATGGCAGGCCGGTGGGGGTTGGCACCGGTGGCGATCACCACGGTGTCCGCACCGGAGGCTCGGATCTCTTCGGCACCGACCCTGGTACTCAAAGTGACGTCCACGCCGGCCCGTTCCAGTCGAGCGATCTGCCAGTCGAGGTATTCGCGGTAGCTCTCGTATTTGGGAGCGCGCACAGCCCAGAGCAATTGCCCACCTAGTTCATCGGCGGCTTCCCACAGGCGTACGCAGTGGCCGCCCTCGGCTAGCAGGGCGGCTGTTTCCATGCCTGCCGGGCCACCTCCGACGACCACCACGTTCTTGGAATCGACGGCAGTCGGCCACGGGTCGTCCATCTCGTGAGTCACGACGGGATTCGCAGCACATGCGAACCCCAGGTTCTCGACGTAGCGCCGCGAAATGCATTCATTGCATCCCAGGCACGGGCGAATCTCGGCACTGCGCCCTTCGCGGGCTTTCGCGACGAACTCTCCATCGGCGATGAGGGCGCGGGCGATGCCCACGACGTCGGCCTTGCCGGATGCGATGATTTCCTCGGCAACTTCCGGTGAGTTGACTTTACCGGTGTAAACGACTGGCAGTGAGATCGCACGTTTCAGATTCCCAGCGAGGTCCGCCCACTGGGCGGGCTCGAACCACGTTGGTTGGATGTAACTGGGATTCCCCCAAGGATTTCCCACGACTCCGTGGATGTAATCAATGAGTCCCGTTGACTCGAGGTACTGCGCGATCGCGATCGCGCCGTCATTGTCGTAACCCGCTGGATCCTCTTCACGGAGGTTCAGGCGCACACCGACGGTGAAGTTGTCACCGACTTTCTCGCGGATCGAGCGAAGGACCTCGATGGTGTACTGGCACCGACCCTCAAGTGAGCCGCCGTAGCGATCGGTCCTGTGGTTGGTCAGTGGCGATAGGAACCATTCGTGCAGATCGTCGTGATTGATGTGCCCCTCTACGCCGTCGGCCCGACCTTCTTGAGCCAACGCGGCTGATTCGCCGTACTCACGCACGAAGAAGTCGATGTCGTCCTGGTCCATGACGTGTGGCATCAGGTTGATGACCGGAGCACTCATAACCGCCGAAGGACCGTGTGGCATACCACCTTGGTGGACCATCTGGACCGTCGTCGTCGTTCCGTAACGGTGCGCCATGTCCGAGAACTGCTGGATTCGCTCGACGAAGAACGGCAATCGGAAGAACCCAAGGGTCGGTGCACCGACGCCGGTCGGTTCGAAGCCCGGAGGGATGGTGTTGCGCACCCACGTGGACAGTGCCCCTATCCACGCGATCCCCGCCTTGCAGCGATCCTCGAAGTAAGCGATGTTCCGGGCGGCCTCCTCATCGGTGCCGTAGATGTTGCCGATCGCCGATGCGTGCGGTGGCGTCATGAAACGGTTCTTCAGTGACATGGTGCCGATCTGCAAGGGCGCGAACGCGTGCGGAAATGCCGCCGAGTCCGAAGGGCCGGTTGCTTCCTGCGAAGTGGTGGGGGCCGACATGCGAACCTCGAGCTTTTCGTTGAGAGGACAGAATTATGCGCATGATAACTATGATTTGGCAGCGACGGGCGTTATTCCCCGATCTGCGGTTCCCAGCCGCACATTAGGGTCACCCCATGTCCTTGGCGCTGTATCGCACCTATCGGCCCGCGCGCCTGGCCGACGTGGTGGGCCAAGAACACATCACCGCGCCGCTTACTCGGGCGCTGGAGAACGATCGCGTGCACCACGCCTACCTGTTCTCCGGCC
>PR_CR_10_Liq_1_inCRDRAFT_1000585_pt1 | contig 22383 bp, 27 predicted proteins | sample PRCRCaboRojoPR_3_FD_10241 | JGI IMG/M metagenome (IMG submission 10241)
ATTTAGAGGTTTTAGTTTTTTCTACACATCATCAGGAAATTTAAAAAAATATGAAAGCCATAATCTACGGTATTGGAAGATTTGCAGAGTATGTATCTTACGTCATTTCAAATAACAGTAAATATGAAAAAGTAGGCTTTTGTATCGATCAAAAGCTTATAGGCTCTGATAACGAATTTTCAGGATTACCGCTAGTTGCTTTTTTAGGACATTTAATGTCATCTTGAATATGTCCTTTGCGGCCACGATATAGAAATGAAATACGAGAAGGGAATGGCGGTAAAAGAGGTCTTTTATAAAAAACCGGCAAATGGGAATTTCTCTTTTACATTTTTAGATGAATTTTTAAATCACTTTCTGGCTACAGCTTCTGTACTAGTACGTAGAGAAATTGCGGTTCATACCCCAGTGACCAACAATCTAGTTTCCATTGATATGCATGCCTTCCTTTATTTTTTATCCGAGGGGGATGGGTATTACCTGGCAGATAAGATGGCGGTCAAAAGGAGAAATCCCGGAGGAATTACTGGGAACGCAGCTTATAGAGCGCAAGTAGCTTATGGGCATTACAGGATGTGGAGAGGAGTCCTNGCATTTGCCCCCAGGCAATACAAGNTGCTGATTCGTTTCAAAATAGNGGAGTACCAGCGTCTATTTCTAAAACGCTGTACGTTTACTCCGGAAAAAAGGTTGTTAAAATTACTTTGTGGGGCGGTAATGAATAATCCATTTTGGCTGCTTGGTTTGAGTGAAAGGTATAAGTCTCTTATTTTAAAGCATATACTAAATAAGCACTCAATTACTATCTAATAATAGAAATCAAAATAAATTAAAATGCGTAAGATAGTAGCTGCAAAATAGATTCATCAAATAAATGGAGCGGCAGTTATTATCTGAGTCTACACATTCAAAAGAACGAATGGTATAAATCAACCCCGTCTCAATTAAATAGAAGAGCACGCCCTCATTATATCGGATTTGTTGATGCTTTGGATGACAAGTTTTTTAATTTGTAGAGGACTATGAGCCATTTTATAAATGGCTCCTTCTTTTAATGGTAAGCTCAACAGAAGAGGAGAATGACCTGCATCAGGCAGCATGCAAAAACAATCTCATTTTAAAACTTCTTCACAAAACGCTTTTTAACAAGTCTCTGCTTAAGTCTATCAAAATTCACTCTTAAAATGGAAGGTAAGGCGGTCAAATTTTTCTTTAGCCATGTTTAAGCTGAAGGAAGAGTCTGCCAAAAAGACCAGTTGTCCGTACTTGTCTTCAGCCAAATACCTGTTTTTCAAGCGCATGAATTCTTCCAGTTGTTGCTGGTCTTCACTTTCTATCCAGCAGGCCTTGTAGGCTGAATAGTTTTCATAGGTGCATTTAGCCCCGTATTCATGCTCTAAACGGTACTGAATCACCTCGTACTGCAAGGCGCCTACCGTTCCAATTATTTTGCGGTTGTTGCTAATAAGCGTAAACAGCTGGGCCACGCCCTCATCCATCAACTGATCAATGCCCTTATTTAGTTGTTTCGCTTTAAGCGGATCAGCATTATTTACAAACCTAAAATGCTCTGGGGAAAAGGAGGGAATACCTTTAAATTCCAGGGCCTCGCCACCCGTTAAAGTATCGCCAATTCTAAAGTTACCAGTATCGTGCAAGCCCACAATGTCGCCAGGATAGGCAATATCTACCACGCTTTTTTTAGAGGCCATAAAGGCGGTTGGGTTGCTGAATTTCAAGGATTTCCCCAGGCGGGTATGGGTATAATTGGTGTTTCTTTTAAAAGTGCCTGAAACAATTTTTAGGAAGGCCAACCTATCGCGATGCTTAGGATCCATGTTGGCATGAATCTTAAAAACAAAGCCTGAAAACATGTTCTCTGATGGAATAACTTCTCTTTGCAGAGTGTGTTTAGGTAGGGGAGGTGGAGCAATGTCTACAAAGCAGTTGAGCAATTCCTCTACACCAAAATTATTAAGAGCACTCCCAAAGAATACCGGCGAGATGGCTCCTGATAAGTAAGCATCCTTTTCAAAATCGGGGTAAACCCCAGTTATGAGGGCCAGTTCTTCTCGTAAATTTAGGGCATGTTCCTTTCCAACTAAATCATCCATAGCGGAGTCTTCAAGACTGTCAATTTGAAGGGCCTCCCCAATCTTTTGCTTCTTAGCCTCTGTAAAAAGCTTAAGATTACTTTCCCAAATGTTGTAAACACCTTTGAACTCTGCACCCATGCCAATGGGCCATGAAAGTGGACACACCGACAACCCCAGTTTTTCCTCAATTTCATCCAGCAAGTCATAGGCATCTTTACCTTCCCGGTCTAATTTGTTGATGAAAACAATGATAGGGGTATCTCGCATACGGCATACCTCTACCAATTTTTCCGTTTGGGGCTCCACGCCTTTAGCCACATCAATTACCACTATTACGCTGTCAACGGCCGTTAATGTCCGGTAGGTGTCCTCGGCAAAATCTTGGTGACCAGGGGTATCTAAGATGTTTATTTTCTGACCTTTATATTCAAAGCCCATCACAGAGGTTGCCACCGATATACCTCTCTGCCGCTCAATTTCCATAAAATCTGAGGTAGCTCCTTTTTTGACTTTATTACTCTTAACGGCCCCCGCTTCTTGAATGGCACCTCCAAAAAGGAGTAGTTTTTCTGTGAGGGTTGTTTTACCGGCATCAGGGTGCGAAACAATACCAAAAGTGCGCCTGCGCGCAATCTCTTCTTTTACTTTGCTCATAAGGCCGGCAAAAGTAACACTTCAAAGGTTTTTAAGAAATTGTTAATTTTGTTTAAAATTTAATTGGTTTTCTTCAACAAATATGCTCAAAGGGTGTTTCAACGTTGAAGTAGTTAATTATGGAGTCAAAATATTCAATAAAAGATTTAGAGCAGCTTTCGGGAATAAAAGCACACACCTTGCGTGCGTGGGAGCAACGTTACAATCTGATTGAGCCTTTACGAACAGATACCAATATAAGATATTATGTAGATGAGCATTTAAAGCAAATCTTGAATGTAGCCGTTTTAGTGAAAAGCGGCATGCGTATTAGTAAGGTAGCCAACATGACCCAGCAGGAAATAAAAGCTGCTGTTATTGACGCTGGGCGTTATCAAGGGAATTATGAGAGTCAGATCAATGCCTTCAAAATTGCAATGCTGGACTTTGACGAATATTTGTTCGACAGCATCTTTAATAAATGTCTCATTCAATTTGGAACAGAAGAAACCCTGTCTAAAATTTTAGGAAAGTTCATCCAAGAAATTGGTTTGCTCTGGCAGGCTGGAGCTATCACCGTGGCTAATGAGCATTTTATAAGTAGTTTGGTAAAGCAAAAGCTTCATTCAATCATTGATCAGACCATTATTCCGCAGAATACCGCAGACAGGAAAAGCTATGTCCTTTACTTGCCAGCCGATGAGCTACATGAGTTAGGGTTGCTTTATTTGCACTATTACCTTAAAAAAAGTGGTCATCGAGTTTTATACCTAGGCCAAAGCGTACCTATTGAGTATTTGAAAGAAGTGTCTGAAAAAACCAAAGTAGATCAGTTCATTTCGGTCTTTACCACCAAGCCTCACTTTGAGGAGATTGATCTCTATTTTGAAAGAATTGGAGAGATGTTTGACCAGGAGAACTACCGCTTTTTCCTAACAGGTATCCAGCTATCTCAGTACGCCCAAGGCAATAAGCCTAAGCAAGTAGAGGTTGCGCCTAACATTGAAGCGCTGAAAGAAAGCTTTATTCGTTAAATTTTTTTCTCAATGTTAATGTTTAAACACCAGTAATTGAGAATCTTACCCATCTGTTTAATCTGTGGTTCATAAAAGTTAAACAGTTTTCCTTGCTTATCCTATTATTTTGTTTAACTTTGAAAATGTAATTGTTAAACACAAAAATTCAGATATGTCTAAGTCAGAATTTGGTATCATGATTTTATCGCATAAAAGTTTCTTGCACAACCTAGCGATGAAGTTGACCAAGAGTGTAGAGGATTCCAATGATTTATTACAAGAAACTTTTTTTAAGGCAATAAAGAATAAAGACAAGTTTCAAGAAGGGACTAACATTAAAGGCTGGTTGTATACTATCATGAAAAATACCTTTATAAATGCCTATCGCAAGAAGAAGAATCAAAACACCTTTGTTGACGAAACAGATAACAAATACTTTCTTAACCTAAACGAAGCTGAAAAGGATGCCAAAACTGATTCTTCAGTAGATCATGAATATATCATGAAGCAGATCAATTCCATTGAAAAGACTTACGTGGAAACCTTTATGATGTATTACAATGGTTACAAGTATGAGGAGATTTCTGAAATATTGGGAATTCCTTTAGGTACTGTAAAAAGTAGAATCTTTTTGGCGCGCAGAAAGATGATGGATAAGCTAAAAAGTTACCGTTAGTTCTAACATTATGAGTGTAAAAGTAGCGGTTATTGGTTCTGGCTTTGCGGGTTTATCTGCCGCTAGTTTCCTGGCCAAAAAAGGTTTTGAGGTCAAGGTTTTTGAAAAAAATGATAGTCTGGGCGGTCGAGCAAGATTCTTTGAAGAACAAGGCTACAAATTTGATATGGGGCCAAGCTGGTATTGGATGCCCGATGTTTTTGATCGCTACTTTAAAAGTTTCGGGAAAAGCACGGCCGATTACTACGAATTAGAACGTATAGATCCTTCTTACCGGGTATATTTTGGTAAAGATGATTTTTTGGATCTACCCGCTGGCCTAGATAACTGCATTAAATTGTTTGAACAGGAAGAACCAGGTGCAGGTGAAAAACTTCGAAAATTTCTAAGTGAATCTGCTTACAAATACGATGTGGGCATAAAAGATTTGGTTTTTAAGCCCGGGCGTTCCCTTCTTGAGTTTGCAGATTTCCGCATTGCCAAAGGTTTGATACAGCTTGATCTTTTAAAATCTATGCGCTCTTATGTTTATGCGCATTTCAAGAATCCTAAGCTACGTCAAATTGTAGAGTTCCCCATCTTGTTTTTGGGAGGTACCCCCAATAATACGCCTGCCTTATATTCTCTTATGAATTATGCGGATATGGCTCTGGGGACTTGGTATCCTAAAGGTGGGATGCATAGAATCGTAGAGGGTATGGTAAGCTTGGCCAAAGAGCTTGGTGTTCAGTTTCACTTAGGCCATGATGTGGAGAAAGTTGAGGTGGAGCAAGGGCAATACAAAGGCTTGCATACTTCAAAAGGCTATTATAAGACGGATGTGGTAGTAGCAGGTGCAGATTACGCTCACGTAGAATCAAAATTGCTTGAACCGAAATATCAACAGTATAGTGAAAAGTATTGGGACTCCAGAGCTATGGCGCCTTCTAGCTTATTGTTTTACTTAGGTATTTCAAAAAAAGTAAAAGGTTTGTTGCACCACACCTTGTTCTTTGATGAAGACTTTGACAGGCATGCTGAAGAGATTTATGAGAAACCACAGTGGCCTTCTAAACCCCTGTTTTATGTTTCAGCAACATCTAAAACTGACAGTGAAGCCGCTCCGGAAGGTCACGAAAACCTTTTCTTGTTGATGCCGGTGGCGCCAGATTTAAAGGATACTGAAGAGCAGCGGGAAAAATACTACCATCTTATGATGGATAGGTTACAGGCTCATTTAGGTGAAGATCTTCGACCACATGTGGTGTACAAGAGAGGCTACGCCCATGCAAATTTCATTGAGGATTACAACGCCTTTAAAGGAAATGCCTACGGGTTGGCAAATACTCTTAAACAAACGGCTATCTTAAAGCCTAGATTAAAAAGCAAAAAAGTAAAGAATTTATATTACACAGGGCAATTAACTACTCCTGGTCCTGGAGTACCTCCATCCCTGATATCTGGCGAAGTAGTTGCAGGGGAAATTGAGAAGGATCTTAAAAAAGTTCTAGCCTCATGAAAGCATTATTTGATCAAATATCGGACAAGACCAGCAGCATGGTCACTCGATCTTACAGTACTTCTTTCTCTTTGGGAATTCTGTTTTTAGATAGGGCGTTACACAAGCATATTTACGCAGTGTATGGCTTTGTGCGGTTTGCAGATGAAATTGTAGATACGTTTCACGATTACGACAAGGCTTATTTGTTAGAGGATTTTAAAAGACAAACCTATGAGGCTATTGATCAAGGAATAAGCCTTAATCCCATTCTAAACTCCTTTCAAGAAACGGTAAATAAATTTTCAATTGATCGGGAGTTAATTGAAACTTTTCTTCAAAGCATGGAGATGGATTTAAATCCTGATCGTGAATATGATCAGCAGACCTATGAAAATTACATATTAGGTTCTGCTGAGGTGGTAGGACTTATGTGTCTAAAAGTGTTTTGTTATGGCGATCAAAGCCAGTATGATGCATTAAAATATAACGCTATGAAACTGGGCTCAGCTTTTCAAAAAATTAATTTTCTAAGAGATTTAAAAGCTGATTATAAAGAATTGGGGCGCACTTATTTTCCAGGGGTAAACCTTACAAAATTTAATGACCTTACTAAGGCTGAAATAGAGGAAGACATTGAAAAAGATTTTAAAGCAGGCTTTGAAGGAATTGTGCAACTACCTAAAAAGGCACGCTTTGGTGTATATGTTGCTTACGTTTATTATTATGCACTTTTCCGAAAAATTAAGTCAACCCCTAGTTCCGTTATTTTAAATCAAAGAATACGCATACCTAACCGGAATAAATATGGTCTTTTGGTAAGCTCTTACCTAAGGCATAGCTTTAATATTTTATAGATAGTTCATGATTGAAAATGTTATCCTGGTCAACGAGCAAGATCAAGAGCTCGGGCTGATGGAGAAAATGGAAGCGCACAAGAAAGGTCTGCTGCACCGGGCTTTTTCTGTGTTTGTCTTGAATGATAAGGGTGAGCTCATGATTCAACGCAGAGCCCTTTCGAAATATCACTCGGGAGGCTTGTGGACCAACACCTGTTGCAGTCATCCCCGTAAGGGTGAAACACCTGAAGAAGCTGCCCACCGAAGAATGCAGGAAGAGATGGGTTTTGATTGTCCGATATCCAAAACCTTGGAATTTACATACAAAGCTGAATTAGATAAAGGCATGACCGAGCATGAATACGACCACCTTTTTATTGGTCAGTTTAATGGTGAGCCTAAGTTAAACCCCGATGAGGCCATGGATTGGCGCTGGGTAAATGTGGCTGTTCTTGAAAAAGACATACAAGTGCACCCTGAAAAATATACCGCCTGGTTTAAAATAATTTATCAACAGTTTTTACAAGCCCTAAAAACAAAGATGTGAATAAAGTAACTGTAAGTAGAAAAGCACATTTTAATGCTGCGCATCGTTTGCATAACCCTAAATGGAACGCAGAAAAAAATGATACGGTTTTTGGCAAATGCAACAATGCTGAGTTTCACGGCCATAATTATGATCTTATAGTTTCTGTAACCGGAGAGATTGATAAAAGAACTGGTTATGTAATAGACATGAAGTGGCTTAAAGATTTAATTGCCGCCAAAATTGAAGACAGATTTGATCACAAAAATTTAAATACTCAAACTGAGGAGTTTAAAGATTTGAATCCCACGGCTGAAAATATTGCAGTGGTTATTTATAATCTTTTAAAACCAGAGTTAAAAGAAGATTTGGAACTTAAAATAACGCTTTATGAAACTGCAAGAAACTTTGTTGAATACGCAGGTTAATGGAAAGAAGAAGGTAAACGGTATTGAAACAAACGCTGATGAGGTATTGACAGAGTATGAAGCCGTGGGCAATGACCATGCTTGGTCGAAGCTTGAAACCCCTCTAAGATCCGGTGCCTTTGAAATCACGGACGCTGAAAAGATCGAGCTTATTTCAGAAAAGTTTGCGGATATCATGCACATTTTAGGTATGGATTTAAAAGACGACAGTCTAAAAGGAACTCCTCAACGTGTGGCCAAAATGTATGTGCAGGAGGTATTTCAGGGCCTAAACCCTGCCAATAAGCCCAGTGCTAAGCTTTTTGAAAACAAATACCGGTACAACCAAATGCTGGTAGAACGCAATATAACGGTGCAAAGCTACTGCGAGCATCATTTTGTGCCCATCACAGGAGTGGCTCACGTGGCTTACATTTCCTCAGGTAAAGTAATTGGCCTGAGTAAAATTAATCGCGTGGTGCGGTACTTTGCTAAAAGACCACAGGTGCAAGAGAGGCTTACCGAGCAAATTGCTTTTGAGCTCAAAAAAGTATTAGAAACAGAAGACGTAGCAGTTATTATTGACGCAGACCACATGTGCGTAAGCACTAGGGGTATTGAAGATTGCAGCTCTTCTACTGTTACTGCCCATTACAGTGGGAAATTTCAAAATGAAGAGCATAAATCAGAATTATTTAATCATTTAAATTCTAAAAAATAAAGATTTATGGCGCGTAATTACTTAGTGGTAGGAGGAGGCTCAGGCATAGGCCGAGCATTGGTAGATATTTTAGTGCAAAATGGAGACAATGTATATGCCGCCAGCCGCAGTATAAATGAAGCAGACTTACCCTCTGGAGTCAAGAAAATTACTTTTAATGTTTTATCGGATGATACCATTGAGGATTTGCCCGATGAATTGCATGGCTTGGCTTACTGTCCGGGATCCATTAATTTAAAGCCTTTTAAATCTTTTAAAGTAGAAAAACTCAGAGAGAGTTTGGAGCTTAATTACCTAGGTGCGGTAAAAGTGCTTTTGCAGGTAATTGACAAGCTCAAAAAATCCAAAAATGGCAGTGCCGTGTTTTTTAGCACTGTTGCCGTGCAAATGGGTTTGCCCTTTCACTCCTCAGTTAGTGCCAGTAAAGGAGCTATTGAGGGTTTAGTTAGAAGCCTTGCGGCAGAATACTCGCCAGAGGTACGCTTCAACGCTATAGCCCCTTCACTTACCGATACGCCTTTGGCGGCCAATCTACTTTCTAACGATAAAAAGCGCGAAAGTAACGCAGACCGCAACCCTCTTAAAAAAATTGGTAAGCCCGAAGATATCGCTGAAATGGCGGCCTATTTGTTGGGCGACAAGGGTACCTGGATTACTGGACAGATTATGGGTGTAGATGGAGGCATGGGCAGTGTAAGACCCTTGTAAATGTCATATTCACACTACACTAAAACCGATTTTAAAAAATGGGAGCGCTTTTACCGCGCTTCCTTTTTCAATAGCCTTGGGGGGTATAAAAGTTGTAATCTTATTGGTAGCAAAAGTTCCAAGGGCATTGAAAACCTGGGACTTTTCTTTTCCGTTATTCATGTGGGTGCCAATCCTCCTCTATTAGGCCTCCTTTTTAGGCCGCACTCTGTTCCCCGGCACACTCTAGAAAACATTAGAGAAACCCAAAGCTTTACAGTAAATGCGGTAGCTGAAGCTTGGCATCATAAAGCCCATCAGGCTGCTGCTAACTATCAATCTGAGGAAAACGAATTTGAAAAAGTGGGCCTTACGGCAGAGTATAAACCCAACATTGAGGTTCCTTTTGTTAAAGAAAGTCAGGTTAAGTTTTGGTGCTCTCCGGTGGAGGAGAAGAAGATTGAGGTAAATAAAACCATTTTTATGGTGGCAGCTATTGAAGAGGTTTTTGTGGCTTCAGACCTGGTGCTAGAAGACGGCTTAGTAGATCATGTGGCAGCAAAAACGGTTAGTGTAAATGCTTTAGACACCTACTACAGTGCAGAGCAAATTAGCCAGTGGGAATATCCTCGGCCAAATCAGGAATTAAAGCGTAAACAATGAGTTCACAAGCCCTTTCGGTTTTTTGGTTTAGAAGAGATCTAAGGTTGGAAGACAATCACGGTTTGTACCAGGCTCTATCGGCCGAAGAGCCCGTTTTACCCTTATTTATTTTTGATTGGAATATTCTTAACGAACTACCAGACAGTAAAGATGCCAGGGTACAATTCATACATCAAGAAATAGAATCCATTAAGCAAAGGCTAGAAAAGAAGCATGGCAGTTCTATGCTGGTGAAGTATGGCAAACCGGCTAATGTTTGGGCAGAGATTTTGGAAGACTATCCGGTGAAAACCGTGTATTGCAACCGAGATTACGAGCCTTACGGCCGTGAGCGCGACCGAGCGCTATACCATTGGTTCAAGGAAAAAGACATAGATTTTAAAGGTTTTAAAGATCAGGTCATCTTTGAAAAAAATGAGATTGTAAAAGATGATGGTGATCCTTATGTAGTTTATACGCCTTTTATGAAACGTTACAAAAGCGCACTCGGCAAGCAAGATTTGGAGGCTTATCCCGTGGAAGAAAAAGCCCAGAATTTTTGGCAAACTAAACCGCTCCCCAGCATTCCTCTCCAAGAAATGGGATTTCAGTCTTTTGATTTTGAGTATCCCAGTAGAGAGGTTAATCGTGATATTATTGAAAATTACCACAAGACCAGAGATATTCCATCTATAAAAGGAACGAGTAGACTAAGCTTGCACCTCCGCTTTGGCACCATTAGTGTGCGCAGTGTGGCTAAAGTGGCCAAAGAGGTGAACCCTAAATTTTTTAATGAACTCATTTGGCGAGACTTTTACCAAGCCATTCTTTATCATTTCCCCAAATCCTTAGAACAGGCTTTTAAGCCGCCATATGATAACATAGAGTGGGAAAACAATGAAGAGCACTTTAAAGCCTGGTGTGAAGGAAAAACCGGCTATCCGCTGGTGGATGCAGGAATGCGCGAACTCAATGAGAGTGGTTTTATGCATAACCGGGTTCGCATGCTGGTAAGTAGTTTTTTAACCAAGCATTTGTTAATTGACTGGCGTTGGGGAGAATCCTACTTTGCCCAAAAGCTGCTGGATTATGAAGCTGCCTCAAACGTGGGTGGTTGGCAATGGGCAGCTGGCAGTGGTGTGGATGCTGCCCCATACTTCAGAATTTTTAATCCGGAACTACAGCTCAAAAAGTTTGACCCTGATTTGAAATACGTAAAACAATGGGTTAAGGAATACGGTACTTCTCAATATCCTAAGCCCATTGTAGAGCATAAACCCGCTCGTGAAAGAGCACTCAGTCGTTTTAAGGCCGCGTTGTCTTAAATGCCAGATTCGTCACCAAACTGAAGCTTAACATCACTTACAAAGCTCTTNATCATTTGCTCATTCTTTTTCTTGCAAACTAAAAGCGCCTCTTCCGTATCAATGATAATGTAATCTTGCAGGCCTTCTAAAACGGCTATTTTATGGTTGGGCACCCGCACTATATTTTCTTGGCTGCTGTAAGTAATCACCTTTTTTCCAATTATCGCGTTTTGCTCCTTGTCTTTAGCGGTATGTTCATAGAGGCTGCCCCAAGTTCCTAAATCACTCCAGCCAAATTCTGATGGAATCACATACACGTTGGCTGACTTTTCCATAAGCCCGTAATCTATAGACTCGTTATTGCAACTGGGGTAAATTTCGTCTACGAAGGCGGCCTCTGCGTCCGTTCCAAACTTATTTGCTCCTTGCTCAAAAGTTTCAAAAAGCTCAGGCTGATATTCTTCCAATTCTTTTTTGAAAGACTGTAAATTCCAGATGAAAATTCCCGAATTCCAGAGAAAGTCGCCACTCTCAAGAAATTGTTGCGCTAATTCAGCATTGGGCTTTTCAGTAAAGGTTTTTACAATTTTCACCTCATGATCCAAATCGGTTTCTTCCTGTTCTACAAACTGTATATAACCATAGCCAGTGTCAGGGCGGTGAGGCTTAATGCCCAAGGTGAGTAAGAATCTGTTGTCTTCAGCAGTTTGCAGGGCCAGTTTACAAATACGGTTAAACTCCTTGCCATCTGTAATTAAGTGATCACTGGGCGCTATTAAAATATTGGCCGTGGGATCTTGGCTTTGGATGCGGTAAGCCGCGTACGTAATACAAGGCGCTGTATTTCTGCGGGCCGGTTCCAGTATTATATTTTCTGCGGGCATTTGGGGTAGCTGTTCAGCTACCAGATTTTTGTATTTTTTGTGNGTNACCACCAAAATCTTATCGGCTGTGGTTACCTGAGATAACCGCTTAAAAGTTTGCTGTATNAGGGTTTCTCCAGTNCCTAAAATATCATGAAATTGTTTGGGAAAAGTAGCGGTACTCATGGGCCAAAAGCGGCTACCAATGCCGCCTGCCATAATTACGCAATATGTATTTGCCATAAGATTTTATTTAGCGACTGCGAAAATACAATTTCAAAGGTCGTTACAGGACCTAGCTGGCAATCATTTAATTTATAGTTTTGTAAACTTAATGTCTAGTTAAGGCGCTTTGTAAAGCCCCACTTCATTGATTTCTTTATGTTAAATATCGTATTATTTGGTCCTCCTGGTGCAGGAAAGGGCACCCAGTCTGAGCGTCTGGTAGCAAAGTATAACTTAGCTCATCTGTCAACCGGAGATATTTTTAGAGCCAATATTAAAGGCGAAACAGAACTTGGCAAATTGGCCAAAAGCTACATGGATCAGGGTAACCTGGTACCAGATGAGGTAACCATAAAAATGTTAGACCAAGAGCTCAAAAAAAGGCCGGAAGCCACAGGTTTTATATTTGATGGTTTCCCACGCACGGTGGCTCAGGCCGATGCCTTGGACGATTTACTGAAAGCTAAGAACACCCAAATATCGGCCATGTTGGCGCTGGAAGTTTCGGAAGAAGAGCTGCGAGATCGTTTAACCAAGAGGGCGCAAACCAGCGGCCGAAAAGATGATGCTGACCCCAAGGTGATACAAAATAGAATTGATGTGTACCAAAAGGAAACCGCTCCGGTAAAAGACTTTTACGCGGGGCAAAACAAACTTAAGGAAGTAAATGGAGAAGGTAGCATTGATGCTATTACGCAAAGGCTTTTTCAGGTGATTGATCAGCTGGCCTAATGCAAGAAAACTTTGTTGATTACGTAAAAATTTACTGCAAATCTGGCAAAGGAGGCGCAGGTTCATCGCACTTACACCGAGACCGTTTAACGGCCAAAGGCGGCCCAGATGGGGGAGATGGGGGAGAAGGCGGAAGTGTAGTTTTACGCGGTAATGATCAGTATTGGACCTTACTGCATCTTAAATACCAAAAGCACATTAAGGCTTCGGCCGGTGAAAATGGCGGAAGCAATCAACGTTTTGGTGCTAAAGGCCAAGACCGTGTGCTGGAGGTTCCTCTGGGCACGGTAGCTAAAGAGGCTGAAACCGGTGAATTCCTTTTTGAAATTACCCAAAATGGTGAAACCAAGGTTTTACGAAAAGGGGGCCGAGGCGGTTTGGGAAATGTACACTTCAAATCTTCCACTTTTCAGACGCCACGCTTNGCCCAACCCGGAGAACCGGGAGAGGAAGGCTGGGCCATTTTGGAACTCAAAGTATTAGCCGATATTGGTCTGGTGGGCTTCCCCAATGCCGGTAAATCTACCCTTATTTCGGCCATAACAGCAGCTAAACCCAAAATTGCAGATTATCCCTTCACCACCTTAGTGCCCAAATTAGGTATTGTACCTTACCGTGATTTTAAAAGTTTTGTGGTGGCCGATATTCCTGGAATTATTGAAGGTGCCAGTGAAGGTAAAGGATTGGGCCACCGTTTTCTAAAGCACATAGAGCGCAATGCCGCTTTACTGTTTATGGTCCCTGCCGATGCTGATGACCCGGCCCAACAATACCGAATTCTCTTGGAAGAACTTCGGAAGTTCAACCCTGAGCTGCTGGATAAAGATCGCTTTTTGGTAATATCCAAGGCTGACCTCTTGGATGAGGAACTGATGCAGGAGTTACGCGAGGAACTAAACCGCGATCTGCAGGGTGAGAACATTCATTTTATGTTTGTTTCAGGTGTAACGGGTTACAATTTAGAGCCCCTTAAAGATGAGCTTTGGAAACACATAAAAAAGTAAGCCATGCTTGACACTCTCATAGATTTAGATACCCAGCTCTTTTTGGTGCTCAACAATTTAGGCCAGCCGCAATGGGATAGCTTTTGGCGGGCCATATCAGGGGTGCAGATTTGGTTTCCTTTTTATGCTTTACTGCTTTTTATATTGGGGCGCTATTTTCAGTGGAAGGGTTTTTTTGTATTGGTGTTATTCATTGTTTTAAACGTGGTAGCTACAGACCAGGGCTCCGTGCAGCTTTTTAAAGAACAATTTATGCGCTTACGGCCCTGCCACGTAGAGCAACTCCAGGACCAAATGCGATTGGTAAAGAAGGGCTGTGGAGGTAAGTATGGCTTCATATCATCCCATGCCAGTAATACCTTTGGCTTAGCTCTTTTCTTCGGGCTCACCATGCGGCATAAATTCAAATGGGTAATTTACATCATGGTGGCTTGGGCTTCTCTAGTGAGCTACAGCCGTATTTATTTAGGTGTGCATTATCCTGCAGATATACTGGCTGGGGCTTTGTACGGAGCTTTTTGTGGCACCTTTTTTTACCGCATACTTTTTAGTTATTTCACACCTAAACTTCGCTCTTAAAATGATGTGGCTTTGGGTTTTTATTGGCGGGGGATTAGGTTCAGTAGCCCGTTTTGCCGTGTCTCGTTTGGTGCTTTCGCTGAAATATGAACACTTTTTTCCCTTAGCCACCGTATTGGCTAATTTATTGGCTTCAGTTCTGCTGGGTTTATTGCTTTATCGTTTTTCAGATAAAGTGTTAGGGCAAGGCCATTATTTTTGGGTAGTTGGGTTTTGTGGCGGTTTTAGTACTTTTTCCACCTTTAGCCTTGAAAATTGGTTGCTCTTCAAAAATGCCCAATACGTAGGTGTAGCTCTAAACCTAGGCATTAGCGTGGTTTTGAGTTTTCTTTTGATTGCATTTATTGCCAAAAATCTTAGCGCAGAAGCTTTATAGTACCGCTTCGTTTTTCATCCACTCCTGATTCGGTTACCCGGCCTATCAAAATATAGGTGTACACGCCACCGGGCAAAGGTTCTCCGGTTTCAGCGTCATTTCCATCCCAAACGGCTTGGCTACTATTGCTAATAAATACCCGTTCGCCCCAGCGATTGAAAATTTGGATTTCCAATTGACTTACGCCCGTGGCTACAAAGCGAAACACATCATTTATACCGTCACCATTAGGCGTAAAAGCACTGGGAATAAAGAAATTCACGGGTTGCTCTATCCGAACGGTTAAGAAGGCCGTGTCGCTACAGCCATATTGATTGTACACAATGTGTTTTATTTCAAAATTTCCGGTATCTGTAAAAGTGTAGGAGTCATTTTCAAGGTTTTCTAAAATAGCACCACCGGGTAAAAAGGTTTGACTTTGGCTAGAGCCGATGGAGCTGTCTTGTAAAGTAACCCGCGGATGGTAAATATCGGTGACCTGTGGATTTACGGAAAGGTTGGCCTGTGGCACCGGGTAGACCTCAACTTGGTTTTGCATGATTATTTCCGCGGTATCAATACACCCCTCCGCAGTGATAATACGATGGGTTATACTGTAGATCCCGGGCTCATTGTAGGTATGCTGCGTAGAGCGATCTGTGCTAAAGGTACCATCCCCAAAATCCCAGTAATGCCGTGCCGTTCCTAAGAAATCGCTGTCATCTGTAAAGGTAACTGTAAGTGGCGCGCAGCCAGTTGTTTCTGATAGGGTTTGCCCCAAGTCAATTCTGGGAAAAAGTCTTATAGTATCTTGATGGCGGGCAAAGCATTTATAATCATCTACAAAAAGGGAAACCACGTATGTACCTGGCTGAAAATACTGCACATTTAAGGGCTCTTCTACTCGCGAACTGTCTCCTAAATTGGTAGAACCTCCAAAACTCCAATAAAAACGGGCGCTATCACTGTAAGTACCATTTACCCTAAAATCAAACATGTGATCTTCAAAGCAAACTTCTTCATTAAAGGTGAAGTTAGCATCAATGGGATTGTAAATGCGGTAAAGGCTGTAAGAGGTATCTGAGCAACTCTGACCCGGGTCTGCAATCAACATAACCTGGTACACTCCGGTATCTCGGTAGGTATAGGTAGGGTTGGCTAGGTTGCTAGTATCATTGTTTAGCAAAGGATCTCCAAAATCCCAAAAATAGGTGGTGGCATTTTGACTATTTTGGCTAAAGGTAACAGTGCGCCCGGTACAGAGCGTGCTACTGTCTACGGCTTGCCCCGAAATAATGGATCTTATTCTGCGGCAGGCGGAGGTAACGTTGAATTGAAAATCGCGCCTTACCGTGCTTAAAAGCACACCATTGCGATATTCCGTGGCACATATAGCAAAAACATACTGCCCCACCTGAGAGGGAGTACCGGTAAGGATACCGGTTTGCGGGTCAATGCTAAAAGCGGGAGCACTGCTAATAGGGTTGTTGGGAGAAAAGCCATTGGCAAAAGGAATGAACGAGTAGGGAGGTGGAGCGGCCGGATCAGGTGCTGGGCTGTTTAAAGCCCCTGGAGCCACATTGGTTGTATTTGGGCCTCCTCCGTTGTATAAACGGCATAAACTGTACACCACACTGTCTCCGTCAATTTCACTGGTGCTCATATCAATGGAGCTGTATACGTTCAAGCAAAGGGCTACCGGTGGGTCTGTGGTAAAATCAGGACTGCTGTTGCAGCTAAAATCGTTAGGAGGCACATCTATGGTAAAGGTGTTCCCTTGGTTACCCGGGTTGGGAATATTGGATATACTGGAATTGCGGCAACAGCGTTGGTAGCTTATTGTGTAGCCCAAGGCGCTAGCAGGCAACTGCACCGTATCAATGTAAACGCCTTTTTCGGTGCAAACAAAAGGGGGGAGGGTTGTACAACTATTGGGTGCTGATACTGGTAAGCTGCCGCGCCCGGCAAGATTTACATCTAGATTGAGATACTGACTAGTGCCATTAAAAATTGTGATGGCAGCAGGATTATCAAAGGCGGCTCCCAGAGAGGCGCAGTCTCTGTACACCACCAATTTTATGCGGTAATTCTGGTTGCCCAGGCACTGGTAACTTATTTCGCCCCCTACTAAGTGAGCGGCCTGGGTGCTAATGATAACTCCCAGTAATAAGCAAACTATGCCGGCAAACTTTTTCACTTTCAGAATTTGTCCTAAATTACAAAATAGCTGGCGCCCAGCCCTTGTCGATTTAGTTGCTAAAATAAGAACCTGCAATCATCTTGTTAAAAGAAATGGGCTCATCATAGCCCAAATCCTCAAAGTAGTGCGGTTGCGGTTTGGATTCAACTATCCAAACAAAATCGCCTCCCCAAGCGCCTAATGATTTAACGACACCTTCAAAGTCTGCAAAACGTGTGCCTTGAACCGGCACTTTTCCCACAATTCGAGCGGTAATCTCTTCATGCTGCTTTAAAAGGTTTATAAGCTCGGCCTTGCTCGTACATTGTAAAAGTCTTCGGCTTAAAGCCGATATGGCGGCTATGTCTTTTGTATGGGCTTTACGACTTTTAAACTTCCCCACTTCCTGGGTACTGTTTTGCTTTTGACCTAAATACAAAAAAGCACTTTTCTGTAAGATAGGCGGGAGGCTAACTGGCTCAAAAACTCCTTTTTTGGCCGATTCAAGCTGGTATAAAATGGGATTGCGGGCGGTGGCCGTGGCTACATCATAACCGCTGCCTGCCAAGGCATTAAAAAAAAGTGGAAGTGCCGGTACTTGAAGCCATTCTGCNACTAAAGCACAAAGCGAACTGCTNCTACCCAAACCCCAATTACGATTAAACTGCAAGTGCGTTTGTACTAACAGGGGACCTTGTATTNTACCCCCNAGNGCCTGGGCTTGCCTGAGGAGTTTTTGCAGGTCTTGGGCTTTTTCAGGCTGTGCGCATTGGATAATTTCTAGCGCTTTGTTAAAATGCACCTCTAGCCATAGCTCCCCTTTTTCTGTAAAAGCCTGCCAATGTAAAAAGCTATTGGTCGTGGGCTCTTCAATCCCCAAACTTTGTCCTAACAAAGTGGGTACACTTAGCGCTTGCGCTCCTCTTAAAACAGCGTACTCTCCGGTTAAGAGTAATTTTCCAGGCGCAAAGAATCGCTTCAAAGTTTAGCGGTTTTTCAAAATTTGCTGCGTATTTTCAATACCGCGTACCTCGCAGAATTTTTGAACGGCCGCACTGTGTGAAACCACATTATCTTTAAAATGCTCTATTATAATTTTCTTTTCTGCCTCGGTAGCTTCCAATTGGTTTAAAATATTAAGCAAGTGCATTTTCATGTGCCCCTTTTGTATGCCGGTGGTTACCAAAGCACGTAAGGCGGCAAAGTTTTGTGCTAAACCACTGCTGGCAATAATAGACATGAGTTCTTCAGCCGAAGGTTTCTGCAGCATATCCAGGGCAAAGCGTACCATGGGGTGCAGACTGGTAAGGCCACCCACTGTACCTAAAGCCAAGGGCACTTCTATCCAAAATCTGAAAATCCCGTCTGTTACTTCACAGTGGGTTAAACTGCGGTATTGCCCAGATCTGCTGGCGTAGGTATGGCAAGCAGCTTCTACTGCTCTAAAATCATTGCCGGTAGCAATTACCACGGCATCAATACCATTCATAATGCCTTTGTTGTGGGTGGTAGCCCGGTAAGGCTCTATTTCAGCTATTTTTACCGCTTGTTCAAATTTGTGGGCAAATTCAGCCGGACTAATCTCCGTACCTTCTGTTAGCTCTTCTACCTTACATGTAACCTCACTACGCACCAGACATTCAGGAGTATAGTTGGAAAGAATGCGCATAACCACCTGTAGATCTTTTTCCTCTTCACTAAGCATTTCAGATTCTGCCACTAGCTCTTCCAAGGTTTGTGCAAATTGTTCCAGGCATGAATTGATAAAATTGGCTCCCATGGAATCACAGGTTTCAAACTTGGCTTCCAGCTGATAATAGTTGGCTAACTCGGAGGTTTTGTCTTTGAGCTCAAGATTTAAAATACCGCCACCCCGAGCGCGCATATTGGCGGTAATAGATTCAGTATCTGCAAAAAAGCGTGCTTTCTCAGCTTCAAAAAGTTGGTTGAGTTTATCAAAGTTTCCTGTGTACATAAAGTGTACGTGCCCAATTTTGGTAGTAGAAACAATGGTGGTTTTGAATCCGCCACGGGCAAACCAAAATGAAGCACTTTTGGCAGCGGCAGCCACAACAGAACTCTCTTCAATGGCCATGGGTAGGGCGTAAACCTTATTATCTATTTTAAAATTAGGAGCTACGCCAAAAGGTGTAAAGAAGTTACTGAGCGTATTTTCAATAAACTCATCGTGCAGTTTTTGGGTTTTAGGCTCTTGGTGCCAATAGCTTTTCAGCAGTGTTTGTGCCTCTTTAGGGCTGTTAAAAAATTGATGAGTTAGCCACTCAATTTTGCCCTGTTTAGTTAGCTTTGAAAAGCCTTTGATGGGTTTTTGCATATTTCTAGAATTAGCTCAAAAATAGATAAACCCTAACAACTCTCAACGGTTCTTATTGTTGCATGTCTAGTTAAAGAAAAGTGAAAGAGGTAAAATGTGAGCATTGCGGATTTTGGACCAATGGCGAAGATGCTAATTGCCATTACTGCGCACAGCGTTTAAATAATAGAGATTTAACCGAGCAGGAGCAACTGGAAAAAGAACCTTTAAAAGGTTTGCCATTTATTGAGCTTAAACCCGATGATCCTTTTATAGTAAAGGGTTTTAAGCACACCTTACGTTTTTTGCAATTGATTTTTACCACGCTTATCAGCATGATTGGCGCAATGGCCAGTTCAACAGTACATTAAAATGTGGAAGAGCTTCAGTCTTTTGTTTTGGATTTCACTGTTTTTGTTCGCGGCCAATCAGGTGCTTGAGCAATACGTCACTCTTACCTTTGTCCACGCCTATTTAGATGACTTGCTTTGCGGTCCAATAGTATTGGGTGCCGCCCTGGCTTTTTTTCAAAAGCTCTTAAGCAGCCCTGGCTATACCTTTCCTGTTTCATACATCATTTTTTTTGGGCTTTGGTACAGCCTGTTTTTTGAATTCATTTATCCAAGTTACGACTTACGTCATCACAGAGATTTATGGGATATAGTGGCCTATGCCGCTAGTTGTGCTTTGTTTTTTAAATTTGGAAATAAACCTCTTTCCGCCACAGCGGTTAAAGGCAAAAATGAAGTAAGAAAAAATGCAGTACAGACAAGGGGACGTTTTAATTGAACGTGTAATAGAAATTGAAAAAGAAGCCAAACCTAGCCATGAGACCCTGTTGGTGAGGGGAGAGGGTCGCTACCATGGTCACTTCATAGAGGGTGATGTGGCCATTTATGAAAACCCACAATTTGGGCCAGAGAATACTATCTCGCACTTTTTAGATATTGAAAGTGAGTCTACTCTAAAACATTTGAACACCGAGACCAAAGCGCCCACCCAAGAACATGGAGATGTGCTTTTAAAACCTGGAAAGTACAAGGTGATTCGGCAAAGGGAATTCAATCCTTATGCACGGGCCATTGAAATAATCAGAGACTAAAAACAGGCTATGGAGCTGCCTCTCCAGTTGACTTTTACTAAGCCTCAAAATACTTTGATGAATGAGGCCTTTTCCTTTTTTTACGAAGCCTTGCAATTACCTGCACCCAAGGTAATTTGTGTCCAAAATCCGGTAGTTTTTTATCAGCATTTTGAAGCTTGGGAAACGGTAAAGTTAAACTCAGCCCATTCAGCTACCCTTGACTTGGGGCCTTCTTTAAATTATCGCGTATGGACGCATATAAATGAAAAGGTAGCCAAGCATTTAAGTGAGGCTGCTGTAGCGTCAGAGGCTATTTTGCCGTTCATGAAAAAGGCCCAAAGTAGGCAGTTGGTAATCCATCAGGCTTTACAAAGACATGTAAAGAAAAATCATCCTGGTTTAAAGACAGGTTTAGAGGCGCACCACCCGCACTATTTTGATCAACAGTGGGCCAACTTTCATTACCAAAGCGTACATACAAATGAGGGGTATCAACATTTACTTCACCTCTTACAGGGAGGGCTCATGCTGGCGCAGTGTTATCAAAATGCAGTGATTTGGTGTCCTTTGCCTAGCCATTTGCATCTAGACGAACTGGGGCAACTGCACCACGAAGGTCGGCCAGCTTTAGCCTGGGAAGGCCTGAAAATATATCACTGGCATGGGGTAGAAGTGCCTGAAGATTTGATACTTAACCCCGAGGGCATAACCCGGCATGAGGTGATGCAAGAACGCAACGCAGAGGTGCGCAGGTGTTACCAGGAAATTTTGGGTGCTGAGCGTTTTGCCGCTCTTTTTGAATTACAGTTGGTTGATGCTGAGACTGACCGCCAAGGCAACAGGCAGGCTTTGTATAGAACTGCACATTTCGATGAGCTTGCTAAAGACCATTTGCAATTTGCCAAAGTGATATGCCCTACTACTCATCGCAATTATTTTTTATGCGTACCTCCTGANATAAAAACGATAAAGGAAGCGGTGGCCTGGACTTTTGGTAAANCTCCTGAAGATTACCACCCTGATTCTGAGGTCTAACGATCTGGAAAGTGAAAACGGTATTTTTCCCAAAGCTCCTGATTATAGGCTTTGGCCATTTCGGCTTTAGACCGGGATATAAGGCCTAACAAAATAAATTTACGCTCAAAATGGGGTAGAGGCGCTTTAAGCGGAATAAGTTTGTGGTCCATTATAATTAAACCTGTTATACCTAGTTGAGAAGTTTCTGAAAACTCAGCAGTGTAAAAAGTCTTTGGAATCTCCTGGCTGAGAACCGGGGTTTGATCGGCCTTAAACAATACTCCCTCTAATTGCTGATTCCGTACTTTCTCTGAGTCTTTGGCNTAAAAAAAGAAAACCGGTGCAAAGGTGAAGGTGTTTTTGAAAGACAAAATGGTTTCTTTNTTTTCTAAGTATTGCTGCTCTCGAAGTTCAGCTGCCCTATCGGGGTAGCCGCGCTCTTCTAATTTTTGAATGCTTTGGGTCCGGTCCTGCAATCGCACCAAAAGTGCACCCTCATGAAGCTGAGTTAAAAACTGTTCCTCTGCCGAAACATTTTGAGCCCATAGGCCTAATGAAGACGCTGCATAGGCTATAAAAACCAGCCATATTTGAGGGGAAGCCATCATTGGGGAAGATCTTCTTCTATGTGTTTATGCTGGGTGTGAATAAATTTTTTATTGGCCCCTTTTAACTTGAACAGTAATGTAAACATGGTAATCACCGCTTGAGGGAGGCTTAATACAGCATTTAACATTTGGGCATTGTACATTTTCTTGGGTAAGCTAAAACTCAAAGCTAAAAGTACAGCCACCAAATTGATACTCCAAAGCGTAAATGACGCAAAATAGAGCGGAGGTTGCCCAAAGTCCAGCAAAAAATAGACTAAGCTGAAGGCCCAGAAAATGATGTTAAGTCCTAAGTTTGTAAGCTTCCCCAAAAATAGGACAGTTTAAAACAAGAGTAATTACCTTTAAACTGTCAGATATGAGAAAAAGTAAATTCACCCCCACAAAGATTGTAAG
>PR_CR_10_Liq_1_inCRDRAFT_1000587_pt1 | contig 22309 bp, 23 predicted proteins | sample PRCRCaboRojoPR_3_FD_10241 | JGI IMG/M metagenome (IMG submission 10241)
TACCGCAAAAGGCTCAAACCGCGTGAAGTTCAAAAAGGCAGGATGGAGCAATGACTTCCTGCAAACACTCATCGAAGGCTTCTGAAGTGCGATTGCCCTGTCATGACCCTGACCTATCCGACGCAGCCGACCGCCAGCCATTTCATCGACGGTGACTATGTCGAGGACACAAGCGGCACCGAAATGCCGGTGATCTACCCCGCTACGGGCGAGGTGATCGCGACTGTCCATGCCGCCACGCCCGCGCTGATCGACCGGGCGCTCGCGGCCGCGCAGCGTGCACAAAAGGACTGGGCGGCGCTTTCGGGCACCGAGCGCGGGCGCGTCCTGCGCCGCGCGGCCGACCTGATGCGCGACCGCAATCACGAACTGAGCGTGCTCGAGACGATGGACACGGGCAAACCCTACCAGGAGACCTCGGTAGTTGATGCCACGAGCGGGGCCGACGCGCTTGAATACTTTGGCGGTCTGGCTGGGGCGCTGACAGGCGAGCATATCCCGCTGCCCGGCGGCGATTGGGCCTACACGATGCGCGAGGCGCTGGGTGTCTGCGTGGGTCTGGGGGCGTGGAACTATCCCACCCAGATCGCTTGTTGGAAGGGTGCGCCCGCGCTGGCCTGTGGCAATGCGATGGTGTTCAAGCCGTCGGAGACGACGCCGCTTTGTGCTCTGAAGGTGGCCGAGATCCTGCACGAGGCGGGCCTGCCCGCGGGGCTGTACAACGTGATCCAGGGCGCGGGCGCGGTCGGTGGGCCGCTTGTGGCCAACTCGCGGGTGGCCAAGGTGTCGCTCACCGGGTCGGTGCCCACGGGCAAAAAGGTCTATGCCGCGGCCGCGACGGGGATGAAACACGTGACCATGGAACTGGGGGGCAAATCGCCGCTCATCGTCTTTGAGGATGCCGACCTGGACGATGCGGTGTCGGGCGCGATCCTCGGCAATTTCTACAGTTCGGGCCAGGTGTGTTCGAACGGCACGCGGGTCTTTGTGCAGCATGGGATCAAGGAGGCGTTCCTGGCCCGGCTGGTCGAGCGGCTGCAGGGCGCGGTGATCGGCGACCCTTTGGATCCCGAGACGAATTTCGGGCCGATGGTCAGCGAGGCGCAGTTGCAGATCGTCCTCGGCTACATCGCCCGGGGTGTGGAGGAGGGTGCGCGGCTTGTCACCGGGGGCACACGGCTTGACCGGCCGGGCTCATGGATCGCGCCCGCGGTCTTTGCCGACGTGACCGACGACATGACCATCGCCCGCGAAGAGATCTTCGGCCCGGTGATGAGCGTGCTCGATTTCGAGGACGAAGACGAGGTGATGGCGCGGGCCAATGCCACCGAATTCGGGTTGGCCGCCGGGGTGTTCACCCGCGACCTGGCCCGCGCGCATCGGGTCGTGCGCGGCTTCGAGGCCGGGACCTGTTATATCAACAGCTATAACGATGCGCCGGTCGAGATGCCCTTTGGCGGGGTCAAGGCGTCAGGCGTGGGGCGCGAGAACGCCCGCGCGGCGATCGAGCATTATTCGCAACTCAAGAGCGTCTATGTGCGCATGGGCCCGCTGGAGGCGCCCTTCTGATGCGGCGCGTGATCAAAATGTGCGCTTCCGCGCGCGTTCATTCCGAAATCTGCATCGCAACGCCCTGGGCTGGGCGGGGGCACGGGATGATCGCGCGGGTTTGAGTATTTTTGGAAAGATGAAGCGGGGGACCGTGCCCGAGATGGAGGCTGATTACATCATTGTGGGGGCAGGCAGCGCGGGCTGCGCGCTGGCCTATCGGTTGAGCGCGGCAGGCCGGTCTGTGATCGTGATCGAACATGGCGGCAGCGATGGGGGGCCCTTCATCCGCATGCCCGGCGCGCTGAGCTATCCGATGAACATGGCGCGCTATGACTGGGGCTACCGCACCGAGCCCGAGCCGCATCTGGGCGGGCGTCGGTTGGCTTGTCCGCGGGGCAAGGTCGTGGGCGGGTCGTCGTCGATCAACGGGATGGTCTATGTCCGCGGCCACGCGATGGATTACGACCATTGGCGGGACCAGGGGGCGGATGGCTGGGGCTATGCGGACGTGCTGCCCTATTTCAAGCGGATGGAGAGCTGGCACGGTGGCGGGCAGGGCGGTGATGCGGCCTGGCGCGGCGTGGACGGGCCTTTGCATGTGAGCCGGGGGCCCGGGGACAATCCGCTGACCCGCGCCTTTGTCGAGGCCGGTCGGCAGGCCGGATACGGCGTGACCGCCGATTACAACGGGCATCGGCAGGAAGGCGTGGGGCCGTTCGACATGACCGTGTGGCAGGGTCAGCGCTGGTCGGCGGCGCGGGCCTATCTGGACACGGCGCTGAAGCGGCCCGATTGCGCGCTGGTGCGGGCCTTTGCCCGCCGCGTGGTGATCCGCGAGGGACGCGCGACGGGGGTCGAGGTGGATCGCGGCGGGCGGACCGAAGTGATCGCCGCGCGGGCCGAGGTGATTCTGGCGGCGTCCTCGATCAACTCGCCGAAGCTCTTGATGGTGTCGGGGATCGGACCTGGGGCGCATTTGTCGGAACACGGGATCGACGTGGTGGCCGACCGGCCCGGTGTGGGGCAGAACCTGCAGGATCACCTGGAGCTTTACATCCAGATGGCCGCGGCGCAGCCGGTGAGCCTCTATCGCTACTGGTCGCTTTGGGGCAAGGCCTGGGTCGGCGCGCGTTGGCTTTTCACGCGGAGCGGGCCGGGCGCGTCGAACCAGTTCGAAAGCGGCGGCTTCATCCGGTCGCGGGCGGGCATCCCTTACCCGGATATCCAGCTGCATTTCCTGCCCCTCGCCGTGCGCTATGACGGGCAGGCGGCGGCCGAGGGGCATGGCTTCCAGGCCCATGTGGGGCCGATGCGGTCGGTTTCGCGGGGGGCGGTGACCTTGCGCAGCGGCGATCCCGGCGACGCCCCGTTGATCCGCTTCAACTACATGTCCGATCCGCAGGACTGGGTGGATTTCCGCGCCTGCATCCGGCTTGCGCGTGAGATCTTTGCGCAAGAGGCCTTCAAGCCCTATGTGCGGCACGAGATCCAGCCGGGCGCGGGTGTGCAGGACGATGCCGCGCTCGACGGCTTTGTCCGCGACCATGTGGAAAGCGCCTATCACCCCTGTGGCACCTGCCGGATGGGGCGGGCCGACGATCCGATGGCGGTGGTCGATCCCGAGACACGGGTGATCGGGGTCGAGCGCCTGCGAGTCGCCGACAGTTCGATCTTTCCGCGCATCACCAATGGCAATCTCAACGCGCCCTCGATCATGGTGGGCGAGAAGGCCAGCGATCATATCTTGGGGCGCGCGGCCCTTCCGCCCGAGAACGTCGCGCCCTGGACCGCGCCCGAGTGGGAGAGGCGACAGCGCGAGCGCCCGGTTTGATCCCTGTCAAAGAGCCGCGTCGGCTGCGCCGTTAGCGTAGATCGGCAACGCAAGACACAACAGGAGATCGCGCAATGTCCCACACCCCCCATGAGCTGGCCGAGGAGTTTCCCGACAAGGTCGACCTGATGCACCAGTTGAAGACCTCGGATGCCCATTTCGCCAAACTGTTTGACGAGTATCACGAGCTTAACCGTGCCGTGCATCGGGCCGAGACCAACGTGGAGCCGATGGAGGAGCTGGCCGAGGTCGAGCTGCGCAAGAAGCGCGCGCATCTCAAGGACGAGATCTGGGGGCTTTTGGCGAAGGCCGACTCCACCGCGTGATTGCGGCGGTCCCGGATACGCCCGGGCGCCTGCCCCGGACCTGATCCGGGCGCCTGCCCCGGACCTGATCCGGGGCCTCTGGATATGGCCTCAAAGCCCCGGCGCATCGGCCGGGGCTTCGTTTTTCGGCGCGGGTTCAATGGCCCATGCGCTGGGTCAGATCACCTCGTAAGGTAGAACGCCGCGGCCATGGGCCTCGACCCGCAAACGTCTTTCCAGTGGCGGAACAGACCGCTGGTGGCAGTCGGTCCGTTCGCAGATCCGGCAGGATATGCCGATGGGTTCGAAGGCTTTGGCGTTCGTGACATCGAGATCGTCGGCATAGACCAGCGCGTCGGCATGGGCGATCTCGCAGCCCAGCGCGATGGCGTAGCGGCGCACCGGCGCGCCGAAACTGCCACCCGGTTTCGACACATCGACCGCCAGCGAGATGTAGCGCACCCCGTCGGGCGTTTCGGCCAGCTGGCGTAGGAAGCGTCCCGGCGTCTCGAAGGCGCGGTGCACGTTCCAGAGCGGGCAGGCGCCGCCGAAGCGGGCGAATTGCAGCCGCGTGGCCGAATGCCGCTTGGTGATCGTGCCGGCCTGGTCCACGCGGACGAAGAAGAAGGGCACGCCCTTGGCACCGGGGCGCTGCAGGGTCGAGAGCCGGTGTGCGACCTGCTCGATCGAGGCGCCAAAGCCGTTGGCGAGGCGCTCCAGATCGTGCCGGGTGTCGCGCGCGGCCCGGAGGAAGGCACCGTAGGGCATCAGCATCGCGCCCGCGAAATAGTTGGCCAGCCCGATCTTGGCGATGGCGCGGGCCTCGTCCGACTGGAATCGGGCGAGGTCCAGCGTCGCCTCCAGCAGCTTGGCCTGGGTCATCAGCGCCAGCTGCATCAGTATCTGGAAGCGGCGGGTTTCCGGGGCGGCCCGGGCCGACAGCGTCAGGGTCTGGGTGGCCGGGTCGAAGCGGCGCAGCGCCTCGGTATCGGCCAGGCGCAAGGTGATGCCGCGGTTGCGCAGCTCGGTTTCGGCCAATGCATCGATGCCTGGTCCCGGCTGTGCCTCGGCCGCGCTGCGTTCGGCCGCGCGGTCGAGCGCATCGATATAATTGTCGCAGTAGTGGAAGAAATCGCGCACCTCTTCCCAGGGGCTGGGTTGCAGGCGGGCATCCTCGCGCCCCAGCGCCTCGTCGAGAGAAGCCAGGCGTTCGTGGCTTTGGCGGTAGGCGCGGTGCAATTCGAGAAAGGCGCGCGCCAGCGCGGGCGCGTTCGAGGCGGTCAGCCGCAGATCGGCCAGGGGCGGCGGGTCGTCGCCGAAGACCGGGTCTGCCAGCGCCTCGCGCATGTCTGCGAACAGCCGTTCACTGTCGCCGGTAGACAGCTCCGTTACGTCAAAGCCGAATTCCTGGGCCAGGGCCAGAACCACCGCGGTCGAAACCGGGCGGTTGTTGTTCTCCATCTGGTTCAGATAGGGCAGGGACACGCCCAGCTTGGCCGCGAAATCCTTTTGGGTGAGGCCGAGTTTCAGCCGCGTCTCGCGCAGCTTGGCCCCGGCATAGAGTTTCTGGGTGGCCATGGATATCTTTGCAGGTTTGCCGCTGCGCAAGCGTAGCTTTGCAAAGACGCGCCCGCAAGCGTGCTCAGATGCCGAGTCGCCTTTCCCGGCGCATCACCATCAAGATGGCGGCCACACCCAGCACGCCGGTCAGCACCATGATCCACAACAGCGGGAAAGCGCCGGTTTCCGGTGCCAGTAGTGCGCCCGCCAGTGCCGACAGCGCAGCGCCACCGCCCAGCATGATCGCGCCCGACAGGCCTGACGCCGTGCCCGCCAGGTGCGGGCGCACCGACAGCGCCCCGGCGGTCGCGTTGGGGATGGTCATGCCATTGCCGAGGCCGACGAAGGTCATCAGCCCGAAAAAGCTGATCGCCGTGCCCGCGCCGGCCTGGAAGATCGCCATGTTCAGCGCGATGCCCGCGACGTTCAAAAGCGCGCCCACCAGGATCATCCGGTTGACACCGAAGCGCATGGAGTACCGCCCGGATATGAAATTGCCGAGGAAATATCCGACTGCGGGGGCTCCGAAACAGATGCCCAGCAGGGTGGGCGTCAGGCCGAACACCTCGGATCCGACGAAGGGTGCGCCGCCCAGATAGGTGAAGAACGCGCCCGAGGAGAACGCGGCGGCCAGCGCATAGCCCCAGAACCGAGGCGAGGTCAAAAGCTCGGGGTATTCGCGGAACTGCTGCACCAACGTCTTGCCGCTGGCGCGGGAGGTTTCCCCCAGATCGGTCCAGGTCAGCCAGAGCATCGCGAGGCCCAAAACGAAGAGCAGCCAGAAATTCGCCTGCCATCCGAACAGACCGTCAAGCACGCCGCCGATCGCGGGGCCGATCATGGGCACGACGGCCATGCCCATCGTGACGTAGCCGATCATCGACGCGGCCTTGTCCTGGGGATACATGTCGCGCACCACCGCGCGGCCCAGAACCATGCCCACCACGACCACCGCCTGCATCATGCGGAAGACCAAAAAGATGTAGGCGGTCGGGGCAAAGATGCAGCCCAGCGTGGCCAGAAGGAACAGCGCCATGCCCCACAGGATCACCGGCCTGCGGCCCATCTTGTCCGAGATCGGTCCGATCAGGATCTGCAGGACCGCGTTCACGCCAAGATAGACCGCGACCGACAGCTGCATCAGGCGGTATTCCGTGTCGAAATAGGCCGTCATGTTGGGCAGGGACGGCAGAAACACGTTCATTGTCAGCGCGGAGATCCCGGTCAGCAGGATCAGCGTGGCGATGTGGGGTGCGGTCGCGCGATCCAGGAAGCGGACCGAAGGTGCGGTGGTCATGTCCATGGTCGTAGGGCGCGCCATGGCGGCTGTCCATCCATCCGGGTTCATTCACATGTGAATTATGCAAGTTTGCATTATGCTTCAGGCCCCTTGTCAAGACTTTGCAAATTTGCCGGAATTGTCTTTCGCGGGCCGGGCGGGGGCTCTACGGTGCGCGCCAAGCGAAGCACGCCGAGAACCACACGCCAAGAGAAACGAGGGGCCCGTCATGAAAGATATCCTGCATCAGCTGGAGGCCAAGCGCGACATCGCCCGCATGGGCGGCGGGCAAAAGCGGATCGACAGCCAGCACGCCAAGGGCAAGCTGACCGCGCGCGAACGCATCGAGCTTCTGCTGGACGAAGGGTCGTTCGAAGAGTTCGACATGTTCGTCACCCATCGCTGCACAGATTTCGGCATGCCCGACAACAAGCCCGAGGGCGACGGCGTGGTAACCGGCTGGGGCACGATCAACGGGCGCATGGTCTATGTCTTCAGCCAGGACTTCACCGTTCTGGGCGGGTCGGTGTCGGCCACCCATGCGCAGAAGATTTGCAAGATCATGGACATGGCCATGCAGAACGGCGCACCCGTGATCGGCATCAACGACTCGGGCGGGGCGCGGATCCAGGAAGGCGTCGACAGCCTTGCGGGCTATGGCGAAGTGTTCCAACGCAACATCATGGCCTCGGGCGTGGTGCCGCAGATCAGCCTGATCATGGGCCCCTGCGCGGGCGGCGCGGTCTATTCACCGGCGATGACCGACTTCATCTTCATGGTCAAGGACAGCTCCTACATGTTCGTGACCGGTCCCGACGTGGTCAAGACGGTGACGAACGAGCATGTCACCGCCGAGGAACTGGGCGGGGCCACGACCCACACGCGCAAATCCTCGGTCGCCGATGGCGCCTTCGAGAACGACGTGGAGGCCCTGGCCGAGGTGCGCCGCCTTGTCGATTTCCTGCCGCTGCACAACCGCGAAGCCCCGCCGGTGCGCCCCTTCTTCGACGATCCCGAGCGGGTGGAGCCCAGCCTCGACACGCTGATCCCGGAAAACCCGAACACGCCCTACGATATGAAGGAACTGATCCTGAAAATCGCGGACGAGGGCGATTTCTACGAGATCCAGGAAGATTTCGCCAAGAACATCATCACCGGGTTCATCCGGCTGGAAGGGCGGACCGTGGGCGTGGTGGCCAATCAGCCCATGGTGCTGGCCGGCGTTCTCGATATCGACAGCGCCCGCAAGGCCGCGCGCTTTGTGCGCTTCTGCGACTGTTTCGAGATTCCGATCCTGACACTTGTGGACGTGCCGGGCTTCCTGCCCGGGACCAAGCAGGAATATGACGGCGTGATCAAGCATGGGGCCAAGCTGCTTTATGCCTATGGTGAGGCGACGGTGCCCAAGGTCACCGTCATCACCCGCAAGGCCTATGGCGGCGCCTACGTGGTGATGTCCTCGAAGCATCTGCGCGGCGATTTCAATTATGCCTGGCCCACCTCCGAGGTGGCGGTGATGGGCGCCAAGGGCGCGACCGAGATCCTGTACCGGTCCGAACTGGACGATCCCGAAAAGATCGCGGCGCGGACGGCGGAATACGAGGACCGGTTCGCCAATCCCTTCGTCGCGGCCGAGCGCGGGTTCATCGACGAGGTGATCCAGCCGCGGTCGACCCGCCGCCGGGTGGCCCGCGCCTTTGCCGCGCTGCGCCACAAGAAGGGCGAGATGCCCTGGAAAAAGCACGACAACATTCCGCTGTAACCCATGACCCGCGCCCGCTGGCATATCGAGGAGACGCCCGAGCGGCTGCTGCTGGCCCGGCGTCTGCCCGCACGGTTCGACGTGCAGGCGGGCACGGTGCTGCCGCGGATGTCCAAGCGGCGGCTGGCGCACCAGGTGCGGCAGGACATGTGGCGGGCGTTGCAGAGACTCCGTGGCTTTTCGCCCGTGGTCAGCGTGGCAGACCACCCCGACGGGGTGGAGGTCATCGCGGGCGGTCAGGTCTCCGGGCCCGTTCCCCGGACACAGGCCGAGGCAGCGATCGCCGATGTGCTGGCCGACCCGGCCAACCGTGCCCGCTGGACCGCCAATGCGCGACGGCGGGCGGCGACATGAGGGATCTGATGACATACGGTTCGGGGCGAGACCCCGGCAGCGCGGCCCCGCAGGTAGGAGGCGCCTTGCGCCATGTGCGGGGCTGCGCAGCGCTATTGGCCGGGGGGGCGGTCGCGACGGCGCTGTGCGCGCCGGTGGGTGCCCAGGAGATCGCGGTGGAGGTGCCCTCTGGCCAGCCGGTCACCCTGTTCGAGATCCTCTACGAGGACACCGCCCAGGGTCGTCTTGCGCGCTTCCGCTACCTGGCGCCCGAGATCGGCACCGACGCCGTTCCCACCTTTGATGCCGTCCAGTCGGATCTGGCCCATCTATGCGCGAACCACGTGGTGCCGACCCTGTCCGAGACCGCCCAGACGGCGGATCGGGTGGTGGTGTCCTTGTCGGATCGCCGGGTGCCGTTTGGCCAGGCCGACGCCGAGGCAACCCAGATGTTCGAGGCGTTTCGACTTGAAAACGGGCTCTGTATCTGGGAGATGTTTTGATGCGTGCACAATATCTTGCGGCGCAAAGCTCATCCTTGGGCGGGAATGCGGCTTTTGAGTCACAACAGCCGGTCTCGCGCCGCCAAGAATGTCTTTTCCACAGCTTATCCACTATTCTGTCCCCAGGTTGCACCCAAGTGACCTCAACCGTGGCGACCGGGCGGAGCAGGCAGGTTCCGAGCCCCGGCGCTGTTTATGGAGACAGGAGAACTCAATGTCGAAAAGCATCAAGCTTCTCGCCGCGTTCGGCCTCGTGGCTGCCGTCGCAGCCTGCGGCGGCCGTCAGGAGCCGGTGGAAGAATTCGTCGTCGTCGACCCGGAACCTATTTCGGTCGAGCCGGCCTACACCGGCAAATACAAGTAAACGACCTTCGGTGCAGGCCCAGCGGCCTGTCCCGGCACTGCCCCGCGACCTGCGACGGGGGGTGGCATGATCAAGCATCGCGGGTTCCCGGGCCGTCTGCCCGGCACCGATTTCCAGTTCACCGTCCGCCGCGCCAACCCCAAGGGCGCCACGCCGATCACCCGGCGCGAACGCTATGCCGATCGCCGTGCCCCCGACCGGCGCGCCGACGAGGGCTTTGTCCGGGCCCTTTGGGAGCATTTCGGCGACCAGCCTTTTGAACGCGGCAACCTCGACGCGGGCCGGCTCAGCTGGCTGTTCGCGCGCGAGGTCAAACCCTATGACGACCCGTTCGACCCCGAAAGCTACGAGGCGCTGTTGATCCTCGACCTTGACGAGGCGCGCGCGAGCTTTCCCGAGGTCTTCGCATGAGTGGCGAATTTCTGCGCGCAGGGCCCGGAATTGGGCATGATCCGGCCTATCGGGCGGCCCTGGTCAAGACACGCTTTGCGCGAGTCGCTTTGCCATGCATCGTATCTGCGGGGCGGTCAGGCAGCACGCGATCCTGTCGGGCCGTTTTCCGTTACCCTTCCCCTACCGGGCGGCGCTGCGCATCCCCTCGCAGGTCGCCCGGGCCTTCTTTTCCTATTCTGCCGAAAAAGCGGGCATTGCCCGGGTTTTTATGCTATACAGCGTCACATAAAAAGAATGTGCGAGGCAGAGATGAAGGCAAGACGGGCGGTCGCCCCGATACTGGTGCTGTTGTGCGCCGCCCTTGGCGGTTGCGCCATGCCCGACGTGTCGTCGCGGGCAGATCTTTCCATGATTTCCATGCCGCGCCGCTAGGCCGCGGCATGTCCCCTGACCGGACGGGCCCGTCCCGGTGTCGTGTGGCACCGGGCGGGTTTTTTGCGTGCCAAGACCAAGAAAAGGATAGCAAATGTTCAACAAGATCCTGATCGCCAACCGCGGCGAAATTGCCTGCCGCGTGATCAAGACCGCGCGCAAGATGGGGATCTCGACCGTCGCGATCTATTCGGACGCGGACAAGCATGCGCTGCATGTGCAGATGGCCGACGAGGCGGTGCATATCGGCCCGCCGCCCGCAAACCAGTCCTATATCGTGATCGACAAGGTCATGGCCGCGATCAAGGAGACCGGCGCCCAGGCCGTGCATCCGGGCTACGGCTTCCTGTCCGAGAACCCGAAATTCGCCGAGGCGCTCGAGGCCGCGGGCGTGGCCTTTGTCGGCCCACCAAAGGGCGCGATCGAGGCGATGGGCGACAAGATCACCTCGAAGAAGATCGCCCAGGACGCGAATGTATCGACGGTGCCGGGCTATATGGGCCTGATCGAGGATGCCGAGGAGGCGGTGAAGATCTCCAACGACATCGGCTACCCGGTCATGATCAAGGCCAGCGCCGGTGGTGGCGGCAAGGGCATGCGCATCGCGTGGAACGACGACGAGGCGCGCGAGGGTTTCCAGAGTTCCAAGAACGAGGCGGCCAGCAGTTTTGGCGATGATCGCATCTTCATCGAGAAATTCGTGACCCAACCCCGCCATATCGAGATCCAGGTGCTGGCCGACACCCATGGCAACTGTATCTACCTGGGCGAACGCGAATGCTCGATCCAGCGGCGGAACCAGAAGGTGATCGAAGAGGCGCCTTCGCCCTTCCTCGACGAGGCGACGCGCAAGGCGATGGGCGAACAGGCCTGCGCCCTGGCCCAGGCGGTGGGCTATGCCAGCGCTGGGACGGTCGAATTCATCGTGGATGGCGACAAGAACTTCTATTTCCTCGAAATGAACACCCGCCTCCAGGTGGAACACCCGGTGACCGAGCTTATCACCGGCGTGGACCTGGTGGAGCAGATGATCCGCGTCGCCAATGGCGAGCCCCTGTCGATCACCCAGGACGATGTGACTCTGAACGGCTGGGCCATCGAAAGCCGGCTTTATGCAGAAGACCCCTATCGCAACTTCCTGCCTTCGATCGGGCGGCTGACCCGCTACCGCCCGCCCGAAGAGGCGATGAGCGACGCGGCCATCGTGCGCAACGATACCGGCGTCTACGAAGGCGGCGAGATCAGCATGTATTATGACCCGATGATCGCCAAGCTCTGCACCTGGGCACCGGACCGGGGCGCGGCCATCGAGGCCATGCGCAATGCGCTCGACGGGTTCGAGGTCGAGGGGATCGGCCACAACCTGCCCTTCCTGTCGGCGGTGATGGACCATCCGAAATTCGTGTCGGGCGACATGACCACCGCCTTTATCGCCGAAGAGTACCCCGAAGGCTTCGATGGCGTGACCCTGCCCGATGTCGAGATCAAGCGCATCGCGGCCGCTGCCGCCGCGATGAACCGCGTGGCCGAGATCCGGCGCGCGCGGGTGTCCGGCCGGCTCGACAATCACGAACGCCATGTGGGCGAAGATTGGAACGTCGCGCTTCAGGGCAAGGACTATGACCTGCGGGTCGATGCCGATCCCAAGGGGGCAACGATCCGTTTTGCAGATGGCACCACCATGCGGGTCGAGGGTGACTGGACCCCGGGCGATCAACTGGCGCGGATGACCGTCGATGGTGCGCCGCTCGTGCTGAAGGTGGGCAAGATCACCCATGGCTTCCGCATCCGGTCGCGGGGCGCGGACCTGAAGGTGCATGTGCGCAGCCCGCGCCAGGCCGAACTGGCCCGCCTGATGCCGGAAAAGGTGGCCCCCGACACCTCGAAACTGCTGCTGTGCCCGATGCCCGGCCTGATCGTGAAAATCGACGTGGAAGTGGGTCAGGAGGTGCAGGAAGGTCAGGCGCTTTGCACCGTGGAGGCCATGAAGATGGAGAATATCCTGCGCGCCGAGCGCAAGGGCACCGTGGCCAAGATCAACGCCGCACCGGGTGACAGCCTTGCCGTGGACGAGATCATCATGGAGTTCGAGTAACCGACAATGGGTGCGGTCGCCCGCATATCAGCCCAGGCGGCCGCGCCCGGCTACTGCACCAGCGTGTCGGTCCGTTCGCGGATTTCCTGCTGGCGCAGCGGCATCTTGTCGATGGCGCGCGAGATCTCGCGGACATTCCAGGGCAACGGCTTGCGGGTGATGATCGTGCCGTCCTTGCCGATCACGACCAGCGCGAAGCCCCGCGGGCGCAGCTCGCGCCGCAGATCGGACCGGGCCGAGGGATCCGTGTCGGTCAGCACGATCACGTCGCGGATGCGCAACGCCTCGATCCGGTCGCTCAGAAGGTTGATCTGCTCGACATATCGCGGGTCGGCTGCGCTGTCCGCGAAGACCACGATCGGCCGTTTGATCCACAGGAACTCGTCGAGTGTCCTGTCGGTTCCCGGCTGGATCAGCGGCAGCTCCGCGTCCGGCGCGGGTTCTGCAGCCGGCGCGTCGGCCTGGGTCTCGTCCTGGGCCAGTGCGGGCAGGGCCAGCGCCAGCGTCATGATTGCTGCGAAGAAGTGTTTCATCGTCTCTCCCGTTGACCCGGATATAAGCCCTTGGGCCCCGAAAGCGAATGCTCTGCGGCAGGATGCCTGCGAAAATTTTAACGTTAAGCCCTTCGTCAGGGAGATGCGCGCATGATCGTCGCTGCACATACTCCCTGGCCGTCCGGTGCGGCCCTTCGCAACAAGGTCCGCGCGATCATGGACGTCATCCTGCATATCGGTACGCACCGCACCGCGACCACTGCCTATCAGCGCTATCTTCGGCTGAACGCGCCCGATCTGACTGCTCAGGGCCTGCATGTCTGGGGCCCCTTGCGCACGCGGCAAAAGCTCTTTCCGGGCCTCATGCCCTCGGCCGGGGCAACGCAAGCGGCGCGCGATCGGGCGGTGGGGCGCATCCGGCTCAATTGCCACCGGCTGGTCCGGCAGGGCGCGCGGCAGCTTCTGGTCAGCGACGAGAACATGATGGGTTTCATGCGCGACAACCTGTGCGCCACGCGCCTTTACCGCGACGTGGGCGAACGGGTCGCGCGGCTGGTTCATGCCTTCGACGGGCGGGTGGGCCATGTGGTGCTGGGCATCCGGTCGCTCGACAGCTACTGGGCCTCGGTCATCGGCTACTCGGTCGCGCGCGGGGTACCCGTGCCGGGTCCGGATCGCCTGGACCGGCTGGTGACCCAGCCGCGCAGCTGGCGCGACGTTGTGACAGACGTGGCCTGCGCCTCACCCGGTGCGCGGCTGTCCGTCCTGCCTTTCGAAAACTTCGTGGGCCGCGCCGATGCAGAGCTTGCCGCGATGACCGAGGGCCGGGTGATCCCGCCTGCCGCCCATGCCGCGGACAGTCGCAACGAAACGCCCGACCGCGCGGCGCTGCAAGCCATCCTGCATGACCGTGGCCGGGGCGAAACTCTGCCCGACGGTCCCGCCTGCTGGCAGCCCTTTGACACCCTGCAGGCCGCCGCCCTGCGCGAAACCCATCTGAACGATCTGTTCTGGCTGCGCGCCGGAGCAGATGGTCTGGCCACACTGACAGAAGACCACGTGCCCCAAGGCGCAGGAGCCAACCTGCCCGGGCACCCCATGACAAGAGGACAAGAGAATGACCGCCAAGAAAGAGGACTGGTCCAAACTCGCTGAGAAAGAGCTGCGGGGCAGACCGCTGGATGACCTGACCTGGAAGACGCTCGAAGGCATCGAGGTTCAGCCGCTCTACACCGAAGAGGACACCGCCGCGCTGCCCCATATGGGCACGCTGCCGGGGTTTGACCCGTTCACCCGGGGCGTGAAGGCCACGATGTATGCCGGCCGACCCTGGACGATCCGGCAGTATGCGGGCTTTTCGACGGCCGAGGAATCGAATGCGTTCTACCGCAAGGCGCTGGCGGCGGGGCAGCAGGGTGTTTCTGTCGCCTTCGATCTGGCCACGCACCGCGGCTATGACAGCGACCATCCCCGTGTGGTGGGCGATGTGGGCAAGGCCGGTGTGGCCATCGACAGCGTCGAGGACATGAAGATCCTCTTTGACGGCATCCCGCTGCAGGACGTGTCGGTGTCGATGACCATGAACGGCGCGGTGATCCCGGTACTGGCCAATTTCATCGTCACCGGCGAGGAACAGGGCGTGTCCCGCGACCAGCTGTCGGGCACCATTCAGAACGACATTCTGAAAGAGTTTATGGTGCGCAACACCTATATCTACCCGCCCGAGCCGTCGATGCGGATCATCGCGGATATCATCGAATACACCTCGAACGAGATGCCGCGCTTCAACTCGATCTCGATCTCGGGCTACCACATGCAAGAGGCCGGCGCGAACCTGGTACAGGAGCTGGCCTATACCCTGGCCGACGGGCGCGAATATGTTCGGGCCGCCATCGCGCGCGGTATGGATGTGGACCGCTTTGCCGGGCGTCTGTCGTTCTTTTTCGCCATCGGGATGAATTTCTTCATGGAGGCGGCCAAGCTGCGCGCGGCGCGCCTGCTTTGGAGCCGTGTGATGGACGAGTTCGAGCCCAAGAACCCCCGTTCCAAGATGCTGCGCACCCATTGCCAGACCTCGGGCGTGAGCTTGCAGGAGCAGGACCCCTATAACAACGTGATCCGCACCGCCTACGAGGCGATGAGCGCGGTCCTGGGCGGCACCCAGTCGCTGCACACCAACGCGCTGGACGAGGCCATCGCCCTGCCCACGGAATTCAGCGCGCGCATCGCGCGGAACACCCAGCTGATCCTGCAGGAAGAGACCGGCGTGACCAACGTGGTCGACCCGCTGGCGGGGTCCTATTACGTCGAAAGCCTGACCCATGAGCTGGCCGAGAAAGCCTGGGCGCTGATGGAAGAGGTCGAAGAGATGGGCGGCATGACCAAGGCCGTGGCCAGCGGTATGCCCAAGCTCCGGATCGAGGAAACCGCCGCGACCCGCCAGGCGATGATCGACCGGGGCGACGAGGTGATCGTCGGCGTGAACAAGTACCGCAAGGACAACGAGGATCCGATCGACATCCTGGATATCGACAACGCCAAGGTCCGCGATGGCCAGATCGCCGCTCTGGAGCGGATGCGCGCCAGCCGCGATGAGAGTGCCTGCACGCAGGCGCTCGAAGAGCTGACCCGCCGGGCCAGCGAGGGAGGCAACCTGCTCGAGGCCGCGGTCGAGGCCGCGCGCGCCCGGGCATCCGTAGGAGAGATCAGCATGGCCATGGAAAAGGTGTTCGGCCGCCACCGCGCCGAGGTTAAGACGCTCGCCGGGGTCTACGGCGCGGCCTATGAGGGCGACGAGGGCTTTGCCGCCATCCAGAAATCGGTGGACAGCTTCGCCGAGGACGAGGGCCGCCGCCCGCGCATGCTCGTGGTCAAGATGGGCCAGGACGGGCACGATCGGGGTGCCAAGGTGATCGCCACCGCCTTTGCCGATATCGGCTTCGACGTGGATGTGGGCCCGCTGTTCCAGACGCCCGAAGAGGCCGCGCAGGATGCCATCGACAACGATGTGCATGTGGTCGGCATCTCGTCCCAGGCGGCAGGCCACAAGACGCTGGCCCCGCAACTGGTCGAGGCGCTCGAGGCGCGCGGCGCGGACGACATCATCGTGATCTGCGGCGGGGTGATCCCGCACCAGGATTACGAATTCCTGAAAAAGGCGGGGATCAAGGCAATCTTTGGCCCGGGCACCAACATCCCCGAGGCCGCGCAGGACATCCTGCGCCTGATCCGCGAGGCGCGGGCGGCCGCCGCGTGATTGCCGTCGACCACCTGGCCGTCACGGCCGCGACGCTGGACGCGGCCGTGGCGCTGACCGAAGAGGCGCTGGGCCTGGCGCTTGCGCCCGGCGGCCGGCACCCGGATTTCGGCACGTGGAACCGGCTCCTGTCACTGGGGCCGGGCGAGTATCTCGAGGCCATCGCCATCGACCCGGGCGCACCGTCGCCCGGGCGTGCGCGGTGGTTCGGTCTTGATGATTGGACGGGCCCGGCTGCGCTGACCCATTGGATCTGCCGCACCGGGGATCTGGAGGCCGCGCTTGCCGCCTTTCCCGAGGGCGCGGGCGACCCGGTGGACCTGGAACGCGGCGACTACCGCTGGCGCATGACGGTGCCCGAGACCGGGCATCTGCCGTTTCAGGCGGCATGCCCCGCGCTGATCCAATGGCAAGGCGACCGCCACCCGGCATCGGCGCTGCCCGATGCGGGCTGCCGCCTGCACCGGCTCGAGATCGCGCACCCGGAGGCGCTGGCGCTGCGTGCCGTTCTGGACCCGGTGCTAAGCGATCCGCGCATCGCGATCGTGCCGGGAGCGGAAAAGGCGCTGCGCGCGGAGATCGACACGCCCCATGGACGCCGGGTGCTGGCATGATCGTTCGGCCCGCCACCGCAGCGGATGCCGGTGCTATCGCTGCGATCTGGAACCCCGTGATCCGCGACGCCGCCGTGACCTTTACCACCGCCGAAAAGACCGAGGCGGGGCTTGCCGCCGATATCGCCGCGCGGGGGCCGCTGTTCCAAGTGGCCGAGGCGGGCGGCCGCGTCGCGGGTTTCGCCACCGCGTTCCAATTCCGCGGCGGGCCGGGCTATGCCCATACCTATGAGCATTCGATCATGCTGGACCCCGCCGCGCAGGGGCAGGGGGCCGGGCGCGCGCTCATTGCCGCGCTCGAGGATGCGCTGCGTGACCGGGGCGTGCACAGCCTTTGGGCCGGGATAAGCGCCGAGAACCCGGATGGGGTGGCCTTTCACGCCCGCATCGGCTTTGCCCATATCGCGCGCCTGCCGGAGGTTGGCCGCAAGTTCGACCGCTGGATCGACCTTGTGCTGATGCAGAAAATTCTCTGACATCGCGCACTGACTTTGTCATACGCTGGGGATATGGTCGCGCCCATGTCGATCTGGATCCGCATATCCGATGCCCTGGCCGCGCTGCGCAGCGGCGAAAGCCTGAGCGTCGTCTTCGACCGCCTGCGCACCCCGCCCGAGCGCAGCGTGGCCTTCACCATCGCAGTGATCGCGCTGGGCGCCAAGATGGCCAAGGCCGATGGGCTGGTCACGCGGGACGAAGTCACGGCCTTTCGCGAGGTGTTCCAGATCGCGCGCGAGGACGAGGCGGGCGCGGCCAAGGTCTTCAACCTCGCGCGGCAGGACGTGGCGGGGTACGAGGATTATGCCGCCCGGATCGCCGCGATGTTCACCGACAATCGCGACGTGCTCTGCGACGTGATGGAGGGGCTTTTTCACATCGCCATGGCCGATGGCGACTACCACCCGAAAGAGGATGATTTTCTTGAGCAGGTCGCGCGCATCTTTGCCCTGCCCGAGGCCGAGTTCCAGGCGCTGCGCGCGCGCTTCGTGCCCGATGCCGCGCCCGACCCCTATGCCATTCTGGGCGTGACGCCGGACATGGCCCTGGACGAAATCCGCGTCAAGTGGCGCCAGATGGTGCGCGACACCCATCCCGACCGCATGCGCGCCCGGGGCGTGCCGGACGAAGCGTTGAAACTGGCCGAGAAACGCATGGCCGATATCAACCACGCCTGGGACCAGATCAGCGGGAAAGCCGCCTGATGCGGATCGCCACCTATAACGTGGAATGGTTCGATGCGCTGTTTGACGACCACGGTAACCTGCTGGCCGATGGCGAATGGTCCGCGCGCCATGACGTGACCCGCCAGGCGCAGATCGAGGCACTGGGCATCGTGTTCACCGCGATGGATGCCGATGCGGTGATGGTGATCGAGGCGCCCGACAGCCACCGCCGCCGGTCGGGTGTCCGGGCGCTGGAAACCTTTGCCGAGACGTTCCAGCTGCGCGCCCGCAAGGCGATCATCGGCTTCACGAACAACACCCAGCAGGAAATCGCGCTGCTTTACGACCCCGATACGCTGAGCGTGCGGCACGACCCGCAGGGCGACGAGACCGGCAAAAAGGGCGACCGCACCGCGCCGCGGTTCGACAGCGTGTTTCGCATCGACTTGGATATCGACTCGACCGAGGACCTGGTGCAGTTCTCCAAGCCGCCGCTGGAGCTGGCCTGCAAGACCGCGGGCGGTTTTGCCTTTCGCATGATCGGCGCGCATTTGAAATCCAAGGCGCCCCATGGTGCGCGCGGGCGCGACGCGATCATGCGCGCCGCCATCGCCAACCGGCGCAAGCAGCTGGCCCAGGCGATCTGGCTGCGCCAGCGCGTGGTCAGCCACCTGGACGCGGGCGAGCCCATCATGGTCATGGGCGATCTGAACGACGGTCCGGGGCTTGACGAATACGAGGATCTTTTCGGCCGCTCCTCGGTNGAGATCGTTCTGGGCGATGGCGACGGTCCGCCGCTTTTCGACCCGCACGCCCGCCGGGCGCTGGAACGTCGGCTGGGTGCCCAGCCGACGACCGCGCGGTTCTACATCGCGCAGGACGAGCGGTACCTGCAGGCGCTTCTGGATTACATCATGGTCTCGTCCGATCTGCGCGACCGCGCCCCGCGCTGGCGCATCTGGCACCCGTTCGATGACCCGGCCTGCTGGACCACGGTCGAGCTACGCGAGGCGCTGTTGACGGCGTCCGATCATTTCCCGGTTACGCTCGATATCGACCTCTGACCTTCTTTCGAGGGTCCGGTGTGCCTATATTGACAACATGACTCGTCTGATCGCCGCCACCGCCATCGCGCTGACCCTTGCCCTGCCGGCCACCGCGCAGGAGGCCGAGACAGAGGAGGACGGCGGCTTCAACCTCATGGAAGAGGGCGCGCGCCTGTTCTTCCGTGGCATGATGCAGGAAATGGAGCCCGCGCTTGACGAGCTGGAAGAGCTGAGCCGCCAGATGGAGCCCGCCCTGCGCGAGTTCGTGCAGAACATGGGCCCGGCGCTCAGCGAACTGATGGGCCAGATCGACGACCTGTCGAATTACGAGCCGCCCGAGATACTGCCAAACGGCGATATCATCATCCGACGCAAGCCCGAGGCCGACCCCTGGACCCCCGCACCGGATGCCGAAGTGGATATCTGAGGGGGTTTAGCCCGCCTTTTTGCGCGCTTCCGGGCCGCAGAACAGACCGTAGAGCAGGCCGATCACCTGCTGCGTACTTTCATCTGCAAGGCTGTAATAAATCGTCTTGCCTTCGCGCCGCGTGGTCACGAACCCCTCTTCGCGCAGGCGGGCCAGCATCTGGCTGACAGCCGCTTGGCGTATGCCCAACAGGTCCTCCAGCTCGCCCACGGATTTCTCGCCCGAGCCGAGGTGGCACAGGATCATCAGCCGCCCTTCATGGGCGAGCGTCTTGAGATAGGCCGCAGCGCTTGAGGCAGCGCTGGCCATTTCCTCGGGTTCGGCGGGGGGCATTTCCGGCTTCAAAGGCGGCTTCCTTCCTTTAGTCTCGAAGACATAGCACGCAAATTGCCGCAGAAAAAGTTCACCTTGTCTTGAGGGGGGCACCACCGGCAAAGCTGTTGCCATTTGCGTAGTCGCAGGGTGCCTCCTGCATCTCAAGGTGCAGGCCCGTGTCGGTATAGGGATGCGCGGCGGCCAGCGCCTCGTCCAGTTCGATGCCCAGACCCGGTGCTGTGGGGGCGGGGATGAAGCCGTTCTCGACCGCGATGGCGTTCCCAATGAGGTCGCGGTGGAAATCGGTCTCGATGGTTTCGGCGATGAGCAAATTCGGGATCGCGGCGGCTAGGTGCACATTCGCGGCCCATTCCACCGGCCCGGCATATAGGTGCGGGGCGATCTCGGCGTTGAAGCTTTCGGCCATCGCGGCCAGCTTGCGCATTTCCCAGATCCCGCCCGCGCGGCCCAGGGCGGGCTGTAGAATGCGCGCGCCGCCGGTGCGCAGGAGTGTGGCGAATTCGGCCCGGGTGGTCATCCGTTCGCCCGTGGCCACGGGGATGCGCACGGCGCGGGCGACCTCGGCGAACTCGAGCAGGTTGTCGGGGGGAATGGGTTCCTCGAACCAGAGGGGCAGGTAGGGCTCCAGCGCCTGACCGAGACGGATCGCGCCTGCGGTGGTGAACTGGCCATGGGTGCCAAATAGCAGATCGGCCCGGTCGCCCACCGCCTCTCGGATCGCCTTGCAGAAAGCCACGGACAGCGCGATGTCGCGCATCCCCGGCTGGTGCCCGCCGCGCATGGTGTAGGGGCCCGCCGGGTCGAATTTGACGGCCGTATAGCCCTTCTCGACCAGCGCCACGGCAGACTCGGCCGCCATCTCCGGGGAGGTCCAGAACTGACCCAGATCGTGGTGGGGCAGCGGGTAGAGGTAGCTGTAGGCGCGGATCCGCTCGTTCATGAGCCCGCCCAGCAGCGCCCAGACCGGCCGCTCGCGGGCCTTGCCCAGGATGTCCCAGCAGGCGATCTCGAGCCCGGAAAACGCGCCCATCACCGTCAGGTCGGGGCGCTGGGTGAACCCGCTGGAATAGGCGCGGCGGAACATGCGTTCGATGTTTTCGGGGTTTTCACCCTGCATATGCCGTTCGAACACGTCCGCAATGACGGCGCGCATGGCGTCCGGGCCCACGGAGGCCGCGTAGCATTCGCCCCAGCCGGTGATCCCGCAGGCGGTGGTCAGCTTCACGAAGATCCAGTACCGCCCGCCCCAGCCGGGGGGCGGCGGGGCGGTGACGATAATCTCGAGGTCTTGCAGCTTCATGGGCTTGTCCCTTGCGTTGCCTCCTGTGGCGGGGATCGCGTTTCGAAACGCGATGGAAAGGTTTTTTGAAAAACCTTCCTCGCCTAGCCGTGATCGAAGACGATGACGTTGCGCCGGGCCTTGCCCGCCTTGGTATCGGTGATGGCCTCGTTGATCTGGTCGAGCCGCCAGCGGCCCGAGATCAGTTCATCGAGCTTCAGCCGCCCCTGGCGGTAGAGGTCCACCATCCACGGAATATCGCGCTGGATCACCACATCGCCCATCTTGGAACCGATCATGCCCTGGCCCGCCGCGGCGAAGATCACGGGCTCGTAGCTCGATTTCGCCCCGCTATGGGGCATGCCGACCATGATGACCTTGCCGCCGAAGCCAAGGTAGCGCGCGGCGGTGTCATAGGCGGGGATCGCACCGACGGTGACGATCACCGCATCGGCACCCTTGCCCATCAGGCGCTGGGCGGCCTTCCAGGGCTTCTCTTCGGTGGCCAGCACCCCGTCTGTCGCGCCAAAGGCCTTGGCATCGTCGAGCTTTTCCTCGGTCATGTCGACCGCGACGATTCGGCGGGCCCCGGCGATGCGGGCCCCCTGGATCGCGTTCAGACCGACGCCGCCTGCGCCGATCACCACAACGTCCTGCCCCGCGCGCAGCTGGGCTGCGTTCACCACGGCGCCGACACCCGTGATGACACCGCAGGACAGAAGACTGGCCTCGGCCATGGGCGTGCCGTCGGGCAGCGCCACGACCTGGGTCTGGTCGACCACGACCTTTTCGGCAAAGGCGCCGCAGAACATCGCCGCCTCGCAGGCCCCGCCATCGGGCAAGGTCAGGACCGGGTCGGTGGGCGGTTGGCTGGTGCACATCACCGGCTTGCCGCCCGCGCAGCTGGGACAATGCCCGCAGACGCGGATTAAGGTCACTACCACCGGCTGGCCTTCGCGCAGGCCGGAGACGTTGGGGCCAAGGGCAGTGATATGCCCCGCGGCCTCGTGCCCGTAGACAGCAGGAAGGGTGCCGCCCCACCCGCCGTCGATATAGGTGATGTCGGAATGGCAGATCGCGACGGCATCGAGCGTGACCTCGACCTCGCCGGTTTGTGGCGCACGCAGGTTGACCTCTTCGATGGTCAGTGGCGCACCGAAGTCGCGGCAGACGGCTGCCTTGATCGTTTGCATGGATGTGTCCCCGTCCCTGTCCCTTTTGGTCGGAGCCTGCGACCGGGGTCTGCCCCTTGCAAGCCGGAATGCGACCTTTGGTGCCACGCCAGG
>PR_CR_10_Liq_1_inCRDRAFT_1000588_pt1 | contig 22304 bp, 15 predicted proteins | sample PRCRCaboRojoPR_3_FD_10241 | JGI IMG/M metagenome (IMG submission 10241)
TCTTGTAGAACTTGACTATTGGGCACTCTTTGCCACCTACAGTAACGTTGTAGTAATCTGCATCAAAATAGTCAAAAGTTCCTCTGATGTGGAGAGGACTGCCCCCGACGAACGAGGAATGTCTCTTTTCCACCCAAGGGTTTTCCACTGTTGTTGAGATCCCTAGAATCTCAGAACTTTGTGTCAGTTTGGCTAAAAGTAACAAACTCAGTACACGCCACATTTTATTATTTGAAAATTTTTTAGCAAAATGAATCTTTGAGACCGCTTTGACGAAGAGCAAAGATTCTAAAGAATCAAGAAACCACTGGACGAATGAGCTAAAGTATTCTGTATCAAGTAATCAGAATCCTAGCTAAATACTCCAAAGGTTATTGCACGCCACGGAAGACTTTAAGTGCTTTATAACTGTGTAAGACTGAAGCCTAATGAGCAATGTCATGAATAACAGTTTAAATAGGTGTTTAGATTAAAGCCCAATTTATAAAGTGGGTTATTAATCCTTGCCAAATGTTTTAACTGTCCTATATGGTTGGGTGTTGTTACGGAGTGGCTTATTTGGTTTTGTGCTTAATATAAGTCTTGCTCTTTAGTCAGAGTATTGGCTGTTCTTCAGAAATGCTTCTGAAGTTTATCTCTTGTGTGCCATTTTCTTGTGTGAGTCTTGACCTTTTGTGTCGTTTACGTCATATTTTTGCCTAGACTGCATTTTTTACGGTGTTATCCTTTTTATGACCCTAAGAGCTAGATCAGCTGTGAGTCATCAGGAAGCTCGGAAAAGCAATCTTAGCAAAGCTAGAGTCTGTTCTTGGATGTTCTAAGTTATTATTATTATTACGTTAACTAGCCCGTGGGCCTTTTTGTTAGAGTTGGAAAGGGGTCTTCGTGTTTGGGCTTGAGGTTGTTGTTTCTTCTCTTGTAAACCCAGTTCGCGAAGTTTTGACTGCGTTGTCTACCGCACTTGCTTTGTTTCCTAGTCGTTTCGCGTAGTTGTTGCTCTACAGCACTATGTCGTAGAGGTCAAGTCTTCCATCTATTTGGTTTATTTCCAGCATGTCTGTGACTATTTGTCTTTCAAATGCGTACTTCGGTGCTTTATTATGTGCTCCACGTCCTCTTCTGTGTTGCATGTTGTGCATTGGTTGTTGCTTTTAAGTTTTCTGGGGCATTGTATGCTTGCTGAGTCGTTGTAACTTTGTTTGGCAGTTTATTCTTCTTTCTTCTTGTTCCTTCCTTCTTATTGCTTGGTTGACTGGGTCGAGTGCGTCTGCTTCTTCTAGTCCGTATTTTTGTTTTAGCTGTGCTATTTCTGCTGACCAAGGGAGGTTGAGATTCTCTGAGATGTTCAGTAGTTTCCTGTGTAATTCGCTTGAGCTGTTGGTTGGTATCTTCCAGAAGTTGAGCTTGTTCTTGTTGATGGTGCCTTTGATCGTGGTCCAGCCAAGGTCTTCTAGTGTTGTTTCGATAGCTGTTCCATTGCTTGCTCTGAGGATGCTTCTCGCCGTTTTCCTTTGATGACTTCGAGGCTTTCCTTGAGTGTCTTGGTGCCTTTGCTTGAGGTAGTTTCGAGTGCATAGGTTGAGACTGTTGTGAGGGTTGCCCTGACTAGTTAGTTTACAGATTAGTTTGGTTTTACTAGACTCTAAAGTTAAATAGGTCCAATGAGTTTATTTTAGCATTCTATTGTATGAATACTCATTCATTAGCCATTTCTTATCTATAAAATAAACAATGGACTGGGAAAAGGCTTTTTCATTCAAGTTTAAATTCGAATACGAAGTGCTAGTGAACAGCAATGAAGAACTGAGAGTCAGAAAGTCAGGTGAAATGTTTGAATGCATTACACAGAAGCCTGAAGGGTTGGGGTTGAAAGAATTTCTTGTGTATATGAATGGTGAAGACATGCTAGACTTGATCCAAGAAAACAAACACTTCAGAATTATCCAGAAGCAAGCAGGAGGAGAGATGTGCCTGAAGAGTGAGTTTAAAAATGTGTATCCTTATCAAGATGAGAACTTAAGTTGCATAGTCTACATTAGCTACGGCGAACTTTTGGTGAATTTGGAGTTATCAGGCGAGAAGCACGACCTACCAGGTGAAGTAAGCTTTGAGTACTCCAGTTTAGAAGATCTCACGATTAAAATTACTGAGTATGGAAAATCTGACACCCTAAACGTAGAACTCAGCCAAGGAGTACTTAAAGTATGCCAGAAGAACCCAGGAGAGCCTATAAAACTTCTACAGTATTTCTCGACTCCTGGAAAACCCCAAGAAAGCAATAGTGACTCTCTCGAAACAATTCAAAAACGGTCTACCGAAGCTGCAAAGCAAGGATTTCAAAACTACCTGAGTACGATCAAAGACCTTAAGAGGAACTTTCTCTCAAAACTGCCAAAAAACGCAGGTTCTGGGAGTGTCAGTATACAAAGGCCCAAATACAACTTCAGTGCAGAGGGCAGACTGACTGGATTCGACACTGGGAGTTACCAAGCAAAGTTCATGCCAAAAGAGACCAAAGAAAAAGAAGTCCAACTAAAGTTTGAAGAAGAAAAAGAAATCCAGAAACAACAAATAGTTCGCTTGCAAAACAAGAACTCACTAGCTCTGAATCAGAAAAAAGAACTCATTCAAGAAGAAGTCAAATTAATCCAAACTCAAAACGAGTACAAGTTGAAGTCATTCGAAGCCTCTAAAAACCAAGAAATCGAAAAGCAAAGACAAGATAAAAAATACTCCATAGAAACTCTTAGAAGCGAACTGAAAGCCCAAACTGAGAGAAGAAAAATAGAATCCCAACGAGAAATTGAAAGACTTCAAAGAGAAATAGAAAAGGAACAAGAAGAGAAAAGAACATCTTCCCACAAACTAGAACTCGAAAAGAAAGCCAAGATAAATCAACTTGAAAAAGAAAAACAAGAATCCGAAAGGGAAATCCAAAACGAAATAAAACTCATCAACGAAAAAAAGAAGAACTACGAATCAAACACCCAAGAAGAACTTAAGTATATAGAAAATCAAATCCAAGATAAACAAAGAAGGATCCGTGAAGCTGAACAAGCCAAAAGAGAACTTGAAAGGCAGTTAGAAGAAGAAAAAAGAAGACAGGAAGCTGAAAAACAAAGAGAAAAAGAAAGAATTGAAAGGGAAGCCCGGGAAGCTAATGAAAGAAGACAAAGAGAAATCCAACGAGAGAGAGAAGCTCAACAACAACGCATTAACTCTAGAAGAAAAAAACGAAAAAAGTGCCTTTTATTCTAACTACTTAAACGGTTAGATAATGACTTAGTGAACAGAGACATGTACTTGGGGATGGCTTTTCCTGCAAGCTTCTTAATCATGCTTTCGGGAAAGGACCCTCCGAAACTGCCTCTGGCGTAGAAGTGCACGTTAGTTAGGGTTTTTCCAGGTACTTCTTCTAAAAAGTACCCAGAGGCTTCTAGACGGGCTCTGACTGCGTTGGGTTTTTCGGGGTACTTGGGGTGTTCGGTTGACTTGGAAACGTACAGCAGGCCCTTTTCCAGTTGGGTTAACTTGTTGGCTACTAAAGCGTCTCTGGAAGACACTAGTAGGATTTTTTTGATGCGGGCGTAAACTACTTCGATGTTTGAGTGCACAAACACCTTTTCGATTTCCTGGATGTACTTGTCCCAAGTTTGTCTTTCTTGGGTGTTTCTGAGGAAGTCAAGTATGTCCTGTGCTTTGAAGGGCAAACTGAACTCTGACAAAAAGGCATGTCCTCCCTGGGCTTCTTTGACAAGTACTTTGTAGCCGTCTTTGTTGAGTAGTTCCTGGAACTGGTCTTCGGGTGTGTTTAGGTGCTGCAGTACTTCTTCTTTGGCAGACTCAAGAGACTCGTTGAGTGCGTGGGGGTTCCAGCCGTCCAGCATGGTTTCTTTGAGTTCAAACATAGGTTCTGGGGAGTAGTAGAAGCACTCACAACAGAGCTTGGAAAACTCCTGGCCCATTAATAGTTTTTAAACTTTACTTTAAGCAGCAACATGCCTGCTCCGCAGCCCACTCCAAACCCTAGCAAAGCAAATACTAGGGCGTGGGTGGGGTTGAGTCTTACCTGCGCACTTTCTACTTTGTTTCGGTGGTTGATGTCGGAGTTCAGGTTGTCGAGTTTGCTTTCCAGACTTTGGGTTCTTTGCAGGTTGTTGAGGACTTCTTCGTTGAGGACTGACTTAATCTGCCTCAGGTCCTTTGCCAGTTCTGTTGACTCCTGCCGACTGGACTCTGGAGGCAGCAACTCGTTGACCCACTTGATAAAGGTGTACTTGTTTCTCGGACCACTGAACTTAGACAGGGGTTCTGTGCTTCCTGCAGCAAAAAACAAAATTGTAGGAAATGAACTCACCGAGTAAACTTGGGCCACTTGGGGGTTCTCTAAAGAATTACTGCGCGCTACAGAAACACTGCCGCTGTACCAGTTGCTTTGGGGGTCGTTGAAGTGGCTCCAAAGACCTTCGTAGTCCTGTTTGATTTGTTTGCAGTACACACAAGCAGGCGAGTAAAACTCCANCACTAAGTGCTTGTCTTGGCCTATGATGCTTTTGAAGTTGCTGTCTGTGACACTCAAGGTGTTCGAAGACTCCCACCAGTTAGCNGACACAACTACAACCCAGCTCAGAGCCAATGTGAACATGTTGGATTATAAGTGTTTAATGGGGTGCTGCCAAGCAAGGGATTCCTCCCCAGGCGGAATGACCACTCTCAAAACCAAACTCCAAGACACCACCCACGAATACCTTACTCCTGAGTTAGGAGTCGTCACCAAAGCTTCTATAGAAACTTACTTCCAAACCCAGCAGTGGCAACTCCTAGCTGGGTGTGTTTCTTGCACTGAACCACTTGCAACAGAAACTGCGTACCCCAAGTGGGCTGCCAAACCCAAAACTCTAGGAGCTTTGGCAGTTGCTTACCTGTGCAAAGCCTGCAAACGCAGTGAAGTAGCCCGCATGGCTTGTTTTCCCTACTTAGACTCTTTGCTGGGGTTTCTGGAAGTAGGTTCGCAGGACCTCAGAGAAGTCACAGTGGGACTTTTGCAGCACTGTGTGAAAACTCCCAAACTCAAAGCTAGACTCCTGAGACTAGGAGTCTTTTCACGCCTTGTAGAGTGCCTTAACTTCCCCAGTTTTGACTTGCGCCAAAAAACTGCTGCTTTGGCAGAGGAACTCTACAAAGGCAACTTGGCTGCCCAAGAAAAGTTCATCCAGGAAGGAGGAGTAGCTGCCTTAGTCAGGGCCATTGCAGTGGGCAGTTTGCGAAGCAAGTCTTTTCAAAAACTAACTCAGTGCCTAGTGAGTTTGATGAAAGACGCAGACGGCAACCCTGTGCAGAACCACCTAGAAGTAGTTTACGAAAACCTCAACTGGGAGTTAATCGAAGGCATTGACCCCACACTGATGAACGACTCTGTAAGAAAGACCTTCGACGATTTTCTGATTCTTCTAAGTTGCAGAAAAACTGCTATTATAGATAACTGATCAAGGTTGCAAAACACAAGTCTAAAAAACTCATCTTAATATCATAAATGGAAAGACTAGCCCTTTTTACACTCCTAGCTCTGAATGCATATTCAGCAATTCCAGAGGTTTTTAGCCCTGAGAGGAAAATAGAGATATTTGAAAGCTTTTCTGAAGGTTTATTCAAGTCAAAACTACAACACTTTGGAGAACACAAAGGATTCGGAATAATTGCAACCGATTACATAAAAGTAGGCGAACCCATTGCGCGCGAAATCAAGTACAACAAGCACGTGACTTTTGAAACCTTTGAATGGTACCCTTACTTTTCAGACGTAGAAGAGATAGTGCTTGTAGTTGGTAGACTAGTTTACGAAAGACTAGTGAACACCAAAAACGCGGACTCCAACTTCTTTGCACACCTTCCACCTTCTCAAGTCGAAACAGTTCACAATTGGACTGAGTCTGAAAAAGACTACCTAGATAGTTGCTTCCAGATCAAGTTAAGAATAACCAGTCCAATTGACTACGAAAAAGGTAAAAATATCTACTTAAAAACAGTTGAACAAATCCCTGAGATAAAAAATATATGCCCTCAGTGCTTGACGGAAGAGGCTTGGATGTGGGGATTCATGACAGCCCTTTCACGTAGGTTCAGTATTACAAAAGCTAACTGGAAGTTCATCAACAACTACGCTTTTTCAGACTTCGAAAAAAACATTGAAGGAAGTGCTTTCCTGCCTTTGTTGGAGTTATTCAATCACATGCCGAGGCCTTTTAGGTCCAGAAAAGTAGACACTCACATGGGAGTAGTCTTTTCTCCACCAGGCCACGCAACTTTGTTTTCGGATAGAGAATTTCAGCCAGGAGAAGAAGTTTTCTGGAGGTACAATGACTACGACAACTTTAAGTTGTTTTTGAACTACGGATTTATACTTGAAGAAAACATTGATGACAGAATGACCGTTTACGTTAACGGCAACCACCCCTGTCCTGGAAACAAAATCACTTACCGCGTAGAAGGAAAATGCACATTTGAACCGCCAGTGTACCAGTTGGACCAGTACTTACTGAAGTACTTAATTCTGAACTATGGCAATGCAAACGTCAAAGGCAACATTGATTTGGAGGTCCTTTATGAACAGTACCCTGACTTAAGACCAGCAACTTTGAAGAGCCTGAACGGTTACAGATCTGTTATTTCTAGAAACTCAGTTTCGAGGTGTCTGAAAAGCTACAGGTTGATTTCTAGGAAGCTTAAGAGTTTCAATTACGAAAGCGAAAGTTACAGAACCGTTGACAAGCTTTGCAAAGCAACTTACTGGACCTTTTTCGAGCACTTAAAGCTTGTGGACAGGAACATCCTCAAGTTCTATTTGAAGGATCTAAGTCTAAGTAATTAGTTTGACCCTTAAAAAGTAAATATGTCTATTTATCCCCCAGAAGAAGTAAATAGTGATTTGGACCATTTGCGACTTCTATTTAAGGGAATCAGGTTTTCACAAAACTACCAAAACTCTCTGAAGGGCTGTTTGATAGAAATAGAGTCAAGAATCAAGTGGATCAAACTCTCAAAACGCTACTTGAAAAACAGAACCTCAGTAGCACCCAAACCTACCAAAAAGGTCAAAAGAAGAACTTACTCGCACCCTGTTTACATGCTGCTTGCAAACCTCAAAAGGAAGAAAGCGTCCATTATGCCCAAAACCAAAGAGTTCACCCAAACAGAACTTCTAGAACTCCAAAACCAGTACAAAACCCATGGACGTAACTGGGCTACAATATCCAAAGAAATGGGCAAGTCTCCTGTAGATTGCTACAGAATGTTTTCCAAACACCTTGCTAAGTCTGAACGCTTCCAAAAAAAACTTGAATGGACCAAAGAAGAAGACCAACTCCTCCAAGAAGCTGTTAATAAACACGGAGATGGAAACTGGCTCGAGATATCCAACTACTTAGACGGCAAAAGTAACTCGCAGTGCTACCACAGGTGGATGAAAACCATCCACCCAGACATCAAACGAGGCAGGTGGTCTCTTGAAGAAGACGCTGCCCTTCTTTTAGCAGTCAAAGCTTTTGGAAGCAACTGGGTGTTGGTGGCTGAACAAGTGCCCCACAGAACAGACATTCAGTGCAGAGAAAGGTACTGCAACATACTGACTCCAGAAGTTACTAAGAAGAACTGGAGCCTTAACGAAGATGTCAGAGTTGTCTTAGGAACTGCAGTGCACGGAAGGAACTGGGCCAAAACTTCAAGGCTTTTAAGCGGAAGAACAGACAACCACTGCAGAAGACGCTTTAAGTACCTTGCTAAGTACTCGATTTTTTTGAAAGCAGTTACTGCTTCTTTCGTGTTTGGAGTTCCAATAGAAGGAATTGAAGATGTAACCAGCAGTATGCTTCAGGCAAAAGATTCAATGGAATAATACACTAAACGTTAGAAGAATTCCTAGCTTCCATTCTCACTCCAGGAGGCCTGATTTCGAATCCTTTCATGCGCTTCTTGTGGCTTTTTTTGTCTTTTTTAAGAGTGAACTTGCGCCACTGGGCAACTCGCTTGTCCCGGGACCTTTCCCACTCTTTTTCTTGGGCTTGTTTGGCTCGTTCTTCTTCTCGTTTGTGTTCTTCTTCTTCGCGTTGGCGTTTGCGAGCCATAAATTCGTACTTGTCGAAGTGGAACTTCCTTTCTTCGATCTCTCTGAAGATCCTGTTGCACATCTCAGTTACTTCGGACTCAAGGGTGTCTAGGGGCAGCTTGCCTAAGCCCAGCATTTGGCGGCGCTGGTCTTCTTTTCTTCGGTCGAATTCAACTCTTTCACGGGCTTCGCGCATAATGCGTTGGTAAGTGCTGCGTTTTTCAGGATCCAAAAGGGTTTTGTAGGCAGACTCAAGTATGTGGAAGGCCTGGACGGCTCTTTCGTCGTGGCACTTGTCGGGATGCACAAGTACTGAGAGTTTTCTGAACTTAGAACGGATTTCTTGCTCTGTGGCGTCGTAGCCGATTAGGAGCACTTCATAAGGGTTTACCCATTTTTCGCGGGAGCAAAGTCTGTCAACTTGGACTTCACTTGTAAGGAGTTGGGGGTTTGACTTTTGCTTATCCATTTTAGAGTAATAATGAGCTTAGAACAAAAACTGCTCAATACTAGAGCAGTGTATAATCTTATTCAAACAACCCTGAATACTTAGCCCAAAAATTTTGGTACATAATATAGCTAACAACTTAATAAGGAAGTCTAGAATTTTGAGTATTCTTCTAGTAGTATTACCTTTTAAAACAGCTACAGAACTACTTGTGAAGTTAATTGAACAACTAGAACTCAGAAATATCAGTACTTGTTAGGTGGAATTTAAATAGGTGTGCAGTGATTACAGTAATAAAAATGCACGCAGTAGATACCTGGTGGAATGAAGAAGTCAACGAGCAATTTGAGTTCATGCAGAGTGTTGCCACCAAACCTTACATTTTAGTGTCAGCTTTTAGATTTTTACTAGGCATTTTTGGGATTCTTCAAATGCCATGTCCTGTGCAATTTCTCCTTTTGGTATTGTCAGTAGGCATGGTTTCAGTGTTTGAAAAAACCAAAAACGTAAACCCCACTTACAAAGCTTGGGTAGCAATCATATTTGCAGAAGTGCTAGGAAACTTCATTTGGGTAGTTTCAGTCACCATTTTGGACAAGCACCAAGTTCCACTTTGCATGCTGACCTGTGCTTGTATGTTGCTTCACCAGTTCAAGTTTGTCCGTTCGCCTGTGTGGCTGTTGGTACTTACAGGGAAGTACGTTTTCCAGTGGTACTACTTCCATTTGATTTTGGGCAGTGTTCCCTTGCCCGACGATATCCTTCCTTACACTTCTTCTATTTTGTTTGTGCTTATACTTAGCAAACACGAAGTCAAGCGCAGAAGCAACAGCTTCGAGAGGTTCGAGTACCTGAACGAACTTGAGTCTACCAAAAAGAGCCTCTCAACACTACTTGACTGCTTTCCTAACGGCATTTTGATTATTGACCACTACAAAAGTTTGCTTTTGTATAATAATGGCACTAAAGACCTGCTGAACTGCAGCTCGGACGAAGAAATCGTAAAGACACTAAGCACAATGACCTACGCACCCGAAAGGAAGATCCACTTTCAGCTGAGACAAGAAACCAGTTTTCAAGAAGACGTACATGAGTGCTTTGGACTCCAACTCAACCAAGAAACCAACTTAGGCATTGTAGAGCACTGCGGCCAGATGCTCCAAATAGACGCCAAAAAAGTCAAGTGGGAAAGCACTGAAGCACTCGCACTCAACATCAAAAACGTTACACAAATAGTGAACTTAGAAAACGCAGTTGCTCAAAACAGATGCAAAAACTCCATGCTAAGAAGTGTTTCACACGAACTGAAAACGCCTACTTACGCCGTGATCAGCATGGCTGAGAAAATTCTAAAGGAATACTCTGGGGCTCTAGACGAGAAACTCTGCGAAAAACTAAGTATACTAAAAGTTTCAAGTAAGCTTTTGATGTACTTAGTAAACGACTTTTTGGACTACACAAGACTCCAAGCCAACTCTTTTTCTGTCAACAAAAAAGAGTTTTCTATCCGCAAAAGCATCAAAGACTGTGTCAAGCTTATAGAAATCCAAGCTAAGAAGAAAAACCTCGAAATTCTGTTAAGAATCGACGAAAACCTTCCTGAAAAGGCTTTTTCCGACTCAAACCGCTTTGAACAAATCCTTCTGAACTTACTCACTAACGCCTTGAAGAACACCTACAGAGGCCGCATAGAAGTGTGTGCTTTGCTCAGCACAGAAAACAAACTAAAACTCTGTGTGAGTGACACAGGAATAGGAATTTCCCATGAAAGAATTCCATGGCTTTTCGAGTTGTTCAACGAAGCACACTCACGCCAAACCAACAATTCAGCTTGTGGGTTGGGACTTCACATTTCAAACTTACTAGCAAAAGAACTCGGAGGCCCTATTGAAGTAAGGTCTACCTTGGGCAAAGGCAGCAGTTTCTGCTATTCGGTTGACATTTTCAGAGAAGGAACTGTCGTGGCCCAAGTTGAGGAGTGCTCTGCACTTGTAGAGGACGAAATCACTCACCCTTTGTACTTAAACGCTCTTTGTGTTGAGCGGAAGCACTGTTACAGACTTCCTAAAGTTTTAGTTGTGGATGACAACGACTTCAACAGGTGCATCATCACTCAAAACCTAGAAAGGCAAGGCTTTGAACTCATTGAAGCCAAAAACGGAGAAGAAGCTGTGAAAATCATCAAAAAAGAAGACGAAAAACAAGTCCCAGTGCAACTTGTCATAATGGACTGCGAAATGCCAGTGCTTGACGGGTGGAGTGCTTCCAAGAAAGTGCACGAACTCTATTTGTGTGGAAAACTAAACAGCTTGCCAGTAGTTGTAGGGTACAGTGCCAACTCAGGTCAGTCCGAAGTCGAGTTGTCCAGAAGGAGCGGCATGGTGATGCACCTAGTCAAGCCCATTAAAGCCAACATCCTTATAGATATTATTCGGAAACTCTTGTAACTTAATCTAAAAAAATGCCAAGGGAAATCATAACTATCCAAGTAGGCCAGTGCGGGAACCAGATAGGCATGGAGTTTTGGAAGCAACTCTGCATGGAGCACGGAATCAACCATGAAGGCGTGCTTGAAGAGTACGCTACTTCTGGGGACGACCGCAAAGATGTGTTTTTCTACCAAGCTGACGACGAACACTACATTCCCCGGGCAGTGTTGATTGACCTGGAACCCCGAGTCATACACAGCATCCAAACTTCTATGTACGCTTCCCTTTACAACCCAGAAAACGTCTTCGTAAGTAAAGAAGGAGGAGGCGCGGGCAATAACTGGGCTGCAGGCTACTCCAAAGCCGAAGCCATCCAAGAAGAGATTCTTGACATGATAGAACGAGAAGCAGACGGCAGTGACTCTTTGGAAGGGTTTGTGCTGCTTCACTCTATAGCAGGAGGGACTGGGTCTGGGTTCGGGTCTTACTTGCTTGAAAAACTAAATGACCGGTTTCCTAAAAAGCTAATTCAGACTTACTCAGTGTTTCCTAATCAACTAAGGACTTCAGACGTAGTTGTGCAACCTTACAACTCTTTGCTGACTCTAAAGCGACTCACTCTCAATTCAGACTGCGTGGTAGTTCTGGACAATGCTGCTCTAAACCACATTGCTGTGGACAGACTTAAAATACCCAACCCAACTTTTGCCCAGACAAACGCTTTAGTTTCTACAGTTATGTCAGCTTCAACAACGACTTTGCGCTACCCAGGCTACATGAACAATGACTTAGTAGGTTTGGTAGCTTCTTTGATTCCTACTCCTCGGTGCCACTTCTTAATGACTGGCTACACACCGCTTACAGTTGACAGACACGTAAGTTCTGTTAGGAAGACCACTGTACTGGACGTTATGAGGCGGCTTCTTCAAACCAAAAACATTATGATGTCCACCAACACCAAAAAAGGAGTTTACATGAGCATTCTCAACATTATCCAGGGAGACGTTGACCCTACTCAAGTCCACAAAAGTTTGCAAAGAATCCGCGAAAGGAAACTTGCTAACTTTATTCCTTGGGGGCCTGCTTCTATCCAAGTTGCTCTTTCTAAGAAGAGTCCTTACATAGAGACTTCCCACAAAGTTTCGGGACTCATGCTTGCGAACCACACTAGCATACACACCTTGTTTGACAGAATAGTGTCCCAATACCACAAGCTTAAGTCCAGACACGCTTTCTTAGAAAACTACAAAAAAGAAAGAATGTTTGCTGAAAACTTAGACGAGTTTGACGACTCTGAAGAAGTAGTTAAGTCTCTGATAGACGAATACAAAACTGCTGAAAAAGAAGACTACATCAACTGGGAAGGCCGGTTCCAAGACGACACCCAAATGAGATACTAATTAGCTAATAATGGAAGTTAAACTTAAGTTTATGCTAGTTGTGGGGGGTTTTATATGGCTGTTTGGAGTGCTTAACTACTTACTTCTAGACCTGTACTCTGGAAAAGAGACAGAAGAGCTGCAAGTTGCTTCTTTAGAACTAAAAAGGCAACTAAACTTTCCAAACATCACTTATGCCATTATGCCTTACTCACAAACTTACCTGCTAAACCTCCAGTCTTTGCCTCTTGAAAGGTACCCTTTGCTTCCTGACTCTCAAGAGGTTGCTTGTGTTCCTAGTGTACTAGGCTACACTCAAGCCCAAGCTGATGACTTGTTTAATCCAAACAGAAAATTCAGAAACTGCATCTCTAGAAACTTTGGCAAGGTAAAAAACAACTCTCTTACTCTAAACTGCGATAGAGGAGCCTACCTTTTAGGCACAACCCCTCAAGAAGAATTGCTAGGCAATGTGGATTTCCCTTTACACTGGCAAAGTTACAATAGCTCTGTAGACTTAGGAACTACTGAGTTTGCTTTTGCAAAGTGCACTGAACAGCGAACTTCTAAGCAAGGGTTTTTGTTCAACAGGTTCAACTCCACAGCTTCCAAACGAGCACTTGGAGTTTCAAAAAGCATTTCTTCTGAGTTCAATCCACTAAGTGTATTTTTAATAGTCTTTGACTCTGTTTCAAGACAGCACTTTTACAGGAACTTTCCAGAAACTATTGGGTACCTTAACCAAGAAATAGCTAACCAAAGTAACTTGTTGGTTTATGACTTTTTAGTTAACAACGCAAGAGGAGACAACACAATACCTAACATGGTTCCTCTGCTCTACGGTTACAAACTTGAAAGTCACCTAATGAGACTTAAAGACTTCAATTACGAGGACCCTGAAGACTGGTGGAAGTTCCACAAACTCCAAGAAGAAGCCCTTTGGAAGCACTATGAACAAATGGGGTTCGTAACTATGTTTGGGTTTGACACTATTTGGGACTTCCTTTCAAAGTGCACTGGCAGAAAAATCCGAACTGACCATGTAGCTACTAATTTCTGGCACGCTGCAAAAAAGGTGTTTGGGTACGAAGACTCAAAGAAGCAACAGAGATGTTTGGGAGAGCATCATTCGCACTATTTCATGCTTAACTATTCCAAACAGTTTTTGCAGAACTACGAAGGCCACAATAGGTTTGGGTACGTGCACTTGTCTCCTGGACACGAAAAAACAGGGACTGTGATTCGCACTGCCGACTCTGACGTTAAGGAGTTCTTCAGGGAGATTCTGAATTATTATAGAAGCAACCAAGAAGACTTTGTGATTATGTTTGCTAGTGACCACGGCAAACAACCTCCTGAACAAGATAGCTCTGTAGAGGGGTACTATGAAAACTTGCTTCCTGTTCACTTAGTTATTTCTAACAAAGAATACATCTCTAGACTTGGACCACAAACTCACGAAATACTCCAACACAACACCAAAAGACTAGTGAGTAGACTGGACTGGCACTTAACTTTTAAGCACCTTGCTGTGTCTCCTTACGGAGTTCTTTCTAAGAACTCAGAGCTTTACAGTGCTTGGAAGGACCACACAGACTCCCAAAAAGCTGTGTCAGTGTTTTTGGAGAAAATTCCTGACAACAGGTCTTGTGAAGACGTTGACATTCCTTCTTTCTTGTGCACTTGTGAGTTACTGGAGCCTGTTCCAATGGATCAAGCAGTTAAGGAAAAGCCCATTCAAGACTTGATAGCTTTAGGGATAGAGCATATCAACAACTCAGTAGAGCCCAGTAATGGGATCTGCACGGCTGTTTCTTTTAGTGAAGTTTTAGAAGCCAAAGCTAAAAAAGCTTCAAGCACAAATTACAGAATTAGAGTTAGTGTTAAGGAAGACTCTAAAGCTGTTTTTGAACTACACGGTATAGCTGACTACGACAAACGGTTCCTTAGAAGCGTGAAGCTTGAAAAAGTAATAAGAGTTGACACTTACGCTGGAATTTGTGAAGAAATGGCAAAAGTAGTTGGAGTCAGTGGAGCTATGTGCATCTGCAAGAAGCCCTCAGAAACTGGTAAGAGTGTTCAAGGTGTTACTCAACAGTTACTAGACAAAATAAGAGTAGTGGAGAGTTACCAAGTTAAGGACTGCCATAAAGTTTGTTCAGAGCAACTTCTCAATTGTTTTGACTGGGGATTTGAGTTAATTGGCGAGTCTTCGAAAAACTGCAGTTCAATTGCTTTGGCTTGTGCATGTTCTAAGTAAATTAGGTAAAAATGACTGAAATAGAAAGCCTGCTTTATGTAGTTCCTGGTATTTTGGGGATACTTTGTTCTTGTTTTATTGTAGTAACTTACTTGAGCTTTAAGGAACTGAGAAAACACCCTTCAGGACTTATAGTTCTCCTAGGTGTTTTTGAAATAGTTATGGTTTACCACACCATAGTGCTTGCTTTGGATGTTGAAGACTTTGCCCGAGCAGTGAGTATAGAGCTACTGGAGGAAGACACTGAACTTCTATGCAAAACCAACGCACTGTTGCTGACAATAGGGGTAGTGGGATCCCTGTGTTGCAACATTGCTATTTGCTTAGACTTAATAGTTTCTCTTTGGAATCCATTTGCTTCTCCAAAAAAGCGCATGGTAGTCTACATCGTAGTTATAGCTTTAGCAATTGCTTACTTTACAATTTACACGGTAATTAATCACAAAAATTTTACGGATAGCTGTGCAATCGGCAATGAACAACTACTGATCTACAATGAAGGCATGTTACAGTTCCTGGCAGCAGCTTTTCTACTAGTGGGAACAACTTCTGTAATTTATGCGGTTTTCAGGTTAAGAAGGGGTCTTCACCTCCAGACTGAATTTACCAAAAAGTACCTCAAAACTCATATATTTTATGTAGTGATGTTTTTTATCCAGTGGCTCTTTGCTGGTCTTAGTTGGTTTGGGAAACACTTTAGCTTCCCCCACGAGTGGGCAATTAAACCAGCAATGGTCACAATATCCCTATCTGGGGTTTTCTCGGCATCAGTGAGGATGTTTGATAAAGCTTTTCGCAAAAAACTGAAAGAACTTTTTTACTTCACAATACAAGACTACGAAGACAAAGACTCCCTGGACCTCCCTATTTCTAGCTTAGTGTTTGGGAACTTAAGTTTGGAGTTGACTCACTGCTTGTTTGCAAGTCTCCACGGAGTCTTTAAAGAAAACACTAAGTGCAGCTACGAAGCCAGTGGCCAGTTTACTGAGTTTACCTTTAGTAAAGTCAAAAGGCACAGTTTGGGAAAGTACATTCTAGAAACCTCAGAACTTTGGGGGATCCAAACTTCTAAAATCGGCTCAGTAACTATTAAGGAGTACGCTCCAGACGTGTTCCAGGAAATCAGAATGCTAGACTTGCTTTGCTTGGAAGCAGTTCTAAGATCTTTGGACCCTGCTACTAACAAAGAAAGCATCTTCAGAGTAGAAGAGAGCAAAGGCAAGTCAGGAAGCTTTTTTTTGTTCACAAGTAACTCACTGTTGACAATCAAAATCATAAAAGAAAAAGAAAAAACCCAAATGCTTAAGTTTTTGGAAGGCTACTATCTGCACCTTAAGCGGAACCCCAAGTCTTTGTTGTGCAGAGTCTACGGACTATTCAGAATGAAAGCACTTGGAATTGCACCTATCGACATCATGGTAATGAAGAACGTTCTTTACAATTTCGAACCCAGTAGAACTTATGACCTCAAAGGATCTACCAAAGGAAGGACTTCGATGCGTAACGGAGTCGCAATAGGTCCACTTAAAGACATGGACTTTATAAAGATGAACGAAAAAATAAGCATTGGCAAAGCTGAGTCTGAAGAACTCTTCAAAAGGGTGATTTTGGATGTCCAATTGCTTCGCAAGTACAAGTTCATCGACTACTCAATGCTAATAGGCATTGGAAAGTTTAAGCAAGGCAAAAACACTTACCACTCAACGGCTGGAAACCGAAGCTACAGACTAGGAATCATAGACTTTTTAACTAATTACGGCTATAGAAAACGCCTAGAAAAAGCACTTAGTTCCCAAAAAGCCTCTGTGAAAGACCCTCAAACTTACGCGAATAGGTTTTTTAACTTTCTCTTTTCGAAAGCCATTCCTGTTATCCAGCCCAAATGCTCCTTTACTGTGAACTGGTCATCTTTTGCTTTAATTAACTAACTCAAATGTTATTTCAAGCTGTACAAGTGAGTCTGAAGATACTTTTTCGAGAGAGAACCAACAAGTCTGCATGTCGGGGTCGAATCCAGTGGTAAGGTCTAGTCTTTGTTGGCCACTATACACAAAAGAAGGCTTGGAAGAGCATCCGTATATAAGGACTCTGTCTAGTTTGGGGGCCTCACCCTCGTAACCTTTATAGCCCTCAATGCTTAAAAGCCCTTTGGTTGCGTTAGGAGAGGTATAAGTGTAGTTGAGGAGAGTGTACTTAGCTTTTTGTATGGTTCCAAGTGACACTCCATCATCTAATGCGAGTTTTCCAGAAGCAAACCCTTTAGAGTCGAGTGCTACAACTAAGTCAATGGGGTTTTGGCGAACTTCTTCCAAAGTTAAAGCAGTTTGGTATCCTTGTGCCAGGGGCACGATGCAGCCTCCTCGGATGTGAATGTTTATTCTGTCCTTAAGGGGAGCTTGGAGTTCCACAGTTGCGTTAAGAATTACTTCACCGGAGTACCAGTTGTACCATGTAGACTCAGGAAAGTAAGCGTCTAGGGTTTCTTTGCCAGCTTCTAAAACAGGATGCACTATTAAACTTGGCCCCAGCATAAAAGTATCAACTTTTTCGTAAAGATTTGTGTCGAGTTCAAACTCCATAAAAACAGGCTTGAAAACTACTCCTCCTTCCAAGCTTGTTAGGAAGATTAAGGTGTAGTAATAATGCACTAGTGAATACTTAGTTCTTATTGCCCATTCACTCACACTTAACAAAGTGTCCCCAAACATCCAAGGTTCTTGCGACTCAGCCCAGATGCTGTTGTGTTGCCTTGAAAAAGGATAAAGAGCTCCTAGTTGCATCCACCTTGCACAGAGTTCTTCTGTAGCATTGCCTGAGAACCCACATACGTCTGAGCCCACAAGAGGTATTCCAAACATTTGGAAGTTAAAGATCCCTTGTATAGAGTTTTTCATCCACGCAAACTCAGAAAAGTTGTCGCCTAGCCACTTTGAAGCGAACTTTCCAGTTCCAACAAAACTGCTTCTGGTAACAACAAACGGCCTTTGGTTTAGTTCTTCGCTCAAGAACTCTGAAGAAGCTACTGCCATATAGTGGCCGTAAAGGTTGTGAATGTGCACGTCGCTTATATTTCCGTGGTGCTTAGCTTTTAAATCGACCGTTTTGAAGTTAAGGTTCCTGTGTCCAGGAACATAAGGCGTGGAGTACTCAGTTTCATATCCGCATTCTCCATTACAAAAGTTACTGGGCTCGTTCATGTCTATCCAGAGCCCATTGAAAGGAAGTTTTGCATAGAAACTCCTAAGCATTGAGTGCCAGTAACTTGTGGAGTTAGGGTGCAACCAGTCAATGAACACTGCTGTTTCAGGCCAAACACTTCCAAGTAAATACCCTTTTCTGTTGGGGGACTTTATGAAAACGTCTAGTTCTGCACCTTTTACAAACCCTTCATAGTCCTTTTTAGCAACAGCGGCGTCTATTATAGGCACCACTTTGCGGTTTTGGCTTTGCAACTCTCTAACGAAGCTGTAGAGCTCTGGAAACCTTTGGGAGTCAACAGTAAAATCAGCGTAGTTCTCCATGTAGTCAATGTCCATCCAGAGAACGTCCAAAGGTAAGTTGTGCAACTGGTAGTTGGTAACAGCTGACTGAAGCTTTGTCAAGGAGTCATAACCCCATCTGCAATGGTGCCAGCCTAAAGCCCAAAAGGGAGGCAAAGTAGGTAGTCCTACTAAGTTGTGGTATTCTTTGAGGACCGCTTCAGAAGTGTTTCCAACTAAAACAAAATAGTCAATTATTCCTCCAATAGTTCTGAATTTAACTCCGTTTTCTGCCACGTAAGCGTCCATAGGATCTGAGTTCAAAAACAGTTCTCCGTGGAAGTGGCCACTAGAGTCCAGAACTAAAAAGAAGGGCTGTGAACTGTACATGTTTCTTCCAGGAGTTCCTTCGTCAAAAGGACCTGAAGCGTCCAAAGACATTAGTGTGTAGGTTCCTTTTTTAAGAGGAAAGTTCCCAGCTCTTTCACCTAGTCCGTAAACTCTGACTTCTCTGTCAAGTGAGTTCTGCACAACTAGTTCTTTGTCTTTATACAAAAAGGTTTGATAGTCTAAGTAGTAAACTAGTTTAGATTTGTGGTAAACCTTTAAGAAGAAGGGGTCTGGGTTGAGCTCAAAGCTGTACAAAGTGCTTCCGAACTTACCTGTGGGTTCTGGAAGTTTCATTGGAACTTCCCACCTGGAGTTTTGGAGGTCCTTAACTTGGAATCTGAGGATTCTTTCGTTCTGGTATATTAGGGTGAAGTTTAGCACTTGGAGTCCTTCTTCAAAGGAGTCTTTTACCAAAAGTGTGCTTAAGCCGTGATCCTTCCACTCCACTTGAGTTGCTCTGTAAAACCCTTCGCAAACTCCTAGCAANAGCAGCCAAAGCATTTAATATTACTGAGTTAATTAAGCTAGTTTAGGTTTGTAACTCTTTAAGATAAGACGCGGTCTGAGCCATATTTCCAAACAGATTTAAAAGTTAGCTCGAATCTTAGATAAAGTTAAATGAATTATTGTATACTAGGTGAAAAAGTTTTAACTAAAGGAGACAATCCACTAGACCCTCCTCAGTTCTGTAGAGCTTTACTGGTTATATCGGGAACAAAAATAGCCCAAGTCTTTAGAATTCCTACTGATGGACGATCTGTTCTCAAAATACTTGAGGACCTTTGTTTTCCTCAGTTATACTATTTTGAGGAAGAATACTTAATTCCAGGTTTAATAGATATTAATGTGAAGTTCAACGGAGACTGGGAGGGATGTGCTTCCACTACGCAAAAAGCTCTTGAAGCAGGAGTTACTACAATTGCTTACGAAGATAATTCTTTTGGGTTTAAAGAAGACTTAGCAACTAAGTTCACTGATGTTTGCCAAATCAAGCCTGTTTACGAACCAAAGGATGTAGCTAAGGCTGTAGCTGACGGAGCAGTTGCAGTGAAAGCTTACAACTTACCTCAAAGTCCTAGTTCAAAAGCAACTGACTTAGAAGAAGTACTACAAGAACTCAAAGACACAAACTTGGGTTTAGTAGTTGATTGCAGTATTACAAGCGAAAGGTTCCTACAAACAGTGCTCCCTTACAGAGTAGGTGGTTTTGGAGCAGAACCACCACTAAATAGCGTTTTTGTTACTGCTATTGACAAGTCTAGTGCCGGAAGCTCAGACAGTGAACCGAACTCTCCTTTAGAACAAAAAGACATCTTTGCTTTGTGTGAGGCAGAGAAGCAAAGTTACAGATTTCAAGAAAGTTCTTTTGTGAACTACTTTAAAAAAAGCACCTTTGAAGGCCCTGCTTTGAAAAGACTGGAGTTGCTAAGGCCACCCAAGATTTCCACAGAAACTCCTAAACTAGACGAAACTTTGTACAGTTCTTATTTGCTGAACTGTCCTAGTTCCTGGGAACTAAGAGGTGCCAAATTAACTGTGCAGAAACTCAAGGGTTCCAAAGTGAAAGTTTTGTTTGCAAACATTTCATGCCCAGAAACAATAGAACTAGTTAAAGGCCTCAAACTACTTACTCAGACCTGCCCACACTACTTACTTCTAGAAGACTCAGAAGTACCATCAGGAGACTCAAGGTTCAAAACATTCCCCCCCATTCGCTCTAGAGAAAATCGGTTGCGACTTTTAAAGCAACTTGGAAAAACAGAAATAGTTTCTTCTCACCACAACCCTGTTCCTGGGTGCTACAAGACTCGAGAATTCAGAAAGTCTTTAGAAGGAATCTCTAGTGTAGGAGTGGGTTTCCAGAAACTGTGTACCCACCTAGTAAAAGAATGGGGCTGGGAAGAAGGACTCAGAATAGCTGTGAAGAAAATGAGCACTGCCCCAGCTAAGTTTATAGGTCTAGACTCTTTGAAAGGCAGCATAGCTAAGGGAAAGCACGCAGACATCACAGTGATAAATCCTAACTGTCACTCTGAAGGCTGGGGCATTTACAAAGGTCACAAACTCTTAGGGAGTGTTTCTAAGGTTTTCCTTCGAGGTGAACTTGTTTTGGATCACCAGGCCACTTTGGCTAGAGGAAAACTGATAACTAAGGGTTAGTTACTTAGGTGGTAAAATCTTTTTAGGACTATCAACTTGCATAGTTTTAAGTTGGGCCCAGTAGTCTTTATTTACAATGTCTTTAGGAGCTCCGAATTTGTTTTCCAGGTCAAGGTGTTTGTCTCTCTGGAGCATGCTTTCGCCTGTTTCCAAGTCACTCAAGCAAGCTTGGCACACATTTTTGGTTTTTGAGCACACTGAGCAGATCTCAGTTTTATTGAACCGACTCTTAGCGCCAGGACGCCACCTAAACACACTAAAAGGACGGTCGCATACTCTGCAAGCTCTGTCAAAAGAAGTCTTCATCATTCTAATGTACTTATCTTTGCCTAAGCACTCGGAGCACAAAAGTGGAAAACTGGACTCTTCCCAGGTCTGCTTGTTCATATCAGAACGCATCGACAAGCCTCTTTCTCCCATCATTTTAAATATTAATGTCATTAATACCAGGTACTTTACTTTTGGCAATCTCAAGTATGTATAAAATCATGAGTTCAGTCAGAAGGTAAACTCTAACTTTGTCTTGGTCCCCTAAGTCTTTGCTTAAGTGCATTCCTAGCAAGTCACCTTCCAGCATTATCACAGCTTCAGTGTGGAAACTGTACTCGTAGTAAAGACTTGGAAACTCTTTCCACTCTTGCTTAGTTTCTGGCCTTTTCTTGCGCGCAATCCTCAGAATGTTGAGTTCCCTACCTCCTTGGTTCCCCAAAATGACCGTTCCGAACTCAGGAACGTACTCTAAGAGTGAAAGTCTAGTGAACCTCTGAGCTATTATTTCGGTTTGGGGAACAAAAGTAGCTAGAACGTGCATGTTGTTATGGGGTTGTTGGGGGTCTATGCAGGGGTCTATCAAGTGCAAGGAGAACTTAGAAGCCTGCAAAATAAAGTGACTAGCAACCTCTGGGTCAGTAAAGGTTTCTCTAGCTAGTTCAGAGTCAGAGGTTTGTTCTTGGAAGTCGTTTTCTCGGTCAGGTCTTCCTTCAAGTCTTCTGCGCAGCAAATTGAAGTATTCTCCTGCGTTTCCAATGTTAAATGCCCCAGGCATGTTCCTTATGAAGTTTACATAAGTTGTTGGGTACTTTGAACTGTAGTACCTTCCGTTGAGTCTGTTTATGTTGGTTTGGGGCAAACTTTTGAACTCACTAACTGAGTTTTTGGGGACCCACTTAACAGCCCAACCCCACTCTGCACAGGGTTTGCATACTTTGAGTTTGTTAGTGTGGTCTGAAATGCACACAGTGGAGTCTATAGAAGTGCTGGCAATAAACCTTCCTGATGGACTTAGTTCTATACAAGGCACATTGTGGCTGTGGACGTTGAGTCTTTTGAAGTCTTGGGTTTCTAAGTCCCAAACTGAAATAGTGTGCGAGTTGGAACCTACTGCTAATACTCCGCCCTTAGCACTAACACTCCAAGTAGAGTTGTCGTAAAAATTACTGTCAAAGTTACTGAAGACGACTGGGGGTCTTTCTAAGTCGTACAACCAGTACATAATGACCCTAGAATCCATAGTCACTACTACAAGCATTTCTTCCTGGTTGACTTTTTCGATTTTTAGGTTATTTACAGTTGAATGGACTTCTGAATTCTGAGGAATGTAGATTCTAAACTGGTTTTTAAAGCAATAATTCACAGCAAGTTCAGCAACTCTAATGAAA
>PR_CR_10_Liq_1_inCRDRAFT_1000590_pt1 | contig 22263 bp, 11 predicted proteins | sample PRCRCaboRojoPR_3_FD_10241 | JGI IMG/M metagenome (IMG submission 10241)
CACCACAACCCGCAAAGTCAAGCAGTCTCTGGTTAGACACCTCAGTTTCCAAGTTAACACTCAACACACCCATTCCAAACGGAGAGCTTTGGATGATGCAGTTTAAGTTTCTGTAAGCTTCTTTAAGTTTGGTCAAGTACTCAGTTATTCGTTTATCAGAGTCATTAAATAACTTAGAAGAAAACACAATAGAAAAAACAGTAGAGATCATTATAGTTCCAGGACCAGCAGTCTTTATAAAATCATATTGATTCTCAGCTAGAAAAAGAAACGTCAAAACCCCACTCTTCACTACTAAACTCAAAAGAGGATAGTAATTCCTAGAGATTTTTGACTGAAAGTTATGTACGCTAATCGTCACGAGGAATCCAACCAAATACTTTTGTTCTGGATGAGTGAAAAATGCTAAGTAAAATCCATGCAAGTTAAGTGCCTCAAAAAACACTTGCATAAGGACAGCTCTCTGACAGTTAGTCTTGATGATTAAATAGAACATGAAAGCGTAAGTCAGTCTCAGAAAAGGACTTGATGATGAAAGAAGGATGTAATCTTCCTTTACCCAAACTTCAATAAACCTTAGAGGAGTACTGATGAGTAGAATAACCATACAACTTTTCAATACAAGCTTAAACTCCTTGGTAATTCCAAATTCTTCTTGTTTGATTTCAGGAAAGTCCATCATTTATTATAAGTGCATTAGAACTGACTTTATCCACTATTTAAACTAAATTGACACAAAATTCCATTTGAAAATCTATGATTCATTCAAGCTGATTCATGCAAGAATTAATAATTTAATTTAATTTAAAATATGAAATTGACTTATAATCCAATAATATGGGGTGTTTTTCAAGCAAGAAAGCAGTGGTTCATCAGAGCCAAAGAGCAGTAAAAGTATTCTGTATGAATTCTATGAGGGAAAAGATTATCAGCTTAATCAGAGAGTGTACAATAGAGTTATCCGAAAGCAAAAAAGAACTTGACTTATGGGTGTTCCACAACGACCAAGAAAAAAGCTTGTTAGTACTTAAGAAGCAAGAATATATCAAAAACTCACTTAAGCATATGAGACGTCTAATCAAAAACATAGACGACTTGCCTGAACAACTCACCAGAAGAAACACTAAGTACAGAGTTTACAAGCACTGCGAAAAAGTCTTGACTCAAATCGACATGGACATTGTGAGAACGGACCTTACAGACAAGAAGCACTCTGACAACAGCGCTTTGACATCTTCTAACTTACAAATAGACGAACTTGACCTCCAAGTGAAGCTCTACAACATAGTCGAGCAAAAACAAGCTAGTTCTACCGAAGGAGTGTTTCGGCAAAAGTTCGTGAAGAAGCATAAACTTTAGATATGTAAATCACTAACGGCTTGGGAGACCGAATTCGAACTTAAACTTTTGAAGGTTCTGATGGACTGGTTTGTCTTCTTAGTGATTCTGGACCTGGCCTCTATGAGCCACTTAAGGGCTATTTTCCGACAGTGAGAAGGAACTTTTTGAGCGGGTTGAGCAAACTTCCTTATGTTGATTTCTTGGGCAGCTATTCTGGTGAGTGGGTTTGCAAGTTCTAAGTTTCCTTGTTTTTTGAGTTTTAGTATTTGTTTGCAGTCTCTGCAGTAAGTGTGGGCTTTTTGCTTGCGCAAGCAGTACTTTTGGAAGTGGGAAATGGTAAGGGTAAGTCCTTTGAAGTCTCTTTGGTAGTCACTTAGTAGTTTGTAGAAGCTTTCTTCAAAAGCTAGAGTTAAGTTTTCTTGAGTGCTGCAATTTTGGCAGTTTTGGTCTAAGTTGAAGAGGTTTTTGGTTTCTTCTTTCAAAGTAAGGTTAAGTTTTGCTTGATTTAACCAATAAAAAGCAATTGTTTGAGTTGAAGTGTCAGGGACTGGCTCTGGGTAATGCTGGTCTAGTTTGAGTTTTTTGGAGTGTTCAGGGATGTTTCTTATAACTTCTAGCTGTCTTCTGTGTTCTTCTTCTTGTTCGAGTTTTCTTTTTTCTTGAGCGTGGACCTTAAAAACTTCAAAGTACTTCTCACGAAGGAATTCCTGGCACACATAGTTGTTTTTGCAGATAAAAGCAATGTTTTTAATGAGCCAGTCTTTGTTTTTGCTGATGAACTTAGTTTTGAACATTTCTGTTTGGACTTTCTGGACCAAAGCGTTTTCTTCAGTGTAGTCGTCTATGAGCTGAACTACTTCTTGGTCTTCAGAAGGGAAGTCTTGGGTAAACACTGGACTGGATCTTGGCTTCCATAGTTTCAGGAAGTCAATTGCTTTTTTAAGGATGTACCTGGTAGGGAAGTGGACTAAAACTATAGCAAAGAACACCACCAGCAGCAAAGGGTCCGAAAAAGGGTTGTGACTGTTCCTAAGCATTATAGTGGCCCCAAAAATAATAGCTGTGAAGCCCCAACTAGTAATCGTAACTGAAAAGTAAAACTGCGAAGAATAGCACATGTAGTCAATAGACCTCCAGTTAATGCTGATGGATCGGTCTAGCTTGGCCTCTGGGCCATACTTCCAGTCCTTGTTTCTGGTTTTGAACCTGTAAGCGTTGTAAGTTAAGTAGTCAAACAACTTGTACCCGTACAAGCTCTCAACCAAGTGGAACAGAAGCACGTCTATAATTAAGTGGGGCACAATGTCCACTACTGAAAACAACACATAGTAACTAACGTCGCTTTGCTGGATACCGTAGTTCTTAGGAACTTGGGTTTCGTCAGCAAACATGTATATAAAGAAAAGCACAAAGGGCGCCATAAAAACCGCTTGGACCTGAGAAGAGTACTCAAGCATAGTTGTCATTAAGCCTTCCATGTTGTTGCGATGGTCTCCGTACTGCTTACTGATCTTTGATATTAGCTTGCTATAGTTCTTAAGTCTCTTCAAAATGGCACTTCTAAAAAGCCTTTCAGCAAAGGCATAACGAGAGACCAGTTTGACAGAGAACTCTTCGAACTTAGAAGACAAGTACTCCAAAAAAGGGTTGAAGTAAATCCTTTGGAACAGCACTAAACCTGTAGTGAACAAAAAGTACTGCAGGAACTGAATGAAGTTTTCCGAAGCTAGGGATATGACTAGTTTGTTAGTACTCAAACAAGTGTAAAAAGGAGAAACCAACAACAACTCCCCAAAAATCAAACGCGAAAGCAAGTGGTAAAGAACTATGTCAAGTATCATAAACCCAAACAAAAACCCAAAAATGTTTTGTTTGAAAGCTTCTGAGTAACTAAACTCTAGTCTGATTGTAATCAGCATAACTAGCACTGCACTAATCAGTAAAAAGAACCTTCTTTTGAAAACTATTGCTTCGCGGTTAGACTTGACTGTTGTTGTTCCTGACTGAGAAGCTGTGTTGGGAGTACTTATTGAGTACTCGTTATCTGAAACCTCGTACTTCTGACTAGGCAGCACAGCTGCAGTGCTTTCTTCAGGTAAAGGAATTAAGAACCTAGCTCCGTAAACTAGCAAAACTATTCCTAAGCAAAGAATGGCTAAACCAAGTCTGCCTCTGCTGTTTTGGAGTTCTTGTTCAGTTGTTATTTCACTCGGACCTTCCCAAGTTGGGGAAACTTTTGGGAACAGCAATTGGGAGTTTAGAAGGTTCGGAAACACAATCATTGCTAGTATAACTGGAATGGATCCATAGGTTGTTCCCAAGGCCGGAGCCACTGCTGAAGCTAAAAAGTGCATTTGGAAGTGTAACTTTGGGTGGTTTTTCAGAAACAGCATGTGCAGGAAGTAAACTATGACCAGCAGAGAAAGCACAGATAATCCTAAAGCCACAAAAACCAGAATGTAAACGGGAATTCCTAACTGGAAGTTGTTAAGAAGCTCAAACCAACCTATAGCGTAGTACTCCACTTTAAGGGTATACCCAGGGTGAGACTGGGTTTTTTCCTCCAAACTGTAGTTTTCCAGGTTAATTTCAACACTCACAATTGACTTAGTCTTAGGATCGTTTTGGTAGTATTTGATGACGACCTTTACCTCAGTGGGTATTCCTTCACTGCCGTGTGGAACGACTTCTACAGGAATCATGGTGTCAGCCAAGTCCAAAACTTCTTCTAAGTAAATAGACTCATAGTCTGAAGTAAACAAGTTATCCGTACTTTGAGGGTCTCTAGTTATGTAGAATAAAGTGGTTCTTTCAGTGACTTCGAACCAGTAGTTTTTGTTAGACCTTTCGAACATTACGTCTTCTGCGTAGTAACACTTGACAGAAACTTCACAAGAGTCAGCTGTAGGGCTGATTCCACTAAAAGGAACAGGGTTCACTACGACTGTTTCTTTTTCTGGCACTAAGTCACAGAACAGTTCATTTTCAAGCATTTGGTGGAAGTAAATTCTGTCGCCAAATACTTCACAATTCATAAAAAAAGGCATCCAGCCAATGGCCACAGTGTTAATGTCATAAGCTATCCAAAAAGTTTCATCAAAAGGTGGAGTTTCAAAGACTTGTCCAAACCACTCGTAGTTCACTGTTGAGTCTATTATGAAAGGCATTCTTTCCTGGCCTTGCTCTTCAAACTGTATTAAGTTAAAAGGCAAGTCTATTTCTTCAAAGTCATTTTTCCAAATCACAGCAAAAAACATTCTTGAGGAACCTAACTTGGCACGCGAAGGTGAAATGATGCTAGTGTTCATCACGTTAGAAAACTGCTCCATTCTAGGGTAGTAAAGTGCGTTGTGTAAGCTTACAGAACAAGTAAAAGTCACTTCTTCTTCAGAGTAGTTGTTGACTACTAGAGTGAAGTTGGTATGGTAGCTCATTGAGGAGTTAGAGAAGTAAGCTGGCATAGGGAGTTTTTGGCCTTCGGAGTTTTCTAAGCGAATAGTGAAGTGCTCACCGTATAGAAACGCTGGGTCCAAGTGTGTCAAGTTAAAGTTAAGCAAAGCAACCTCCAAAGGCTGTAAAGTCACCAAGCGCTTGGACTCCTGAGTGCGTCTTTGAACAGTTAAAGAGGGGTCGAAAGACTGAACTATCACTTCATCTCCAAGGGAAGTACACTCTCCTACACACTTAGCACCCACAGGACTTGTAGTTCCACTGGGGCATTTCAGACTTTGGTAGCTCTGAAGTAAGTCTTCGGGTATTTGAGAGTTCTCTTCGCATTCACTGAAGCTAGGCACTTGGTATTTATCGCAGTCTTGGCATTCTTGATTAGCTTGGATTTTAGCATCAATGATAGGCTGGTAGTTTGCTTGGTTGATGTACCCAAAAGTACCTCTTTCGTTGAGAGAAGCATTGGTAGCTTGTGGACAGAAGTAACCTGCTAAGCACTTATACTGGAGCTTCAAAGTTTCTGTAGTTCCTTCTGGGCAGTAGTACCCAGGCTCACATATGCCCAAGTCTTCTATTTTACTAGTTTTTTTTCCGCACCAGAACCCCCCTGGACACCTGGAGTCAGTCAAAGTAAAACTAGTTGTTCCGTTACTGCAGATGTAGCCTTCAGGGCAGTCTGCAGCTTCAGTGAGGTTGGTCATTCCTTGTTCAAGACAGACAAGTTCAGGTTCACATTCTTTGCAGTCTGTTTTGGAAGAAAGCCCTGGAACGTCACTCCAGGTTCCTTGTGGGCACAAACTACACTCTATTTGGCTAGGGTCTTCTTCTCTGTAAGTCCCTGCAGGGCATATTAATGGTTCAACAGTTCCGTCGTAAGGGCAAAAGTATCCTCCAGGACAAACTTCACACTCGGACATGCCTTCAGTGCTTGAAAAAGTGCCTGGGGAGCAGGTTTGTTGAATAGAGTTTCCGTAGCCTTTGGCAAAGTGGCCTTTCTCCACAATTATTGGTTCTGAAACTCCAGCAGGACAAAAGTACCCTGGAGGGCAAGGATTGGCTTGGGGACCAGTGGTGCCTTCTTCGCAGTAAGTTCCTTGTATGCAAGTTTGAGGACTACTTGCATCGTTATCCCTAACTTCACTGGACTCCACACCCATCAAACAAAAAGTAGCTGGAGGGCACAATAAGGGACCTTCACCTATGATTTCAGAGTCAGTTCCTTCTAAACAATAACTTCCAGCAGGGCACACACTGGAAGGACTTGCATTTCCTTCTTGTGCACAAACTCTCCCTGCTGGACAAATAGTTTGGTTTGTGTTTCCAGACTCAGGACAAATAAACCCAACTCCACAGGGTCGGCAATTCGATTGAGCTGTTTCTTGGTTGTAAGTTCCAGGAACACACGGCAAAGCTACTTCCATTCCTTGGTAAGGACAGTAATGACCTTCCAAACACTTTAGTTTTTCTCCTTTCAAGCAGTAATAACCTGATGGACAGTACTCCGAACCATACTGATTTGGAGAAAGTGCTCTCTCACAAACCACTCCATCTATGCACAGTTGCGGAGACCTAAAGTCTTGCTGCAAAGTGTCAGTGAAGTGGAACCCACTTGAACAAAAGTACTTTTCAGGACAAGGAGTTTGGGTGTTATTTATGCAGGCGTAACCTGAAGGGCATACTTCGAGTGAGCTGAGCAAACTTAGTCCCTGGGAGTTGCACAAGTACCCGGGAGGACAATCGTAAGGAGCTTCCATAGCTGCTTCAGGGCAGTATTTTCCATTATCGCACACTTCACAAGCAATAGCTCCTTCAGAGTTGGAGTAAGTTCCTTTATCACACTGAAAAGGACTGAAAACTTCTTCGTGGGGGCAGTAGTGGCCTTTAGGGCATATGATTTGCTGGTACTGGGAGCTCAAAGGACAGTAATACCCCTTTTTGCATTCTCCTAAAAATGTAAAAGAAAGCCCTGTTAACGACTCAAAGTAGTTAAAGTAAACAAAAACTGGGTAAGTTCCTGACTGATAACTTGGAATGCTGAATGTAACTGAGTCATGGGTTACTTCTGAAAAGTCCTTAATGCTGAATGAGCCTATTTGAACTAAAACTGGAGGCTTCTCGCAAGAGTACTTAACAGTGACTTCTGGCTGCTCGCGGTTGTAAGCTGAGTCCTTGGAAATCGACTCCAAAAAGCCTATGTCAATGTACTCAAACTCCAAGTTGTTTGAAAGGTCTTCTTTTTGGTTAAACGAAACAGAAAAGTTCGACAATTTAGCACTTGCTGAAGAGGGGTTCAAACACACTATTTCAGAAGAAGAAATGTACTTTGCTTGGGTTTCTTCAGAGTCGAACAAGCAGAGTATTTCTTGGACGAAGAAGAAGCTGGACCCCTTAACTTTCAAAGGAATGCCCCCTGACAAGAACCCAAATGCTGGCTCTACTGAGTCTACTGCAGGGGGTTCAACCACTTCGATGTAAACTCCTTCGTTTCCGTAGTTTTGGTTGTTTAGAGAAATTCTGACTTGGTGCTTTCCTACAGACAGAGCTTCACTTATGCTAAACACTATGTTGCCTTCTTGGATATCTGCGTCGTAAACAGTGTCTCCAATCCTAGCTTTTATTTTGCCTTCTTGGAAGTTTTCTCCGTAAACAGTGAATTCTCTGTTCTTAGCTTGGTTGGTTACTAGTTTAGGTTCTACTACAGTCACTTTGGGGTTGGTGTAATAAGTGAACTTAACTGAAGACTCAAAGTCTTGGGAGTTGGAACTCACATAAAGGTCCACAGTTCCAGAACCTGGGGGACTCAAACAGTACTTATTGGAGCCCTCTGTAAAGAGCTCTACTATTTGCTTTCCAAACTTGCAGAACCCCTTTGGTGAGTGGAAGTAAGAAGTTTCTATAAGTACTTTTGTGTTTCCGGAAGTGGGCCCTTGTTGTGGCTCAACCAAAGTTATTTGTTCTATAGGTCTAAACTGGAAGTTTCCTGCCGAGTAGTAGTTTTGGTTGTTAAGAGTGAACTTAAGTTCAACACTTGAGTTAGGGTGCTCTGGAGAAACACACCTTATTTCGGTGGTGTTAACAAAAACACCAGGCACTTTTTCTGTGCCGAAAAGACACTTTATTTCAGGGTAGGGTTTGAAGCCCTTTCCCAGAACTCTCACTAAGGTTCCTCCGTTTTCAGTGCCTTGGTTTGGAATTAAACTAGTTGCACTGACATTTTTGTCGTACACAAACTCTTTTCCGTGGTTTCCATAGTCTATTCCGTTCAAACTTATTCTTAGGCTGACTTTTTGGGAGTCAGAGTTAGGAGGGGAATTGCACTTAAAAGAGTCAGTTTGCACATCAAAAGCTTGGACAGAGTTTTCACCAAACAAGCACTTAGGACTGATGCTGTTGGGGTTGCCTTTTAGTGTAACCAAAACTTCAGTCCCGCCTTGCTCAGGTCCGTGATTTTCAGAGATTTCAAAGTTTTCAATAATTTCCCACCAAACTAGCAAGTAGTTAAACTCAAACCCAGTAGGTGTGTACTGTTGTTTGTTTTTTGAAACAAAGACTTCTAGTTGGTTGCTTACATCTGCTCTTAAGTGCTGCAAAAAGCCAAAAGGAGGAATGGTGCATTTCATAGAACTTTCGGATACAAAGACTCCATCTGCTTCGTAAGGACCTAGTTTGCATGATAGAGAGTCTGAAGCAGAAAAACTGCCCTGCAAAGTAAGCTCGTGGTAATTCTTTTCGGAGCCTGAAAGAGGAGACACATAAGAAACAAAGGAAGTGTCGTAGTAAGTGAACACTTGTGTAGAGTACTCAAGTGTTTTTAGGTTTTTAGATACACTAAAAGCCACCTTGCCTGAGCCTCCGGGTGAAAAGCAGATTATACTGGTGATGTTGATAAACACTGTTTCGGAAGCTTCTGTGTCTCCGAAGTAACACAAGGAGTTGGGCTGGAAGTTTGAGTCTCTAACTAAAACTGAGGTGTTGCCTGTAGTTGGCCCTAGCGTTGGGTAAAACTCCAAACTACTAGCTAATGTAAGTAAGAGTGTAACTAGTTTCATAATATAAATGGAAGCCTACACACAACTAAGCAACTACATTGATCAAATGTACTCTTTGCAAGAATACCCTTGCTTAACCCACCAAGTAGCTCAGTTTTCTTCCCGAGATCTTTCGTCCTACAAAGTACTTGTTTGTCTTCCTTTAGTTAAAAGCACGCTACCCATTCTGCTTCCTTGGCTGGTTTCAAATGCTGACATTACAGTGTCTTGGATCCAAGAAGTTCCTGTTTCGCCAGAAATTCTTGACTTACTCAGCAGTTTAGGGTGCAAAGTTGAGCAGAACCCTTCTGAGGATTACGACTTAGTGCTTACTTCCCTAGCTTACCACTCTAACCTTAGAAGCAAGTACGGATTCGTAGAGTTCAGTCTTTCAGGAGGCAAGAAGTTTTCAAGCTTAATAGGAAAAAAAGTACTCGATGTTTCACAAACCGCACTTAAAGCTTTAGAAAGTGGTTTGGGAATGTGTGACTCTGTTATAAGGCTCTGTAGAGAAGGGCACTTCCAACTAAGAGGCAAAAAAATACTTATTTTTGGGTTTGGAAAAATAGGCAAAGGAATTTATAGAGCATGTGAAATGGAAAATGCTAATGTTAAAATAGTAGGCTCGAAAGCTACCCATGAAAATTTAGGGATGCAATTCATTGACTTTGAAGACGTAAACCAAGTAAAAGCCGAAGCACAGCAGGCAGAGTTAGTCATCACTGCTACAGGAGTCAAAAACTTGATTCAAAGCAAGTATGGACTGGAGCCCTTTACAAGGGAAAACTTGACCCTAGTTAACATGGGACCAGAGGACGAGTTTGGTGAAGGAATGCCTTCTGAGAGAGTTCTCAACCACAAGTTTTTAGCAAACTACTTGCTAGAAGAGCCCACTAGACTTAGGTTTTTAGACCCTGTTCTGGCTTTGATGAACGCATCAGGGTACTACATGATTAAGCATGACCTTGCTGAAGGAGTCCACCCAGCACCTGCCCACTTTGTAGATAAGTACTTGGAGGTCTTTGCACAGAGTTTTCAAGTGCAAATAGACCTGACGTCCCTGAAAGAAGACAGCTATTTTTGGCTACACGACATTGAAAACAAGATTTTCAGACCTTAAGAAGTTACATACTTAGACTCTAAAACTTGAAAGTTCGACTTTTGCTGGTGAGATTCATAGATGCTGGGCGGAGGCAGTATTTTAAGAGTTTGTTGCTCAGAAGTCATGACGGGCACAGTTTTCGGAATATGGACACAGGGCGGAGGAGGGATTTCTTTTTGCTCCTCTTGAGGTTCTGCCTGGAGCACTGTAACCAAAGCAGGTTCGTTCGGGCTTTTCACTTCAAGTTCTTTTACGTCGCTTGGCAGTCTGTTAAGCATTCCTTCTCCTACACTGAGTCCTAAGTTGCCTTTTTGAGGGTTTTCAATAGAGACTTTGCGGACTGAGTTAGTTCTGCAGTTGTACACATAAAGAACTAGTTTGCTTTGGGCTTGGATTAAAGCCCCTAAGTGGTCAATAGAGTTAAAAGTTTTTTCAGAAGTCCCCAACACAAAGTCTTCGTTGGGTTCGAGGCCTGCACTTGAGGCTATAGAGTTGGGGTGCACCTCTAGAACTTTGAGTCCTTGGAAGTCGTTCCAACGCTCCCACCTAACAGTAGCGCCTAAGTAGCCTTGCCCTCCCCAGTTGTCTCTGGGCACTACAACTACTTCTCTAGTTTCACTTGAAATTATGTTGTATACTTTAAGGAACACCCTGCACTCTAGTGATTTGCTTATTATGCTTGAAAAGGTGTTGTCAGGTTGGAGTTTTAAGCCATTGATAGAGACAATAAAGTCTAGGTAACTCATAAGTCCAGCCTCAGAAGCAGGGGAGTTAGGGTTGACGTCGATTACTCTAAAACCTTCTTGGCTCTCTGTGTTGCCCATTTATAGTTGGAATTAATCTGTAAAGATATTCCAAATGGCAGATTCAAAGGACAATGTTAAGGTAGCTATTCGGGTTCGTCCATTAAGCAAACAAGAAATCTCTGAAGGCGGAAAGAAATGTGTGACTGTCCACTCAGAGCATAACTGCATTTCCTTAGACGCAAAGCCAGAGCCTAAGCTGTTTCAGTATGACTACGTTGCTGACGCAAGCACTTCTCAAGCTGAATTCTTTGAAAAGGTAGGGAAGCCAATAGCAGAGTCGTGCTTGTCTGGGTACAATGGAACTATTTTTGCTTATGGCCAAACTGGTGCAGGCAAAACCTTCACTATCACAGGACTGAGTTTAGAAGACCTTTCAGTGGAGTTCCAAACTCCACACGAACTGAGAGGACTGCTCCCAAGGTGCTTTGAGTACTTATTTTCAGCTATTTCTGAGTCTACTGAAAAGACTGACCAGTCTTTCCTCGTGAAGTGTTCCTTTTTAGAGATTTACCAAGAACAAGTTATAGACCTACTAGAACCCAGCTCGCAGCAACTCCAAGTTAGAGAAGACATGCAGCGTGGAGTCTATGTAGACGGACTTAATGAACAAACTGTTTCCAACGTTATGCAGACTTACGAAATCTTAAGAACTGGGGCGCGGAACAGGCATGTAGGGTTCACTTCTATGAACAAAGAGTCTTCTAGGTCACACGCTGTGTTTACTTTGGTGATTGAAAGCAAAGAAGTAGTAGAAGGCCTCATTAACTTCAAGTCAGCTAAGTTCCACTTAATAGACTTAGCAGGCAGTGAAAGGCAAAAAGCCACAGCTACTAAAGGAGAACGCCTTAAAGAAGCAGGCATGATCAACAAGTCACTTTCTGCTTTAGGCAACGTGATCAACTCGCTAGTTGACATAGGCGACGGCAGAAACCGCTACGTGCACTACAGAGACTCCAAACTTACCTTTTTGCTGAAAGCTTCTTTAGGAGGGAACTCTAAGACCTACATAGTTGCAAACATATCCCCTTCAGAAAGTGCTCACAGTGAAACACTTTCAACACTGAAGTTTGCAGAACGAGCCAAGAAAATAGAGAACAAAGCTGTGATCAACGAAGACACCACTGGAACTATTTCTTTGCTCAAAGAAGAAATCAAAAGACTCAAAAAAGAACTAGCTGAACTAAAGGCTGCAGAGTGTCACAACTGCAAAGTAGTCAAAGAAACCCCTGTTTTAAGTGACAGGTCTTCCCGATACGAAATGCTGTTGGAGCACAACGTTCGGCTAAGACAAGATGCAGAAAGAGACTACTTTAAAAAACTCAAAGACAAAGACAACTACATCCAAGCCCTAAACAACACTTTGCAGAAACTAGAAAAAAAACTCAACCACGACAAAATGGTCATTAAGTTCAGAGACGCCACCATTGCCAGCTTACAAGGAAAAACCGAAGGAGACCAGGAACTTGAAAACCTAAAGCATGAAAACCAAATACTCAGGGAGCAACTTGAATCTCCGCCTATAGCAGCTAAGTTATACCTAGAAAATGAACAACTCAAGTTTGAACTAGAAAACCTGAAAAAAGAAGTTTCCCAAGAACCTGAGTCCTTAGTCGCACGTCTTGAAAACATGCAAGAGTTCACCCAAAAACTGTGCGAAGTACTTGAAGAGTCAGCAAGTGAACGAGAAAAAGTCAAGAAGATCCTGGAAAACCAAGGCTCTCAGGAACTAGACCAACAAATCTCAGAACTTAAACTAGCTCTTGCTGAAGAAAAAAAAGCCAGAGAAGAAGCCGAAGCCAAACTCAAACACCAAGAAAAAAGCAACTACGAACAAGAGATCCAAGAAGCCAGGAACCAAATGGAGTCCTACGCTAACAACCAAAAAATGATAGAACAAGAAAACGAAATGCTCAGAAGGGACTTAGACTCCCTTAGAAAAGCAAACGAATCCGAAGACAACCTGTTAGCTTCAGTTAGTGAAGAGCTGTTTTCAAGATCCAAAAGTTACATCTCAGATCACGACAAAGAAGAACTAGATACCCTCAAAGAAAGCCTTTCAAAAGAACTCAACGAAATCCAAAACAAGTGCCAAGAAAAAGACACCCAAATTGAAAACTTGCTAGTAGAGTTGAGTCAACTACACGAAAAACTAGAGTTGGCTGAAAACGACTCTAAAGAAAAAACAGAAAAACTAGAACAGTTTAAGTTCACCGAAGAACAACTTAAGTACGAACAAGAAAAACTCCAAACCACAACTTGTGAACTCAAAAACGCCCAAATCAAAATAGAAGACCTTAACGAAGCGCTTGACTACGCCGAAAGCCAAGTTAAAGAACTCCAAAAAGAAAAGTCAGAACACGAAAGTAAATTCAGGGAGTCAGAAACTGAAATTGGAAACCTGAACTTGCAAATTCAAGAGCAACAAAAACTCATAACTTCTTTGCAGGATCCCACTGGAAACCAACCTTTAGCCATTGCACTTTCTGAAAACGAGTCTTACAAACAACAAATTTCTTCACTTTACAAACAGCTCCAAGAAACCAAAATTTCCTCTTCAGAGATAAGCGCTAAGTTCAACGACCTAGCTACTCAGTACCAAGAACTAAAAACTGACTACGACACAGCCTCTAAAGCCTCTACTGACCTCCAAAAAAGACTCATCGAAGTCAAAAAAGAACTCTCAGAAACCTACGAAGGGGCTGAAAACCTAAAAGAAAAAGTTAAGTTCTACAAAGACCAAAACAAAAAAACCAATCAAAAACTCAACGAACTCCAAACTTTTTACCAAGAAACCACTGAAAATCAAAGCTTAAAACAAACTTTAGAAGAAAACCAAGCAGACTACATCTACGACCTCCAGCAACAAATAGAAGAACTCAAAAACAACCTTGAACACTACAAAGAACTTTCAATCTCCCTCTCCCAAAAGAACGCAGAAGCCACTTCAGAACTAGCTAAAGTCAGAGACGACTACTCTTACGAAGAAGAACTCAGCGAAGCCAGAGAACACATCAGGTACCTCACTGAAGAAAACTTCTCCAGACTGCAAATTCTCAAAAACACCAACAAAAACATCCTATCGTCCAGACAAGAAATTAACATGTGGAAAAGGTGCATCGACGAAAAAAACACCCTCATAAAAGAAATGCGTATGGAACTCAGAGACAAGTCTGAAGAAATCGAAAACTTAAAGTCAATGTTGAAAACTCTGCGCAAAGCCAAAGAAAGCGAAAAGGAGTCTTACTTGTGCGAGTTGATTGAAATGAAGGATAAAGAACTCCAAAAACTCAAAGACCAAAAAAGCGATGACTCACAGAAAAAAGAAATAAACATGCTTAGCAAAAGGTGCAGTCACCTACAAAGCGAACTAAAAAGAACCAAAGAACAACTCAAAAAGACCCAGAGTGACTTGAAACCTGAGCACTTTGAAGAAAGCACCTTACTCAATCAACTCAAACTTAAAAAAGAAAAAATTCACTACTTAAAAAAGAGACTCAGTGAGTCCTCCAAACGCAGTTCCCAAGTTGAGTTCTTAAACAAAGAACTCCGCAGAAAAACTGAAGAAGTCCAGAACTTGTCTGGAAGCTTAAACCGAATCTCAGAGTATGTACTAAGCATACCCATCGTCAAAATAAATCCCGAAGAAACTAACATAGTCGAGTCTACCATCCAAGGAGTCAAAAAAATCTACGAAGCACTTGTTTCAAAAACAAGGCATAAGAAACAATTCCCTTCTCGGCAGTTGCAAACCAGCCCCTCAAAAATGTGGTCTCCTGTGGAACACTACCACGCACTTCTAGACGCTTCGGAGCTCAAAAACAGAGACTTAGTGTCTCCTCAAAGCAGGAGGTTTGATTATAAATAATAATAAATCTATGACTGAACCTCCTTTTGAAAACCAAGAAATCTCAGAGTTCCTCAAGAACTACCGCAAAGAATACTGGGACAAGTGCATCGAAGGAGTTTTGCTGTACGGCATTCGCAAAATCAAGTCTAAGTACAGAATCTACCCCAAATACAAAGACCTGATGCGCATAGTAGGAGTTCCTGATTCTCCTACAAGTTCTATCACAGAACGACTCAACTCAATGAAAAGACAAATCGAAAGTTTATCACGGACAATATCTGACCTAGACCCTCCCGAAAACCCCAAAAACCAACCAGAACCTACAGAAAGGAAGCAATCCAAAAAGTCCAGCTTCAAACCGCCCAAATACAAGTGCAAAAAACAAAGAATTAAGTTCGCTGAAACTCCTTACCAACAACTCAAAATTCCAAGCAAAGAAGAAAGGAAAGACTGGGTTTCTATGGACGCCGGCCAGAACTACTTACAGTACCCCAAACAAAGAAGGTTCACTCCACAGAACCAAAGGATTTCTTTTGAGTTCAACAAAGAAATACAAGAACCAAACACCATTCCTATGAACGAAGGACTTTCTAAGCCTGAGTTTATGAAGATTGCTGAAGACTTTTTGAAAAACCCACTCACACAGTGCTTGAGGAGTGTTCCCAGCACTATGCCCACTTCTCCTGAAAACAAAAGCTTCAACTTGCCTTTTTTCTCTGTAGAAAATACTCCTAAGCAGTTCTCTCGGTAGTTAATATTGTCTAAAATGGAAACTCAGGATTCTGTTTCAGAGTTGAAGGACTCAGGAAACAAAGCTTTCAGTGAAGGCAACTTCCTAGAGGCTATTGCATACTTCACACAAGCCTTGCTTCAAGACCCCCAAAACTATATTTTGTACTCAAACCGCTCAGCTTGCTATGCGTCCCTTCAAAACTACCAAAAAGCTTTGGAAGACGCTGAAAAGTGTGTAGAACTCAAGCCTGACTGGAGCAAAGGCCACACTAGAAAAGGCTTAGCTTATTACTATCTTGACCTCTACTCAGAATCCGCAGCTTCTTACCAAAAAGCACTTGATTTAGACCCAGAAAACTCCAATACTAAACTTGAACTCTCGAAAGTCCAGGCAAAAACTGCAAGCAACCCTTTAGCTGAGTTATTTTCAGGACAAAATTTAGCTAAGATGATGACCAACCCAACTACTTCTGAGTACTTCACCCAAAAAGACTTTCTAAGCATGCTAAACGAGTTGCATAAGGACTCCCAAATGGCCAACAACTGCATGAACGACTCAAGGTTCATGGACTGCATAGGAGTCATTTTAGGCATGGAAGACGGTAAAACTCACTATGCCCAACCAAACCACTCAGAAACCTCACAAGCAGAAGAGTACAAACACTTGGGGAATCAAGCTTACAAAAGGAAAAGGTACGAAGTAGCTTTGGACTACTACCGAAGAGCTTTAGAACTAGAACCAGAAGAAATAGTGTACATTAATAATATTGCAGCAGTTTATTTAGGCCTTAAAGACTACGACAAGTGCATCCAACTGTGTGATCAGGCTATCCAAAAAGGTAGGGAAAGTCAAGCTGACTTCAGTAAGATTGCCAGAGCTTACGCAAGGAAAGCCCTTGCTCAGGAACAAAAAGGACTTATAGAAGAAGCTATTATCTCCACCAAAGCTTCACTCATAGAGCATTCAGACCCCAAAACCAAGAACCAACTCAAGTCACTTCAAAAAATCAAACAACAACATGAAGAAAAAGCTTACTTGGATCCTAGTTTGGCCCGCAAAAGCAACTCTGAAGCCACTGAGTGCTTTAACAAAGGGGAGTTCCCCAAAGCCCTTAGTGACTACTCAGAAGCTATCAAAAGAGATCCTCAGGAATCCACTTACTACACAAACCGAGCTGCTACTTACATGAAACTTATGGAACCCAACAAAGCCCTTGAAGACGCTGAGTCTGCTATCCAAATTGACCCTGCTTGTTTGGAAGCCCACATTCGCAAAGGCAACGCACACATGGTTTTAAAGGAGTATCACAAAGCTATGAAATCCTTCGAAGAAGGCCTCAAAGTAGACCCCAGCAACCAAGAATGCAAAAAAGGCTTTCAAAGAGTCATCAAAATCATAAGTGAAAACAACGAGTTCAACAACGAAAAAGTAAAGCAAGCCCTCAAAGACCCCCAAATCCAAAGGCTAATTGGAGAACCACTCGTGAGCAAGGTGCTAAAAGAACTTGGCAACAGTACTTCTTACCAAGACCTTTCAGAAGACCCTAGTTTGCGAAGCGCCATAAAAAAGTTAGTTGCTGCCGGTATTTTAAAAATTGATTAAGTGTAATATGGAGTGCCCAACTTGTCTAGAACTATACGACGACGACACCAAAAGACCTAGGAACCTTCAGTGCGGGCATACCTTTTGTGAAGAATGCCTTACAAGACTCATCCAAGAAACTCGGCTGGCCTGTCCTACTTGTCGGACTTATTTTCCAACCATAGTTCCTCACTTGCTTCCTGTGAACTTCATAGCAGCTGACCTTGCCAGGAGTCATTTAGAACAAATCCGCAAAGTTAACTTTTGTGACGAACACTCTCTGCAGCCAGCCAAGTTTTTCTGTAATACATGCGAAGTTTCCATTTGTGTAGAGTGCATTGTGGACCACTCTGGACACAGCTTCGTCAAACAAGAAGAAAGCACAAACCTACTTAAAAACCGCGCTTTAGAAGCCAAAAAAACTTTGGAAGACTGCAAAGCCCGCACTGAAAAGACTTTCCAAAACCTAGACCAAATAGAACTTTCACTACAAGAAGCTTTTACAGAGGGCTATCAAAGCATAGACCAAGAATTTGACTTGCTTCAAAAAGCACTTAACGAACGAAGAGAGTTACTTAAACAAAAACTACTTAAAATGTGCGAAAAAAGCCAGTTTAAAGTGAAAAAACAGTACGAAGAAATAAAGCAACAAGCTGTTTGTATTGAAGAAGCTGAAAGTACAGTTACTGAAAGACTCCAAGAAATCAGCAGAACTCAAGACAGAGACAGCCAAGTTTCTTCTTTGTTCGAAGAAGTACTTGAGTTAAAACAAAAGTTCACTAAAATCCAAGAAGGAATCCAAGAGTCTTTGTGTGCACCTATTCTGTGTCCTAGTTTTGAACTCGAAAGAAGTAAAGCTTTGGAAAACATACTGTCTTTGGGAAACATTTCTTCTGAGTTAAGTCAAAACTACACTGTGAAGGACCCCTTTCTTTGCTTTTTTGGAGACAAAAACAAGGTTATGACTTATGACTTAGTAAACGGAATTTGGGATATCAAAACTCACCGCATGAATTTGGAGTTCAACTATTACTCAGCAGCCTGCACCCTTTCTGACGGGTCTGTTTTAATTACAGGAGGAGGCAGTTCAAATGCAGTGTACCACTACAAAAACAAACAAATCATACAAAAAGCTCCTATGTTGCAGCCTCGCAAAGAACATGCTACAGTCTGCCTCAACAACGAAGTCTACGCAATTGGAGGCTACGATGGACCCAGAAACTCTTTTTTGAGCGAGTGCGAAAAGTACGACTTGGAAAAAGACACTTGGTTCAAGGTACACAGTATGAATGTTGCTCGGTGCGCTTTCAGTGCAACTTCTGTGAGCAACAGGTACATTTACATCTTTGGGGGTTACGACGGGACTCAAAGACTGGGGTCTATAGAAAAGTTCAACCCTGAAATAAACACTTGGGTGAAACTGGACGTTACTTTAAGGTTTCCCTTGTCTAACTGTGCTTGTTTTTCGCCTGAAAAAAACAAAGTGGTGATCTTGGGAGGGGGTTTTTCGTCAGGGTTTTCGTTGGCAGTGGAGATGTTTGACATTGAAACTGAAACGTGGCACACACTTCCGATGATGAGTGAAGGAAGGGACTTGAGGAACAAAATAGGTTACTTCAAAGGAAACGCTTACTGCGTAGGAGGCTACAACTTTAAAGCTGAAATGTTTAACTTGGAAAGAGGAATATGGTACTCACTGCCTAACTACTTGGTAGCTGACAACCTAGACTCTTGGTCGTGTGCGCTTACTTATAAATACTCAAGTCTTAATTCATAAAAATGGGAAAATGTTTTACAAAGCACAAAGAAGAGCCTGGGGAGCTTAATTCTGTGTTTGGAGAACGGTCAAGCAGCTTCAAGCCCAGTCCTTTGTACAGCAAACTTGTAAATATTTACCAAAAAAAGCCTAACTTAGTTAAGGCCCTTGCTTCGAAAATTACTGTTCAAGGAAAACTTAGTGACAAAAGCCAAAAGCCTTTTGAGTCTAAGAACATGGATATTCAAGGCAACTTAACAGAAAGGACTCTGGACCTTTTGGGACTCAGTGTAGTGTGCAAAAAAGGCCTTAAAGATGCCCCTAACCAAGATGACTACTGCATTGTGTTTGATAAGTCCAGCTTGCTTTTAGGAGTCTTCGATGGCCACGGGCCTTTTGGACACCAAGTTTCTAGTTTTGTTCAAAAAGCACTTACACTTTCTGTGTTGTCTAACCCTAAACTTGTCGACTCTCCTTTAGAGGTTATCAAAAACGCTTATGCAGAGTGCCAAAGATCCCTTAAGGCACAGTTTTCTGACTCCTCAGCCAACTTTGACTGCTTCTTGTCTGGAACTACTGCAACTTTGTTGTACCTTGAAAGCCAAAAACTTTACATATCCCATGTAGGAGACTCCAGAGCGATCCTTGCTAAGCGCAAAGGCAAAAAACTAAAAGCTTTTCCTTTAACTACTGACCACAAACCTCAAAACTCCCAAGAAAAATCCCGTATTCAAAGCAGTGGAGGAGAGGTCATTAGGTTCCCTTATGACGTGCCTTATAGAGTATGCTATCCTGGACAGTATATGCCTGGACTTTCTTTGTCAAGGGCTTTAGGTGACTTTGTTGCCCATGACTTAGGTGTGTGTTGCAAGCCTGACTTGAAGGTAGTTGAACTTACTGAGCAAGACGAGTTTGTAGTAGTAGCTAGCGACGGAGTTTGGGAGTTCATAAGTGACCAAGAAGCTGTAGATAAGGTGTCTAAGTACAGTTCAGTAAAAACTGCTGCTAGCAAGTTAGCAAGCTTAGCTTGGAACAAGTGGATTAAGCACGAAAAAGACTTAGTTGACGACATTACAGTCATTGTAGTTAGTTTTACAAAAGTTTGTTAATAAATTTATATGAGCGACTTCCAGAGTATTTGCAGGTCGGCCTTTGGAGCTGCAAATAGCGTGAGAGTGGACCCCAGGGGCTTTATAGGAAACTTAGAAGAGTACAAAAGCAGCTTTGGAAACAACAGAGTACGTTACAGAAAAGGAGCAGAGCCTTTGATGACCGCTGAAGGAAAGTACGCAGTTCTAGAAGCAATACAAGAACTAAACACCTGCGATGCTTTAAGTGAGTTAAGACTTTCTGAAGGCCTCAGCAAAGCAGCACAGAGTCTGTGCAACAGCATAAGCCAAGAAGAAGAAATTTATGAGTCACTTTCTGAAAGACTTAACAAGTTTGGAACGTGGAAACTTTATATAGCTGAGTCTTTAGACTACGGATCGCTAACTGGATTGGACCTAGTGTGTGCTTTGTTAGTAGATGATGGAGTCCCTACTCGGGCCCATAGAAAAGCTTTACTGAATCCTAAGGTACAAACTATAGGTATCGGGAGTGCACCTCACAGAGACTACACAACTGTTAGTTGTGTACTGTTGTCGGACGGCTTTTTGGATTCAAGGTCAAGTCCTAGTGTCTACATTCCAGAAGAAACAGTTACTTTGTACCCGTACATTGAAAACTGGCCCCAGGGGGCTTTTAGAGTCACTTGTGAAGTCAGAGAAGAACAGAACGGAAACAAGCTGATCCAAGTAGTCACAAAATACTGCGAATTTGAAAACGGAGAAAAAAAAATAATTCAGGAAGAGTATTAAATATTACCTTAGAAGTTAAATTGGAAACTCTGCGGAGTGGGACAGGAAGCATGAGAAGGGGTAATGGACCTTATGATGTCTATCAAAGCGTCTCTTTGTATAGTAAGGATTTCAGACTCCCTTCTCAAAGGAACTCCGTAACGACAGATTTGTTCGTGCCTAGCAATGAGGTGAATAGGCTCCTCTGTGTTGCAGCCAGGATGTTTGCACTTTACAACTATTTGTCGTAAAACCTTGGAAAACCAAGCTCCAACAGGAGTTATGGAGTTGAAGCAGAAGTGGCAAGGTTTGTCTTGCTGAGCACAGTTGCTGCAAAATAAAGACTCGCAGCCCCTGCACTCAAGTGGGTCTCCTACAAAACTTTTGCAAACACAGCAAGCAAAGTAGTCAGGTGAGATTGCTGTAAGCCTAATGTCGCGTTTCATTTAAATTATTGGCACTTAAATGGAAAGGGGCTTTGTTAATGCCTGCATTCGGAACTACAGACAAACTCCTGACAAAGTAGTGTTTTACGTAGTTAAAGTGACTTCTGCTGAAACAAGTTGGACTCTAGAAAAAAGGTTCAGTGAGTTCTACTCACTTTACAAAGAACTTGACAGAAAGTTCTTAGGAATTCCTTCGCCTCCTGGAAAAACTTTTTTTAGAAGCAACAGTCCTGAGTTCCTCGACTCCAGGAAGTCGCAGTTGGAGGAGTTCTTGCAGAGTTTGGTTTGTAACAAAGAACTCTACACCTGCAGAGACTTTCTTTTGTTTCTGGAAATTCCTAGTCACATTCCTTCTTTAGAACCCAAACAACCTAACTTAGTTGTAGAAGTCAAGCACTCTATGCCTGCTTACCAGCTGCACTACCAATCCCAAAACTTAGTTCTGTGCTGTCGAGTTACCAACATGGCTTTGAAGTTTGCTTACAATGTGAAGAACCTTGGGTTTTCGAATTCTGAAGGCGAAATCATTTCAGAAGCCTTAGGACAAGTGACTTTTTTGGACATCAGAAACATTTCTGCTGCAGAGCACCTTTGGGACATAGGTATAGGGGAGTGTCTTACGTGTGTTCACTGGGAACCTTTGTTGACTATACTAGCAATTGGGAGTGAGAGTGGAAGAATTTACTGCTTTTTAGTTAAAACTGAGTTAGGGTGCAGTACTTACGAGAACTATTGCTTGCTGCACCCACACAGTGGGCAAATTAATGGGATTGCTATGAACTACAACAACTCTTACATGTACTCTTGTGGTGAAGACAAACGGTTAGTAGTTATTCAGCTTAAAAACCAAGAATGTGTTGCAGAGTACTTAAGCAGTGAGAAAATAGACTTGATGAAAACTGACATCCAAAGAAAAAGAATTTACTTAGGAACTAGGGCAGGAGTGGAAGTACTCGATATCACTGAACCAACTCCAGAAGTAATTACGAGGGTTGAAAGCGGAAGCAAACTAGTTGGACTGTGCGCAGAGGTGGGGTTAATTATTCAGGGACGTTCAGATGGGTTCATCGACGTCTACCAACAAGGCACAGGAACCAAGGAGAAGTTCTGCAGAGTGCTGCATTCTTTCAGAGTTAAAACGAAAATCACCAGTATTGACTTTTCTAAAACTAGAAGAGAAATATACCTAGGTAACAACGAAGGGACTGTTTCAGTCTACGACTTGAGGGACGGGGACCTGGTCAGTAGTTGGAAAGCACACCAAGGAAGTGTGCTGTGTTTGTACTGGATTCAAGAAGAACAAGTGCTAGTTTCAACTGGCAACGAAAGTTATCTGAA
>PR_CR_10_Liq_1_inCRDRAFT_1000591_pt1 | contig 22249 bp, 20 predicted proteins | sample PRCRCaboRojoPR_3_FD_10241 | JGI IMG/M metagenome (IMG submission 10241)
CCGTACCGCTAGCTCGTGGCTGGCGAAGCCGCCGAAGACGACCGAATGGATCGCGCCGAGGCGCGCACAGGCCAGCATCGCCTCAAGCGCTTCGGGCACCATGGGCATGTAGATGATGACGCGGTCGCCTTTTTCGACGCCCTTGGCACGCAGAGCCCCGGCCAAGCTGGCCACGCGCGATTGCAGCTCGGAAAAGGTGATTTCGTGCTTGGTGTGCGTGACCGGGCTGTCATAAATGATCGCCGCCTGGTCGCCGCGGCCGTTCTGCACGTGGCGGTCCACGGCGTTCCAGCAAGTGTTGACCATGCCGTCGGCGAACCATTCGTACATGTGATTACCGCGGTCAAACAGCGCCTGCGACGGGGCCTTGTCCCACTCGATCGCCCGCGCCGCATCCATCCAGAAGCCCTCCGGATCGGCCTTCCAGGCGGCATAGGTGTCTTTGTAGCCCATTTTCGGGTCCTCCTCCTCGTCCGTTGGAGCGGTGTTAAGAGGAGCCGGGGCACCGGACAAGCGTGTTGCCGCTACCAGTGGCAGAATGGCGCGAGAAATTTGCAGAATTCGTCNCTAGCANCGTGCAAACTTTGCAAACCCTTTTCAAGTTAGCGGNGNTGGGTGGTTGCCTTGCGAATTCTGCAAATCCGCAAAGCCCTGGCTTAGCTGTAATGCGCCACCGGCGTGCCCGCGATGGCAGCCATGTTCAACAGCCCACGCGCGGTGATCGACGGCGACACGATATGCGCACGGTTGCCCATGCCCATGAGGATCGGCCCGACCTCGAGCCCGCCTGCCCGCATCTTGAGGATGTTGCGCACACCCGAGGCCGCGTCGGCATGGGCGAAGATCAACACATTCGCAGGCCCGTCCAGACGCGCGCCGGGCAGGATCCGTTCGCGCAACTCGGGGTCGAGAGCGGCGTCGATGTTCATCTCACCCTCATAAGCAAAATCGACCTCGCGCGCGTCGAGGATTTCGAGCGCCGCGCGTAGGCGGCGCCCGGTGTCGCAATCGAGATTGCCGAACTGCGACTGGGCGCAGAGCGCGATATTCGGCTCCAGCCCGAAGCGGCGCACATGGCGGGCGGCTCCTATGGCGGTTGCCGCGATCTCGTCCGGGGTCGGGTCGGTGCGCACATGGGTGTCGGCGATGAAAAGCGGCCCTTCCTCAAGGATCATGAGGCTGAGTGCGCCCTGGGGGTGCAGCATCTTTGTGCCCAGAACCTGACGGACGTAATTCAGATGCCAACGGTATTCGCCGAAGGTGCCGCAGATCAGGCTGTCGGCCTCGTCGCGATGAACCATGACCGCGCCGATTGCGGTCGTGTTGGTGCGCATGATCGCGCGGGCGAGGTCGGGCGTGACGCCCCGGCGCGCCATGATGCGGTGGTACGTCTCCCAATAGTCGCGGTAGCGGGGGTCGTTTTCCGGGTTCACGATGTTGAAGTCGCGCTCGGGCCGGATCTCGAGCCCCATGCGTTCGCAGCGCATCTCGATCACCTCGGGACGGCCGATCAGGATCGGCGTCTCGGTCGTTTCCTCGAGAATTGCCTGGGCAGTCCGCAAGACGCGCTCATCCTCGCCCTCAGCAAAGACGATGCGGCGCGCGGCGGTGCGGGCGGCCTCGAAGACCGGGCGCATGAGCAGCGCGGATTTGTAGACCGACGCGTCGAGCTTTTGCTTGTAGCCGTCCAGATCGTCGAGCGGACGGGCCGCGACACCCGAGGCCATCGCGGCGCGGGCCACAGCGGTGGACACCACGCCCGACAGGCGCGGGTCGAAGGGTTTGGGGATCAGGTAGTCGCGGCCAAAGGTCAGCTGTTCGCCCTTGTAGGCCGCGGCGGCCTCGGCGCTGGTGGTCTGGCGGGCCAGTTCGGCGATCCCGTCGATACAGGCCAACTGCATCTCGTCATTGATCTCGGTCGCGCCGACATCCAGTGCGCCGCGGAAGATGAAGGGGAAACACAGGACGTTGTTGACCTGGTTCGGGAAATCGCTGCGGCCCGTGGCGATGATCGCATCCGGCGCGACCTCGCGGGCGAGATCGGGCAGGATTTCGGGCGTGGGGTTGGCCAACGCAAAGATGATCGGCGTCGCGCTCATTTTTCTGACATGGTCCGCCGTCAGGACGTTCGGTCCGGACAAGCCCAGGAACAGGTCCGCGCCCTCGATCACGTCATCCAGCGTGCGCAGGTCGCTTTTCTGGGCATAGGCCGTTTTTTGCGGATTCATGTCTTCTTTGCGGCCTTCGTAGACGAGGCCGTGAATGTCGCACAGCCAGACGTTTTCGCGCTTTACCCCCATTTTCAGAAGCATGTTCAGGCATGCGATGCCCGCAGCACCCCCGCCGGTCGAGACGATCTTGATATCCTCGAACCGCTTGCCCGCCACATGCAACGCGTTCTTGGCGGCAGCCCCCACGACGATGGCCGTGCCATGCTGGTCGTCGTGGAAAACGGGGATGTTCATCCGCTCGCGGCAGATCCTTTCGACGATGAAGCAGTCGGGGGCCTTTATGTCTTCGAGGTTTATGGCGCCAAAGGTGGGTTCCAGTGCGATGACGATCTCGGCCAGCTTCTCGGGGTCGGGCTCGTTCAGCTCGATATCGAAGCAGTCGATATTGGCGAATTTCTTGAAGAGGACCGCCTTGCCTTCCATCACCGGCTTCGAGGCGAGCGCACCGATATTGCCCAGCCCAAGCACCGCCGTACCGTTTGACACCACCGCTACCAGATTGCCGCGCGCCGTGTAGCGGGCGGCGTTGGTTTCATCTGCCTTGATCTCGAGGCACGCTTCGGCCACGCCGGGAGAATAGGCCCGGCTCAGGTCGCGACCGTTCGCCATGGGCTTGGTCGCCCGGATCTCGAGTTTTCCGGGCTTCGGATGCTCGTGGTAAAAGAGCGCCGCCTGGCGCAGAGTGTCGTTCGGGGTGTCGGTCATGGCGGTCTCCAGATGATAGTTTAGCGTTAAACTATCCAGGTCGTCGGGGAAAGGTGCTGCGGTCTGCCTTGCTTTTCCTGCCAAGGCTTCGCAACACTGGCGCGACAAATCAAGCGAGGGTGCGATGGATTTGCGGCAAGCGGCATTGGATGTACGGGAACGGGCCTATGTTCCCTATTCAGGCTTCAAGGTGGGGGCGGCGCTGCGCACGGCGTCGGGCACCGTCTATTCTGGATGCAATGTGGAAAACGTGGCCTATCCCGAAGGCACTTGCGCCGAGGCGGGTGCGATTGCCGCGATGATCGCCGGTGGCGATACCGAGATTGCCGAGGTCTACGTGGTGGCCGACAGCCCCGAGCCCGTCACGCCCTGCGGCGGTTGCCGCCAGAAGATCGCGGAATTCGCGCGCTCGGACGTGACCGTGACCATGGGCACCACCGACGGGCTCGAGCAAAGCGCCACCGTGGCCGACATCCTGCCTGGTGCCTTTGCAAACAAGCACATGGACCGGACCTAGGCGCATGGACGCGCGTGCCATCAACGCCAAGCTGCGCAAGGGTGAGGCCCTGACCCGGGACGAGCTTGGCTGGTTCGCGCAAGGGCTCGCCGATCTAAGCGTGAGCGATGCGCAGGCTGGCGCCTTTGCCATGGGGGTCTGTCTGCAGGGTCTGGGCGATGCTGGGCGCGTGGCGCTTACGCTGGCGATGCGCGACAGCGGCAAGGTCCTGGACTGGGATCTGGATGGGCCGGTGCTCGACAAGCACTCGACCGGCGGTGTGGGCGATTGCGTGAGCCTTGTCCTTGCGCCCGCGCTTGCGGCTTGCGGGGCCTATGTGCCCATGATCTCGGGCCGGGGGCTGGGGCACACGGGCGGCACGCTCGACAAGATGGAGGCGATCCCGGGCGTCACCGTCATGCTGGACGAAGACCGCCTGCGTCAGGTGGTGGACAAAGCCGGGTGCGCCATCGTGGGCGCCACCGCGAATATCGCGCCCGCCGACAAGAGGCTTTATGCGATCCGCGATGTGACCGGGACGGTCGAAAGCCTTGACCTTATCACCGCGTCGATCCTGTCAAAAAAACTGGCGGCGAGGCTGGAGGGGCTGGTGCTGGACGTGAAATGCGGCTCGGGCGCGTTCATGAAGACGCCGGACGCGGCGCGCGCCCTGGCCACCGCGCTGGTCGAGACGGCAGTCGCGGCGGGCTGCCCGGCCAAGGCGCTCATTACTGACATGAACCAACCTCCGGCCGATGCGCTGGGCAATGCGCTCGAGGTGCAAAGCAGCATGCGCGTGCTCTGCGACGGGGTCGAGGATGCGCTGTTCGACCTCACCGCCGAGCTGGGCGGCGTTCTGCTGGCGCAGGCAGGGCTGGCGGCGGACGAGGCCGCAGGCACGAAGACGATTGCCGACAGCATCCGCGACGGGCGCGCGGCAGAGCGCTTCGGACAGATGATCTATGCGCTGGGCGGGCCGGTGGAGTTCGTCGACAGCTGGGCGCGCTTTTTGCCAGAGGCACCGGTGATCCAGGAGATCCCTGCACCTCGCAGCGGCATCGTGACCGCTATGGCGGGCGAGGCGTTGGGCCTTGCCGTGGTCGACCTGGGCGGCGGGCGTCAGGTGGAAACCGATACGGTCGATCCAGCCGTGGGTCTGTCGGACATGGTACGCCTGGGCGACAAGGTGCAAAAAGGCCAGCCCCTGGGCCGCGTCCATGCCGCGCGCGAAGGCCAGGCCGATGCCGCCGTGGCCGCCGTGCAGGCGGCGATCACCATCGGGTACAGAGCGCCGGACCTGCCGCCTTTGATCCATGAAAGGATCGGCTGATGGCGCGTGCCTTTCTCGTGGTGATGGATTCGGTGGGGATCGGCGGCGCACCGGATGCGGGGCAGTTCTTCAACGGCGACCGGCCCGATAGCGGGGCCAATACGCTGGCGCATATCGCGCAGGCCTGTGCTACGGGCCAGGCAGAGGATGGGCGCAGCGGCCCCCTGCGGCTGCCCGTGCTCGACGGGTTGGGGCTCGGGGCGGCGGTGCGCGCGGCCTCTGGCGACGATGTGCCGGGGTTCGATGCCGTGCCCGTGGGCCGCTGGGGTCATGCGCGCGAGGTCAGCCCGGGCAAGGACACGCCATCGGGCCATTGGGAACTGGCGGGCGTGCCGGTCCCCTGGGACTGGACCTATTTCCCCGACACGCGGCCTGCCTTTCCGGACGATTTGGTCGATCAGGTCTGCCGCGCGGCCGACACGGACGGGATCCTTGGCAATTGCCACGCCAGCGGCACACAGATCATCGAAGAGCTTGGGCAGGATCATATCGAGACGGGCTGGCCCATCTGCTACACCTCGGCCGATAGTGTCTTCCAAATCGCCGCGCACGAGGCGCATTTCGGGCTGGAGCGGCTTCTGCAGCTTTGCCGGGACATCGCCCCGGTGCTTCACAAAATGAAGGTGGGACGAGTGATCGCACGGCCCTTCGTGGGCGCCGCGGCGGAGGGCTTCACCCGCACGGGGAACCGCCGCGACTTTGCCATCGCCCCGCCCGCGCCGGTCCTGACCAACTGGGTGCAGGACGCGGGCCGCCGGGTTCATGCAATCGGCAAGATCGGCGACATCTTCTCGATGACCGGGATCGACGAGGTACGCAAAGGCGATGATGCGGCGCTGATGGGCCACCTTTCCAACCTCGTGGACGAGGCGGAGGAGGGCAGCCTGACATTCGCCAATTTCGTAGAGTTCGACAGCCTCTATGGCCACCGTCGGAACGTGGCGGGCTATGCGCGCGCGCTCGAATGGTTCGACGCCGCGTTGGGGAAACTTCTGCCGCACCTGCGCGACGGTGACCTGATGCTGCTGACCGCCGATCATGGCAATGACCCCACCTGGACCGGCACCGATCACACCCGCGAACAGGTGCCGGTGCTTTGCGCGGGCGTTGGCACCGGCGAGATCGGTCAGGTCGGGTTCGTGGATGTGGCTGCCAGCGTGGCCCATCATCTGGGCGTCCCGGCACAGGGGCCGGGAAGGAGTTTCCTATGAGTTTCCAAAGCCTGCCCAAGGTCGAATTGCACCTGCACCTCGAAGGGGCCGCACCGCCCGCCTTCATTCGCGGTCTTGCGCAAGAAAAGTCGGTCGACCTGTCCGGCGTCTTCAACGAAGACGGCACCTACGCCTTCCGCGATTTCGTCCATTTCCTCAGCGTCTACGAGGCCGCGACGCAGGTGCTCACCGGGCCTGAGGCGTTCGCCCGGCTGACCCACGCAGTGCTGGAGGAAAGCGCGGCCCAAGGCGTGATCTATACCGAGGCCTTTCTGAGTCCCGATTTCTGCGGCGGCGGCGATGTGGCTGCGTGGCGAGAATATCTTCATGCGATCCAGGAAGCGGCAGAGGCGACCGAGCGCGACAGCGGCATCGTCATGCGCGGGATCGTGACCTGCATCCGTCATTTCGGGCCCGACCAGGCCAAGCGCGTGGCCCTCTGTGCGGCAGAAACCGCAGGCGACTGGGTCACGGGCTTCGGCATCGCAGGCGACGAGATGAAGGGCAAGCCGGGCGACTTTGCCTACAGCTTCGACATGGCGCGCGAGGCCGGGTTGCGCCTGACGGCCCATGCGGGCGAATGGGGCGGGCCGGCTTCGGTTCGCGATGCCATCCGCGATCTGAGGGTCGAGAGGATCGGGCACGGCGTGCGCGCCATCGAGGATCCTGTGCTGGTCGAGGACCTTGCCGAGCGCGGCATCGTGCTCGAGGTCTGCCCCGGCTCGAACGTGGCGCTGGGCGTTTACCCGCGCTTCGACAAACACCCGATTGCACGCCTGCGCGATGCGGGCGTGAAAGTGACCGTGTCCACCGATGACCCGCCCTTTTTCCACACCACCATGACGCGCGAGTACGAAGAGCTGGCCCGTGCCTTTGGCTGGGAAGACGAGGACTTTCGCGCGCTGAACCTGACCGCGCTTGACGCGGCCTTTTGTGACGCCGACACCCGCGACCGACTGAAGCCGAAACTGGAACCAACATGACCGATCATCTGACCATCGTCACCCACCCGCTCGTGCAGCACAAACTGACCCTTATGCGGGACAAGGCGACGCCCACGGGCGACTTCCGCCGCCTCTTGCGCGAGATCAGCCAGCTTTTGGCCTACGAAGTCACGCGCGAGCTGCCGATGACGACGAAGCCTATCGAAACACCGATCGAAGAGATGGACGCGCCGGTTCTCGCAGGCAAGAAGCTGGCGTTGATCTCGATCCTGCGTGCCGGAAACGGGCTGCTGGATGGTGTGCTGGAACTGATACCGGGGGCACGCGTCGGCTTTGTCGGTCTGTACCGGGACGAAGAGACGCTTCAGCCGGTGCAGTACTATTTCAAGGTGCCTGACGGGCTCGAGGATCGTCTGGTGATCGCGGTCGATCCGATGCTGGCCACGGGCAACTCTTCGGTTGCGGCCATCGACCTTCTGAAGAAGGCCGGGGCGAACAACATCCGCTTCCTTTGCCTGCTGGCCGCACCAGAAGGTGTGGCGCGCATGCGCGAGGCCCATCCGGACGTGCCCATCGTCACGGCGGCAGTCGACAAGAAGTTGAACGCGAAGGGTTATATCGTTCCGGGACTAGGGGATGCGGGTGACCGCATGTTCGGCACAAAATAGGCCGATCCCGGCTTTACTTGGTCCAGGGAGTCGGGCATCCTCATGGTTCAATCTGTGGGGGCAGACATGACAATTATTCGCGGACTGACTTTGGCCATCAGTGGCCTTTCTCTCGTTCTGAGCCTCTAGGGCGTGTATGCGCAGGGGATCGACGCCAATGTGCAGCCGGCCGAATTCCCGCCGGAAAGCTTCGAAAGACGTCAGTATGTCGACAGCGAAGGATGCGTGTTCATCCGCGCCGGTATCGACGGCAACACCAGCTGGGTGCCCCGCGTCGCGCGCAACAGGGAACAGGTTTGCGGGTTCCAACCGACCTTCCGGACCGCCGTGGCCCAGACCCGTCCCGCCCCGCAAACCGAAGAGGTCGAACAGATCACGCTGAACGCGCCGAAATCGCCTGCGCCGCGTGCGGCTGCCCCGGCACCTGCGCGGACATCGGCTCCTCGTGTGTCGCGGCCCGCTGCGACACCCAAGGCCCAGCCGCGAACGGTGCAAGTGCAACCGCGGAAGGTTCCCGCTTCGACGCCGGCCCTGGCGCCCAAGCGTGTCGTCGTGAACAGGGGCGGCGCCGCTGCCTGCCAAGGGGTGTCGTCGATCAGCCAACAATACCTGCGGTCCAGAAGCGGTATGCCCGTGCGCTGCGGTCCGCAGACCTCGGGGTATCCGCCGTCGGGTGCCAAGATGGTGCGTGTGGACCAGAATACCCGCATTGCGCCGCTTGCGACCTATCAGCCGCCCGCGCCGCGCGGGGCCGAGGTGAAGGTCCCGCACGGCTATCGCCCTGCCTGGACCGACGACCGGCTCAACCCTCGCCGTGCCGAGCAGTCGCTGGGTGGGATCGCGCGGATGGAGCTTGTCTGGACCAACACCGTGCCTCGGCGGTTGGTCAACCGACTGACCGGAGAGGACGTTACCGCGCAATTTCCCCACATTCCCTATGCGGGTGAAAGCCGGACCGGCGCGACCCGGGTCTACGTGGTCAATGCCCCTGAGACGCGGGCGACGGGAAAACCCGTGAGCGTCGCACCTCTGGAAACGCGAAAAACCACCTACAACCCCGTGACCAAGAGACAGACGGTGGTATCGACCCGGTCGGCACCGCGCACCCCAAAAGCGGCGCAGCCCACGGGCACCGTGCGCGGCCACGTGCAGCTGGGTGTTTACGGGTCCGCGGCGGAGGCCCAGCAGGTGGCGCAGCGTGCCCGGTCCATGGGCTTGCCCGTGCGGATCGGGAAATATACACGGGGCGGTCAGACGCAGCGGCTGGTGCTGGTAGGGCCCTACGGCTCGCAGGGACAGTTGAACGCGGCGCTGTCCAAGGCGCGCCAAGCTGGATTCCGCAACGCGCTCATTCGCAACTGACCCTCCACTTGGTGCGAAAAACGTTCTGAACGGCGGCGCCCCCGGGCGCCGTTGCCGTTTTCGTTTATCCGCCGCAGATGCCCTGAAGCCGGATCCAGTTGCCATCGCTCAGCACGGGATCCGGGGTGCCCGACGGATAGGGGTCAGCCTCGATCAGGCCCAGCACGGTCTCGCCCGAGACATCCATCGCATACGCGTAGGCTGCACTTCGCAGCCCGGCTGCGTCGAACCTGGCCAAGAGCAGATCGTCGGGCACCGCCACCGGTGCCATGGTGACCAGCCGCTCCGCGTGGCGGTCCAGCACGGTGTCCGGCAGGCCGCCGGTGGTCAGCAAACGCAAGCTCGCGGTCAGCCCTTCGGCCTCCAGAAGCTCGGCGATCGGGTCATGCAGATCGGCCCGAAGTCGTTCCGCCAGCAGATAGCCGGCCACCACGTCGGGATCGTCGAAATCCTCCACCAGGCTGCGGTTTATCACAATCCGGCCGCCCGGCAGGTGTTGGGCGGTGCGCACGCCGTCACGCACCACGGAAATGCGGATTTCGGGGTGATCGGGGAACAGACGGTCGCCAAGGGCCACGAGCGCATCGCTGGTGGCGGTGGTCCCGCAGGGCGGTCCGGTAACGCGCTCCATCGCGCGCACCAGCTGATTGCCGATCTCGACCCGCTTCGCGCCTGGGACGACGCTGACCGCGTGCCGTGACAGGGCATCGGGCAGCCAGAAAACCACAAGCGCGACCACGGTCAGGAACGACACGCCAATTCCCAATAGCCGCAAGCGTCCGGGGCGTGGCCGACGTCGCTCGATCGCCGTGCGCAGTTTCTCGATCGCCGCGATCATCTCGGTTTCCGAGACGGGGATCTCAAGCGTTTCGCCAGGATCGCCATCGGGATGATAGATGGCTGGCGACTGCCCCGGGTTGGCCCGCGCCACGGCGGCGATGGACCAATGGGCCAAGGCCCGGTCGTTCAGATCGGTGATGACAAGCGTGGCATCGCCCACGGACACGATCACGTCGCGCCGTTGTGCATCGGGGGATGCACGCCAAAGGCCCGCCGCCTCGAGCCGCTCGTATTCCTTCAATGCTGTCATGGTCGGGCCTGCTCTGCCTCGTTGACGGACAAGGTATCATGCCCGCACGCACCCGTCCATTGACGCTCAGGCCAGCAGGTCTTCGTAGAGCCAGTGATGGCGGCGGTGTTCCGACCGGTCGGCCTTGGTCGTGTGCGCGCCGCGCACGTCACGCACTGCGGTCGGGTTGACCGCACCATCGGTGTAGCGCCAGATCCAGCGTCGCATGTCGTCCTCCGGGATTGCCTACGATGAAGAGGGTAGGCGTCAACTGCCCCAGGGAAAGCCCGATCACATGGTTTTAGCCAGCTTGCGCAGCTCGAATTTCTGGATCTTGCCGGTCGAGGTCTTGGGAAGCTCCTGGAACACCACCTTTTTCGGGGTCTTGAACCCGGCCAGCTTCTGGCGGGCAAAGGCGATCAGCTCTTCCTCGGTCGCATCGTGCCCGTCCTTCAACTCGATGAAGGCGCAGGGCACTTCGCCCCATTTCTCGTCCGGCTTGGCGACGACCGCGGCAAGCAGCACGGCATCGTGGCCCATCAGGGTCGATTCCACCTCGACCGAGCTGATGTTCTCACCGCCCGAGATGATGATGTCCTTGGCCCGGTCGGCAATCTGCAGATAGCTGTCGGGATGCAGGATCGCGATGTCGCCCGAGTGGAAATACCCGCCCTTGAAGGCCTCTTGGGTCGCTTCGGGGTTCTTCAGATACCCCTTCATCACGCCATTGCCGCGAAAGACGATCTCGCCCTGGGCAGTGGCGTCCGCCGGGATTTCGGCGCCTGCGCTGTCATGGACGGTGATGTGCTCCATGAAGGGCATGGCGACCCCCTGCCGGGCCTTCTTGGCGGCGCGGTCGTCGCCTGTCAGGTGGTCCCATTGCGGACCCCAGGTGCATTCGGTGGCCGGCCCATAGGTTTCGGTCAGCCCGTAGACCTGCGTGATGTTGAACCCCATTGGCTCGATCTTGGCCAGTGTCGCGGGCGCGGGCGGCGCACCGGCGGTAAAGACCTCGACCACATGGTCAAAGGGCCGCCGCTCGGCCTCGGGGGCATTCACCAGCATGTTCAGCACGATGGGTGCGCCGCCGAAATGGCTCACACCCTCGTCGGCGATGGCGTCGAAGATGGCCTTGGCCGTGATGTCGCGGCAGCAGACGAGCGTGCCGCCCACGGCGGGCATCATCCAGGTGTGACACCAACCGTTGCAGTGAAAGAGCGGCACGATGGTCAGGTAGCGGGGCCGCAGCACCATGCGCCAGCTCAGCACCTGGCCCATCGCGTTCAGGTAAGCGCCGCGGTGGTGATAGACGACGCCCTTGGGGCGCCCCGTGGTACCCGAGGTGTAATTGAGCGAAATCGATTCCCATTCATCCTCGGGCATAATCCAGCCAAATTCGGGATCGCCCGAGGCCAGCAGATCCTCGTATTCGGTGTAATGCCCATGGGCATGGACGCCCTCGTGGTCGTCCGCCACTTCGATCACTGTGGGGGCCGGGCCCTCCATCCGCTCGATGGCCTCGGCCGCGACGGGCAGGAATTGCGGGTCGCAAAGCAGAACCTTGGCCCCACCGTGATCGAGGATGTAGGCCACCGTGTCCACGTCGAGCCGGGTGTTAATCGTGTTCAACACCGCCCCGCAGGCGGGCACACCAAAATGCGCCTCGGCCTGGGCGGGGATGTTGGGCAGCATGGTCGCCACCACATCGCCGGGGGCCACGCCGAGCTTGACCAGCGCCGAGCCCAGTCGCGTGACGCGGTCGCGATACTCGCGGTAGGTCTTGCGATGGGGGCCGTAAACCACGGCCAGTTCATCGGGATAGATCTGCGCCGCGCGGTTCAGGAACGACAGCGGCGTCAGGGGCACGTAGTTCGCCGCGTTCTTGCCAAGCCCGGTTTCGTCGGCCATCCAGCCCATGATGTCGCCTCCCTGAATCGATGTCGGTTTCAGCACAGACTATTGCGCGCAAGCGAAGGTCAATGAAAGCCTCATGAGCCACCCCGCGTCCCTTGCCCCCGAAACCCGCCCCGTGGCAGCGGCATTGTCGATGCTGGCGGCGATGGCGATCATCGGCGTGATCGACGCCTATATCGCGCAGCTGGCCCCCTATATGGGCCTGTGGCAGTTCCATGCGATGCGGGCCGCGATGGCCCTGCCGCTGGTGGTGGGGCTTTCGTTGCTGGGCCTGGGGCGGTTGCGTCCGCATCGCTGGTGGGCCGTGGCGGCGCGCAGCGGGTTCATAACACTGGCCATGCTGTTCTATTTCAGCGCGCTGGCGGTTCTGCCCATCGCGCAGGCACTGGCGGGACTGTTCACCTCGCCGCTCTTCATCCTGCTGTTCTCTGTCCTGTTGCCGGGGATGCGCATCGGTCCCTGGCGCATCCTTGCGGTGGGCCTCGGTTTCGCTGGCATCGTACTGGTGCTGCAGCCCTCGCCCGGCAATGCGGGCTGGTCGAGCCTGTTCCCGGTCGCGGGGGGCATGTTCTACGCCATGGGTGCGCTCAGCACCCGGGCCTGGTGCGCAGACGAAAGCCCCGTCGCGCTTCTGGCCGGGGTCATGAGCATGCTGGGGCTGGTGGGGCTTATAGGCCTGATGGTCCTCGCATTTTGGCCGGTGCCGCCGGGAACCGAAGGCTTCGTCACACGCGGCTGGTCGTGGGAGGTCGGTCCGGCGCTGCCGCTTGTCGTGCTTCAGGCCGTGGGCTCGGTCGCCGGGGTCTTTCTTATCATCCGCGCCTACCAGCTGGGCGAGCCGTCCTATGTGTCGGTCTTCGAATACGCCGTCATGGTGTTCGGCCCCCTCTACGCGCTCTGGGCCTTCGGTCAGACCATCGGGCCATGGCAGGTGGCCGGGATCGGGCTTATCGTTCTGGCAGGTGGAGTGATTGCGCTGCGGTCCAGGGACGATACGCTGTCGTCATGATCATCTCGCCCGGACGTAACTACATCTTCGTGCATATCCCTAAGACGGGCGGCACCGCGCTGGCGCTCGCGCTCGAGGATCGTGCGATGGCCGACGATATCCTGATCGGCGACACGCCCAAGGCGCAGCGGCGCCGGAAGCGTCTGAAAGGCATGCAAAGCCGCGGCCGGCTTTGGAAGCATTCGACGCTGGCCGATGCGGACGGGGCGATCCCAGATGGCATGCTCGAGTCCGCGTTGATCGTCACACTGGTGCGCAATCCGTGGGATCGGCTGGTCAGCTACTACCACTGGCTGCGCGCGCAGTCATTCGACCATCCCGCGGTGCAGCTGGCCCGATCTGTCGGGTTCGCCGCCTTCCTCGATGACCCGCATACACGCCACAGTTTACGTCACAGCCCGGCCAGGCGTTATGTGACAGATGCCACCGGACAGGAGCGGCCCGCGTTGTTTCTACGCCTCGAACATTTTTCGGCGGACGCAGAGCCCCTTTTTGATCACCTTGGTTTTCGCTTTGATCTGCCGATTGCCAACCAATCCGAGCGGCAGGCAAACCATCGCGGTTACTACAACGACGCGACACGCCGGATCGTGGCAGAAATCTGTGCCGAGGATATCGACCGGTTCGGCTACCGGTTCTGAAGGGTGAGCCCGGGGCCCTTGGAGAGGCCCCGGGCGCGTTTGGCTCAGGCGGCCTCGGCCTTGGGCCCGAAGCGCCCGTAGAAGCTCTGGCCCTTTTCCGCCATCTCGCGCAACAGCGCCGGGCAAGTGAACCGTGCGCCATGGGCGGCGGTCAGGGCATCGCAACGCTCGGCCGCGTAGGGCGCGCCCAGGATGTCGAGCCAGCTGAACGGACCGCCCGACCAAGGTGCGAAGCCCCAGCCCAGGATCGCGCCCACATCGCCTTCGCGGATGTCTTCCAGCACCCCTTCCTCGAGCGCGCGGACCGCTTCCAGCACCTGTACGAAGAGCAGGCGATGCTGCACCTCGGTCACGTCGGGCTGCGTGTCGGCGCGCGGATATTTGGCGGCCAGACCCTCCCACAGGCCCTGACGTTTGCCGGCCTCGTCATAGGCGTAGAAGCCTGCCTTGGCCTTGCGGCCCATGCGGCCTTCGCCCTCCATCCAGAAGATGACCTCGTCCACCGCATCGTCGGGATAGGCATCGCCCATCGCCGCCTTGGTCGCGCGGGCGATCTTGGCACCGAGGTCGATCGAGGTCTCGTCGACCAGCTGCAGCGGGCCCAGTGGCATGCCCACGAGCTTGGCCGCGTTTTCGATCAGCGCTGGCTCCACGCCCTCGGCCACCATGCGGATGCCCTCGTTGATGTAGGGAATGATGCAGCGGTTGGCGTAGAAGAAGCGTGCGTCGTTCACGACGATGGGGGTCTTGCGGATCTGCCGCACGAAATCGAGCGCCTTGGCCACGGCCCGGTCGCCGGTCTCGCGTCCCTTGATGATCTCGACCAGCAGCATCTTTTCCACGGGCGAAAAGAAGTGGATGCCGATGAACTGCCCGGGCCGCTTGGATGCCTTGGCCAGGTCCGAGATCGGCAGGGTCGACGTATTGGTGGCAAAGATCGCATCTTCACCCAGCACCGCCTCTGCCTTGGCCGTCACATCGGCCTTGATCTTGGGGTCTTCAAAGACCGCCTCGACCACAAGGTCACAGCCCTTGAGCGCGTCGTAATCCGTGGTCGCCGTGATCCGGTCCAGCGCGGCGGCCTTCTTTTCGGCGGTGGATTTGCCCCGCTTGATGCCCTTGTCGAAATAGCTTTCGGTATAGGCCTTGCCGCGGTCGGCGGCGTCCTGCGCCTGGTCGATCAACACGACCTCGATGCCCGCCTGGGCCGAGACGAGCGCGATGCCTGCACCCATCATGCCCGCGCCCAGAACGCCCACTTTCTTGACCGTCTGGTCCGGCGCCTCGGGGCGGTTCGCGCCTTTCTCAAGCGCGCCCTTGTTGATGAAGAGCGACCGGATCATCGCCGCCGAGGACGGGTTCATCAGCACGTTGACGAACCAGCGCGCCTCGATCTTGAGCGCGGTGTCGAAGGGGACGAGCGCGCCTTCGTAGATCGCCGACAGCATCGCCTTGGCCGCCGGGTAGACACCCTGCGTCTGGCCATTCACCATGGCCGAAGCACCGACGAAGGTCATGAAGCCTGCCGGGTGATAAGGCGCGCCGCCGGGCATCTTGTAGCCCTTGTCGTCCCAGGGCTTGACCAGATCCTTGTCGGTGGCCTCAAGCACCCAGGCCTTGGCCGCCGCCATCGGGTCTTCGACCACCTCGTCGATGATGCCCAGGCTCTTGGCCTTTTTCGGGTCGCTCAGCTTGCCCTCGAGCAGCAGGGGCGCGGCGGCCATGGCGCCCAGCTTGCGCACGATGCGCGTGGTGCCGCCCGCGCCGGGGAACAGGCCCACCTTGATCTCGGGCAGGCCGATCTTGGCCTTGGGGTCGTCCGCGCAGAAGATGCGGTGCGTGGCAAGCGGGATCTCGAGCCCGATGCCAAGCGCCGTGCCGGGCAGGGCGGCCGCGACGGGTTTGCCGCCCTTGTTGGTCTTGGGGTCCATGTTGCCGCGCTCGATCTTCCGCAGGACGCCATGCATCTGCATGATCCCGTCGAAAAGCCCGCGCGCGGGCTCATCGCCCGCCTCTTCCTTCATGCGGGCCAGCACGTTCAGGTCCATGCCCGCGGCAAAGCTGTCCTTGGCGGAGGTGATGACGATGCCCTTGACAGCGTCGTCGGCCAGCGCATCGGTCATGCAGGCGTCAAGCTCGCGCAGCCCGTCAAAGCTGAGCACGTTCATCGACTTGCCGGGCACGTCCCAGGTGATGATGGCGACGCCGTCGTCGCCCTTTTGCATCGTGAAATCGGTCATTCTGTCTGCTCCTTACACCCGTTCCAGCACCGTGGCGGCACCCATGCCCGAGGCGACGCAGAGCGTGGCCAGGCCGGTTGCACGGTCGCTGCGTTCCATTTCATCCAAAAGCGTGCCTATGATGATCGCGCCCGAGGCGCCCAGCGGGTGGCCCATGGCGATGGCGCCGCCGTTCACGTTGACCTTGCCGTGATCCACGTCGAACGCCTGCATGAAGCGCAGCACGACGGACGAAAACGCCTCGTTCACCTCGAAGAGGTCGATATCGCCGATGTCCATGCCAGCGGCCTTGAGCACATGCTCGGTCGCGGGCACGGGGCCCGTCAGCATGATGGTCGGGTCGGTGCCGATCTTGGCGGTGGCCTTGATCCGCGCGCGGGGCTTCAGCCCCCGGGCCTCGCCCCATGCCTTGGAGGCGACAAGCACACCGGCGGCCCCGTCCACGATGCCCGAGGAATTGCCAGCGTGATGGATGTGGTTGATGCGCTCGAGCTCGGGGTATTTCATCAGCGCGATTTTATCGAAGCCCGGCATGACCTCGCCCTGGTCCTTGAACGACGGCTTGAGCGCACCCAGCGCCTGCATGTCGGTGCCGGGGCGCATGTATTCGTCATGTTCGAGGATCGGCAGGCCGTTCACGTCGCGCACGGTGATGACCGAGTTCGCAAAGCGGCCATCGTCCCACGCGGCCTTGGCGCGTTTCTGGCTTTCCACGGCAAAGGCATCGGCATCGTCACGGCTGATGCCGAACTTGGTTGCGATGATATCGGCCGAGATACCTTGCGGGACGAAATGGGTCTCCATCGCGATCGACGGATCGACGGCGATCGCCGCCCCGTCCGAGCCCATGGGCACGCGGCCCATCATCTCGACCCCGCCGGCGATATAGGCCTCGCCCGCGCCGCCGCGCACCTGGTTGGCGGCCAGGTTCACCGCCTCCATGCCGGACGCGCAGAAGCGGTTGATCGACAGGCCGGGGATGCGCTCATCGAGGTCCGAGGCCAGAACGGCGGTGCGCGCAAGGCAGCCCCCCTGTTCCATGACCTGGGTCGCATTGCCCCAGATCACGTCCTCGACCGCGTGGCCGTCAAGACCGTTGCGTACTTTAAGGGCGTTGAGCGTCACGGCGGAAAGCCGCGCGCTGGTCACCTCGTGCAGGCTGCCGTCCTTGCGGCCCTTGCCACGCGGGGTGCGCACGGCATCGAAGATGTAGGCGTCTGTCATGGGGTCCTCCGTTCAGGCCCGGTCGGCTGGCGAGCCGGGCATCAGGTCATAGGGGTGTTTCCAGCCGGGCAGGTCCGCGATGCGGTCGAGCCAGGCGGCAATCTGGGGCCAATCGGCCCGGTCGAACCCGAAGGGCTCGGGGTAGTAGAGATAGGCGCAGCAGGAAAAATCCGCGTTCGTGGGGCCATCGCCCACGATCCAGTCGCGCCCGGAAAGATGCGCGTCGAGAACCTGGTAGGCGGATTTGAGACGCCCTTGCATGAAGCCGATCACCTCGGCAGGGCGCTTGGCCTCGGGCAGGAAGTTCATCAGGAACCGGGTCATGCCCGCCTGGCTGGACAGTTTGTGATTGTCCCAAAGCACCCAGCGCAGGACTTCGCGGCGTTCCTCAAGCGTCGTTCCGCCGAACTTGCCCGATTTTTCGGTAATGTAATCCTGGATCACACCAGACTGGGTGAGCCGCAGATCGCCATCGACCAGCACCGGTACCTCGCCCATCTCGTTTACCTCGGCGCGGTATTCGGGCGTGCGGGTGGCGCCGTTGAAGAAATCGACGAAGACGGGCTCCCAATCGAGACCAGAGAGTTCCAGAGGGAGCGCGGCCTTGTAGGCGTTGCCGGACTCGCCGAAACAATGAAGCTTGAGGGTCATGCGGTGCTCCCGGTCGGGCCGTTGCGATGTGAGTATTTTTGGAAAGATGAAGCTGGGGACGCGCCCTGCCCCGGGTAACGGCGCGTTAAGGTTAATGGGGCAGGCTCGGGGGTGCGCCACAGCCTGGAGAGGCGATGGGCGTGAAAGGTGAAGCCCCGCCGCCCCGTTCGAGTGCCGCCAAGCGAGATCGGACCCGGGCGGCGGGGTGGACATGTTGTGTCTTCATCTTTCGAAAAATACTCCACGGGAGTGTGGGGGTGTGAAACCCCCGCTCCGGCCGTCGAAGTCAGCGCCCCGCCCGCCATCACATCGCCCTCGCGATCAGTTCCTTCATGATCTCGTTGGTGCCGCCATAGATCCGCTGCACGCGGGCGTCGGTCCACATCTCCGCGATGGCGTATTCCTGCATGTAGCCGTAACCGCCATGGAGCTGCAGGCACTCGTCCAGCACTTCGCCTTGCGTGTCCGTCAACCAGTACTTCGCCATCGCGGCCTTTTCGACGCTCAGCTTGCCCTCGAGATGTTCGGCGATGCAGGCATCGAGGAAGGCGCGCGCGACGGTGGTCTTGGTCTGGCATTCGGCCAGCTTGAAGCGGGTGTTCTGGAACTGGGTCAGCGGCCCGCCGAAGGCCTCGCGCTCCTTGGCATAGGCGATGGTGCGCTCGACCGCGCCCTCCATCGCGCCCACGGCACCGCAGCCGATGATCAGCCGCTCCTGGGGCAGTTGCTTCATCATCTGGTAGAAGCCCTGCCCCTCTTCGCCGCCCAGGAGATTCTCGGGCGGGATCTCGACATTGTCGAAGAAGAGCTCTGACGTGTCCGCCGCGTGGCAGCCGATCTTCTCGAGGTTGCGGCCGCGCTGAAAGCCCGCAGCGCCGTCGGTTTCGACGACCACCAGCGAGGTACCCTTGGCGCGTTCGTTCGGGTCGGTCTTGGCGGCGACGATGATCAGGTTGGCGTGCTGGCCATTGGTGATGAAGGTCTTCTGTCCTGACAGCCGATAGGCATTGCCGTCGCGGATCGCGCTGGTTTTGATCGCCTGCACGTCGGAACCGCCGGAGGGTTCGGTCATGGCCAGCGCGCCGACCAGCTCGCCCGACACCATCTTGGGCAGCCAACGCTGTTTCTGATCCTCGGTCCCGTAGGCCAGGATGTAATGGGCGACGATGCCGGAATGAATGCCATGGCCCCAGCTCGCGAGGTTGGCGCGCGACCCTTCCATGAGGATCACCGCCTCGTGTCCGAAATCGCCACCGGCGCCGCCGTATTCCTCGGGAACCGAGGGGCACAGCAGCCCCAGTTCGCCCGCTTGCGCCCAGGTTTCGCGGTCCATCTCGCCCTGGTTGCGCCAGCGGTCGAAATGGGGTGCCCATTCCTCGGCGATGAACCTGGCCGTCATTTCGGCCAGCATCTGGTGCTCTTCCGTCATCCAGGTCGATGCCATGGATTCCTCCCCCTGTTACTTCTTTCTGTCATCCAGTTCCGAGTTGAACCGGCGCAGGTGAAAGGTGAGCCGCTCCTCGTCGGTCACCCGGTCGAAATGCTCGAAGAGAAAGGACAGCGCCTCTCCCTCCTCCAGCCCAGCGTCCCCAGCGCAACGCTTTAGCCGGCGATATCCGTCTTCGGTCATGGCAACAGGAAAGCGGCGGGTCTGGCGGAAACGTTTCGGCATCACGCGCTCCGGGGCGTAGGGTGGGTTTTCAACCCACCTTTGCCTTAGAAATTCGCGGCGTCGAGCGTCATGACCGGTTCCGCCCCGCTTTCGATGCGGGCCAGGTGCGTGCCGGTCATGGGCAGCTGGCGAGCCATGTAGTAGCGCCCGGTCTCCAGCTTGGCGCGGTAGAAGTCCTGATCGCCTTCGCCGGTCTCCAGCGCGGCCATCGCGGCCTTGCCCATCCTGGCCCACATCAGGCCCAGGCAGACATGGCCGAAGAGATGCATGAAGTCATAGGAGCCAGCGAGCGCATTGTGCGGGTTCTTCATGCCGTTCTGCATGAAATACATCCCCGCCGCCTGCAGGTCTTTCGACGCCTTCTTGAGTGGCTCGAGGAAGTCACGATCGAACGCTTCATCGCCTGCGTTGTCCTTGATGTAGTTCTTGACCATGTCAAAGAAGGCCATGATCGTTTTGCCGCCATTGAGCCCCAGCTTGCGCCCCACGAGGTCGAGCGATTGGATGCCATTGGTGCCTTCGTAGATCATGGTGATCCGTGCATCGCGAACGAACTGCTCCAGCCCCCATTCGCGGGTGAAGCCCGACCCGCCCAGGGTCTGCTGTGCCAGCACGGTCGTCTCGAACCCCTTGTCGGTCAGGAAGCCCTTGATGACCGGGGTCAGGAGAGAGATCATCGCTTCGGCCTCTTCATCGCCCTTGCGGTGGCTGGCGTCGATCATCTGCGCGCCCCAGAAGACGAAAGCGCGCGCACCCTCGACAAAGCTTTTCTGGTCCAGCAAGTTCCGGCGTACATCGGGGTGCACGATGATCGGGTCCGCGGGGCCATCGGGGTTCTTCACGCCGGTCACTTCGCGGCCCTGAAGACGGTCGCGGGCAAAGCCCAACGCGTTCTGATAGGCCACGACGCCCTGGGCATAACCCTGCAGGCCCACACCCAGGCGCGCTTCGTTCATCATGGTGAACATGGCGCGCATGCCCTTGTGCAACTCGCCGATGAGGTAGCCTGTCGCACCGTCGTAGTTCATAACGCAGGTGGCGTTGCCGTGGATGCCCATCTTCTTTTCCAGGCCGCCGCAGGACAGGCTGTTGCGCTCGCCCAGGCTGCCATCCTCGTTCACCAGGAATTTGGGGACAATGAAGAGCGAGATGCCCTTGGTCCCCTCACCGCCGCCCGGCGCCTTGGCCAGCACGAGGTGAATGATGTTTTCGGACATGTCGTGTTCGCCTGCCGAGATCCAGATCTTCTGGCCCGAGATCTTGTAGGTGCCATCGTCCTGCGGCTCTGCCTTGGTCCGGATCAGTCCCAGGTCGGTGCCGCAATGGGGTTCGGTCAGGTTCATGGTGCCAGACCAGATGCCGTCGATCATCTTGGGCAGATAGGTGGCCTTTTGCGCGTCCGAGCCATGGGCGTGGATCGCGGAATAGGCGCCATGGGTCAGGCCCTGGTACATGTTGAAGGCCATGTTGGCCGACACGAACATCTCGCCCACGGCCGAGCCCATCAGGTAGGGCATGCCCTGGCCGCCGTATTCGGGATCGGCATCCAGCCCCATCCACCCGCCTTCGCGCATCTGGTCATAGGCGTCCTTGAAACCCTCGGGCGTGCGGACCACGCTGTTTTCCAGGGTGCAGCCCTGCTCGTCGCCAACGGGGTTCAGGGGGGCCAGCACATTCTCGCTCAGCTTGCCGGCCTCTTCCAGGATGGCCTGCGTGGTTTCGCGGTCCATCTCGTCATATCCGGGGATGTCGGATGCGGAGACGTTGAGCACATCGTGCAGAACGAATTGCATGTCCTGGGTCGGGGCGGTGTAGATGGGCATGTCTCTCTCCCTGAAATCTGGAACGTGTCTGGTTATTCGGCCGCTCTGCGCGGGCTGTTGAACGACGTGAGGATCTTTTCACCCCAGCGCAATTGTTCTTCGAGTTCGGCAATCGCGGTGTTCAGCTCGTCGCGCTGGCGGACAAGCTCGGCCAAGCGCTCTTGCGCGATTTCATAGGTCTTGGCGAGCTGTGTGTGCTGCTGATCGCCCAGGTCGTAAAGGTCCAGAAGCTGGCGGATTTCCTCGAGGCTGAACCCGAAGCGCTTGCCGCGCAGGATCAGCTTGAGACGTGCGCGGCAGCGTTTGGTGAACAGGCGTTTCTGGCCTTCACGGATCGGGAAAAGCAGCTCTTTGCTTTCGTAAAATCGCAGCGTGCGTGGCGTGACGTCGAAAGCGTCGCACATCTCGCGAATGGTCATATGCGCGTCGGTCATCTTGTTTGTCTTTCTACTGGTCATCGGTGATGCCGCACAGAGCTGGACGTCTTAAAGATGATTTACAAGCTTCCCCCAAGTTGACGTAAGTTGAACGTCACGTCACTTTTGTCTTGACGTAAGATCAGGCTTCGTCACTCGGGTTTTGCGGCAATTTTATTGCAGGGCCGAACGTAGGGTGGCGGTAGGACTGCCTAGTCTTCTTCGCGCTCAAGGGTCGCGGCGGTTTCATCCCGCAGCGCCTTGAGCTCGACCATCGCCTCGTCCAGCTGGGCGCGTTGGTCCGCCAGTTCCAACAACTGCCGGTCGGCCATCTCGATCCAGGTCTTCATCTGCGCATGGGTGCCTTCTTTCTCGTAGATCAGAAGCCATTGGCGGATGTCCTCGAGCTGAAAGCCGAACTTGCGACCGCGCAGGATCAGCACCATCCGCGCGATTTCTCGCGGGCCATAGTAGCGCGCGCGGCCGTCACGTTCGGGCTGCAAAAGCTCGATGTATTCGTAATAGCGCAATGTCCGCGGGGTCACGTCGAACCGCGCGCACATCTCTTTGAACGACAGGCGTGGGTCGGTCATCTCGCTCTCCCTGCAGATAGGGTAGGGCCGCGGCGCCGGCGGGGCAAGCC
>PR_CR_10_Liq_1_inCRDRAFT_1000592_pt1 | contig 22222 bp, 23 predicted proteins | sample PRCRCaboRojoPR_3_FD_10241 | JGI IMG/M metagenome (IMG submission 10241)
CGGCTTGCGGCGGTTTTCCGGGCACGGGCGCGGCGGGCGCGGGGTCGGCGGCGGCCGCATAGCGGTCGACGGGCGTCTCGCCGATCGCCTCGGTCGCGCCCAGCTCGATCTGCCATTCGAGCATCGCCTTCGCGGTATGAAAATCCAGCACCCGGTCCATCTTCCGTCCGCCTGTCGCGCCGAAAGCCTAGGCCGCCCGGCGCGTGGCGTAAATCCCTTGTTCCGTATCTCCGCGCCACCTATAAGTCGGGCGAAGACAGGGATGGAGGCCATGACTTTCAGCGCGCGACACCTCCTCGGCATCGAACCGCTCTCGCAAGCCGATATCCTGTCCATCCTCGATCTTGCCGACACCTATGTCGCGTTGAACCGCGGCGCCGAGAAGCACGGCGACGCCCTCGCCGGCATGACGCAGGTCAACATGTTCTTCGAGGCTTCGACCCGCACCCAGGCCAGCTTCGAGCTTGCCGGTAAAAGGCTCGGCGCCGATGTGATGTCCATGGCGATGCAGGCCTCCTCGATCAAGAAGGGCGAGACGCTGATCGACACCGCGATGACGCTGAACGCCATGCATCCCGACCTTCTGGTCGTGCGCCATCCCCATTCGGGCGCGGTGAACCTGCTGGCCGAGAAGGTCAACTGCGCGGTGCTGAACGCGGGCGATGGCCGGCACGAGCATCCCACCCAGGCGCTGCTCGACGCGCTGACCATCCGGCGCGAGAAAGGCCGGCTGCAACGGCTGTCCATCGCGATCTGCGGCGACATCGCCCACAGCCGGGTCGCGCGGTCCAACATCCTTCTGCTCGGCAAGATGGAGAACCGGGTTCGGCTCGTCGGCCCGCCGACCCTGATGCCCGCGGGCGTCGCGGATCTCGGCGTCGAGGTCTTCGACGACATGTGCGAAGGGCTGCGCGACGTGGACGTCGTGATGATGCTGCGGCTCCAGAAGGAACGGATGGACGGCGGCTTCATCCCGTCGGAGCGCGAGTATTATCACCGCTACGGCCTCGACGCCGAGAAGCTGGCCTTCGCCAAGGACGACGCGATCGTGATGCATCCCGGCCCGATGAACCGCGGGGTCGAGATCGACGGCACGCTGGCCGACGACATCAACCGGTCGGTCATCCAGGAACAGGTCGAGATGGGCGTCGCGGTCCGCATGGCGGCGATGGATCTGCTGGCGCGGAACCAGCGCGCCACCGCGGCGGAGGGGGCGGCATGAGCGACCGCATTTCGGTACCCGCCGAGGAATACGGTGTCGTCCGCGTCTTCACGCTGGACATATCCGGCGCGGAGAAGGCCGCCTATCTCCCGCCCGAGGACGAGGCCGGCGCGGAGGGCTGGAAACTGCCCGATGCCCTGGGGGCCGAGCGGCTCGACCCGCGCTATGTCCAGGTGTTCGCCCTCCGCGAGTTGGAGGGGATGGGGTTTTCCGACTACCTCGTCGAGGGCCAGGGCGTTGCCGAAGAGGAGCTTTCGGGCGACCGGGGGCGTCTCGACGGGCTGTCGGGCCATGTCGCGGTGCTCAGTTCCGCGGCCTTCGGCGACCGGGCCCAGACCCTGACGCCGACGGCCCCGGCGCGCTGGATCGGCACCTACCGCGAAGAGCGCGGCGCCGCGGTTCACATGCCCCTCCATGCGGAGAGCGCGCGCAAACAGACCCCCGACGGGTCCGAGACCGGCGGCGACGCGCCCGCGGAACCGGCCGGCGCGGGGCCGTCCAGCCGCCGCATGGTTCTGGCGGGCCTGGCGCTGGTTCTGCTGCTTCTCGCGGTGCTTGCCCTGGCGGGCGGCGGATAAGGGGCGCGGGTCCATGATGCACGAGATGACGCCGACCACGCCGCTCGAACCGGGCGAGGAGGTGGTACACAGCTTCCATCCCGACCGCGCGACCTACTGGCGTGACCATGCCTGGCTTGCGGCCTTTGCCATGGCGCTTGGGATGATCGTGCTCTGGATCATGGGCAATCCCTTCCTGTGGACCGGCGCTGTCGGCGGGCTGGCCGCGGTGGCGGTGCGGGCCTTCTACGTCGCCTCCGACGAGATGGCCGCGCGCTGGGACCTGACGGAGTTTCGCCTGCTCGGCCCCCAGACCCGCGCCGTGCGCCTCGACGAGATCGCCCGCGTCCGGGGCCTGGGCAGCGCGGTGCAGGTCGTGACCCGCACCGGCGACAAGCACCTGATCAAGTACCAGGCGGACCGCGCCGACACCGAACGCCGCATCGCCCGTGCCGCGGCCGCCGCCGGAAACACCGCCATGGAGACCTCATGACGACGCTCCTGAAGAACGCCCGCCTGATCGACCCCGAAGCCGGGACGGAGCGGACCGGCGACCTGCTGATCCGGGACGGGGCCATCGCCGCGGTCGGCGGCACGGAGGCGCCCGGCGGGACGCAGGTGATCGATTGCGCCGGCAAATGCCTGGCGCCGGGCATCGTCGATATCGGCGTGAAGGTCTGCGAGCCCGGCGAACGCCACAAGGAAAGCTTCCGCACCGCGGGGCTGGCCGCGGCGGCGGGCGGGATCACGACGATGGTGACCCGCCCCGACACCCTGCCCGCGATCGACAGCCCCGAGACGCTGGAATTCGTGCTTCGCCGCGGCGATGCCGCGACCCCGGTCCGCTTCAAGCCGATGGCGGCGCTGACCAAGGGGCGGGCGGGCCGCGAGATGGTCGAGATCGGCTTCCTTATGGATGCGGGTGCCGTGGCCTTCACGGATTGCGACCATGTCGTGACCGACCCCAAGGTGTTTTCCCGCGCGCTGACCTACGCCAGGTCGCTCGGCGCGCTGGTGATCGCGCACCCGCAGGATCCGGGCCTGACCGCCGGTGCGGCGGCCACCAGCGGCAAGTTCGCGTCGCTGCGCGGGCTGCCCGCGGTCTCGCCGATGGCCGAGCGCATGGGCCTCGAACGCGACCTCGCCCTGGTCGAGATGACGGGCGCCCGCTACCACGCCGACCAGATCAGCACCGCCCGGGCCCTTCCCGCGCTGGAACGCGCCAAGGCGGCAGGGCTCGACGTGACGGCCGGCGTGTCGATCCACCACCTGACGCTCAACGAGTTCGACGTCGGCGACTACCGCACCTTCTTCAAGGTCAAGCCGCCACTGCGGTCCGAGGACGATCGGCTCGCGATGGTCGAGGCCGTGGCCGGCGGAACGATCGACGTGATCTCCTCCATGCACACGCCGCAGGACGAGGAATCGAAGCGGCTGCCCTTCGAAGAGGCCGCCAGCGGCGCGGTGGCGCTGGAAACCCTGCTGCCGGCGGCGCTGCGGCTCTACCATGCCGGGGCGCTGGGGCCCTGCCACGCCTGTTCCGGGCGCTGTCGCTGAACCCGGCCCGACGGCTGGGGCTCGACGGCGGACGGCTGGCAGCCGGGGCGCCGGCGGACCTCGTGCTGTTCGATCCGGATGCGCCCTTCGTGCTCGACCGCTTCAAGCTGCGCTCGAAATCCAAGAACACCCCCTTCGACGGCGCACGGCTCCAGGGCCGGGTTTTGCGCAGCTTCGTCGGCGGGGCCGAGATCTACCGGCACGGGGACTGACGGATGCCCGAGCTCGACACGTCCGCCGGCCTGCTCGCCGTCACCGCCGTTCTCGCCTACCTCCTGGGGTCGGTGCCCTTCGGCGTGGTGATCGCGCGGCTCTTCGGGCTGGGCGACCTGCGCAAGATCGGGTCCGGCAATATCGGCGCGACCAACGTGCTGCGCACCGGCAACAAGCCCGCCGCCGCGCTGACGCTACTCCTCGACGCGGGCAAGGGTGCGATCGCCGTGCTGGTCGCGCGCGCCCTGATCGGGGACGACGCCGCGCAGGTCGCGGGCTTCGCGGCCTTTCTCGGGCACATCTTCCCGGTCTATCTCGGGTTTCGCGGCGGGAAGGGCGTGGCGACCTTCCTTGGCACGCTGCTTGCGCTGCACTTCCCGGCCGGGCTGGCAGCCTGCGCCACCTGGCTGGTCGTGGCCGGCCTGTTCCGCATCTCGTCGCTCTCGGCGCTGGCAGCGGCGGCGCTGGCGCCGGTCTGGCTGGCGCTGTTGTCGCGGCCCGATGCCGTGGCGCTCGGCGTGGCGCTGGCCGCGCTGGTCTTCCTGCGCCACCACGAGAATATCCGCCGTCTGCTCAAGGGGGCCGAGCCCCGCATCGGCGCGGGCAAGTAGCGCCGGGGCAGGCTTGACGGATCGCCCGCCAGGCGCAACCGTCATCGCGCACCCCAAGATGGAGTCCCGCCCCATGGATTTTCAGACCGCCGTCCGGACCTGTCTCGCCAAATACGCCACCTTCAGCGGCCGCGCCGCGCGCTCGGAATTCTGGTGGTTCGTTCTTTTCAACGTGCTGGCGAATTTCGCCCTGGGGCTCATCGACACGGCGATCTTCGGCACCGCGCCCGACAGCGCCGCGATCTTCGCGCCGCTTTTCTCACTGGCCATGCTGATCCCGAACATCGCCGTCGCGGTGCGCCGGCTGCACGACACCGACCGATCGGGCTGGTGGTATCTGCTGATCCTGATCCCGCTGATCGGCATCATCGTCCTGATCGTCTGGTGGGCGACGCCCGGCACCCAGGGGCCGAACCGCTTCGGCCCCGATCCGCTGGACGGTCCGGATACCGGCGCCGCCTACCGCGACAGCTCGGTTCCCCATGTCGGGCGGGGCGATCAGTAGCTGTATTCGTTGTAGATGCGGCCGATGTCACCGTCCCAGTCGCCGTGGTAGTGTTCCAGCAGCTCGTCGGCCGGCACGCGGCCTGAATCGACGCTTTCCTTCAGCGCGTTGAGGAAATGAGTCTCGTCGGGGATCATGCCCCCCGCGCCGGGGCGTGCCCGCGCGCGCAGCCCGCCCTCGGAGATCTCCAGGACGCGGCAGGCCAGGTCCCGCATGCGCACGCCGTTCGCCTCGGCCTGGAGCCCGTCGACCGAGGCGGCGACGCGCAGCGCCTCGCGGGTCTCGGCATCCCATCCCTTCACCAGGTCCCAGGCGGCATCCAGCGCGCCCTGGTCGTAGAGCAGCCCAACCCACAACGCCGGCAGCGCGCAGAGCCGCCGCCACGGGCCGCCGTCCGCCCCGCGCATTTCGAGGAATTTCTTGATCCGGGCCTCGGGGAAGATCGTGGTCAGGTGATCGGCCCAGTCGCTGAGCGTCGGCGTCTCGCCCGGCAGCGCCGGGAGCTTGCCCGCGAGGAAATCCCGGAAGGACTGGCCCAGCGCGTCGATATAGACCCCGTCGCGGTAGACGAAATACATCGGCACGTCGAGCGCGTACTCCGCCCAGCGCTCGAAGCCGAAGCCATCCTCGAAGACGAAGGGCAGCATGCCCGTCCTGTCGGCGTCGAGATCGCGCCAGACGCGCGAGCGCCAGCTCTTGTAGCCGTTGACCCTGCCCTCGAAGAAGGGCGAGTTCGCGAAGAGCGCGGTCGCCACGGGCTGGAGCGCCAGCGCCACGCGCAGCTTCTGCACCATGTCGGCTTCCGAGCCGAAATCGAGATTCACCTGCACCGTGCAGGTTCGGTACATCATCTGCTTGCCGTGGGTGCCGACGCGATCCATGTAGTCCGTCATCAGCCGGTAGCGCCCCTTGGGCATCATCGGCATCTCGTCATGGGTCCATTCGGGCGCCGCCCCGAGCCCGATGAAGCCCGCGCCGATATCCTCGGCGACGGAACGCACCTCGCGCAGGTGTTCGTTCACCTCGTCGCAGGTCTCGTGGATCGTCTCGAGCGGCGCGCCCGAGAGTTCCAGCTGGCCACCCGGCTCGAGCGAGACGTTGGCGCCGCCCTTGACCAGGCCGATGATGTTTCCGGCCTCTTCCACGGGGGTCCAGTCGAAGCGTTCCGCGAGCCCGGTCAGCATTGCCCTGATCGAGCGCGGCCCGTCATAGGGCAGCGGCTTGTGGGTGTCGCGGCAATAGCCGAATTTCTCGTGCTCGGTGCCGATGCGCCAGTCGGTGCGCGGTTTGCAGCCGGCTTCGAGATATTCGGCAAGCTGCGCGCGGCTCTCGATCGGTCCGCCGCCGGACTGGGGAATGGACATGATACGGGGCTCCGGTCTGTTGCGCGCGAATGGGCCTGACAGGTGGCGCGCCTGCGCGGCCAAGTCAAGACCGGCGCAGTTGCGTCCGCGCGCGCCGTGTCCAGATCACCTGCTTGCCGGCGTCCCCGCGTTCGACGGCGGCGACCAGCCGCGCGGTATCCAGCCCCGGCAGGGCCGCGAAGGCATCGAAGAGCGCCTCCGCCCCGTCCGCGGAAAGCGGGATCGCCAGCGGCGGGCCGTCTTCGTGATGAAGCATCCAGTGCCGATCCCCGCCACCCGCCGGCACCAGTGCCAGTTCCTCGAGCCGCGACAGCGCGACCGCGCCGCCATGGATCGGACCCATGTAGGTGATCTGGCGCTCGGTGACCCGCACCAGGCCGGGGCCCTGGCCGCCGCCGCGAAAGCGCGCGCGCTGGATGGCGGCCCAGGCGACGACCGCACCGCCGAGGATCAGGACCCCCCCGACACCCTGCAGGAGCCAGTCGCCCCGCCCCAGCCCGCGCCCCAGCGCCCAGAGCCCGAGGATCGTGACCCCGACCGCCGCGAGCGCCTCGCGCCAGCGCAGGAGCTGCGCGACCACTTCCGGGCGGATAAAACTCATCGCCAGTCTCCCAGCCGGTCCTGCCAGAGCGTCATCGCCGCCACCGCGGCGGTGTCGGCGCGCAGGATGCGCGGGCCGAGGCTGACCGTGGTGACGAAGGGCAGGCGCCGAAGCCGCGCGCGCTCGTCCTCCGTGAAGCCGCCCTCGGGGCCGACCAGGATCGCCCAGGGTCCCGGCCCGGCCGCGTCGAGCGCCAGACCGGCGCCGACCTCGGCCTCGTCGCAGAACATCAGACGGCGATCTTCGGGCCAGGCGTCGAGAACCTGGTCGAGCCGCGCCAGGTCCGCCACCTCGGGCACGAAAGTGCCGCCGCATTGCTCGGCCGCCTCGACGGCATGGGCCTGCAACCGGTCGCGGCGGATGCGTTCGGAATTGGTGAACCCGGTCTGCACCGGCAGGATGCGGGCCGCGCCCATCTCGGCGGCCTTCTCGACGATGAAATCCGTGCGCGCCTTCTTGACCGGCGCGAAGAGCAGCCAGAGATCGGGGGGATCGAGCTGCGGCGCGGTCTGCAGGCTGCAGGTCAGCGTGCCGCCCTTCTTGCCGGCCTCGGCCACCTCGGCACGCCACTCGCCATCCCGCCCGTTGAAGAGCGCCACCGCGTCCCCCGGCTTCAGCCGCATGACGTTGAACAGGTAATGCGCCTGGTCCCGCGCCAGAGGAACCGATTGCGCGGGGCCGAGCGGGTGCTCTACACAGAGCCTGACCTTTGGACGCGTATCCGACATGGGCGGGACCATATGACCGACGACAGCCGAACGCCAGAGCCCGGAGAGCCCGGCAGCGTCTCCGACGCGGTCACGGGGAACTGGGTCGACCGGCACGCCCCGGCCTGGACGCGGCCCTATCTGCGGCTTTCCCGCGCCGACCGGCCGATCGGCAGCTGGCTTCTGCTGCTGCCCTGCTGGTGGGGCGTGCTGCTGGCCGCGAATGCCGACCCGGCCGGCCCCCGCTGGGAGGATGCCTGGATCTTCGCCGGCTGCTGGGCAGGCGCGTTCCTGATGCGGGCGGCGGGCTGCACCTGGAACGACATCACCGACCGCGACATCGACGCCGGCGTGGCGCGGACGCGGTCGCGGCCATTGCCGTCGGGGCAGGTCACGGTCAGGCAGGCGCTGGCCTGGATGGCGATCCAGTCGTTGATCGCGCTCGGCATCCTGCTGACCTTCCATCCCGTGGCGATCCTGCTGGGCGTGATCTCGCTGGCGCCGGTCGCGGTCTATCCCTTCGCCAAGCGCTTCACCTGGTGGCCGCAGATCTTCCTCGGCATCGCGTTCAACTGGGGCGCGCTGCTGGCCTGGGCGGCCCATGCCGGGTCGCTGTCGCTGCCCCCGGTGCTGCTCTATTTCGCGGGCATGGCCTGGACGCTGTTCTACGACACGATCTACGCCCACCAGGACAAGGAGGACGACGCGCTGATCGGCGTCAAATCCACCGCGCGACTCTTCGGCGACCGGACCGGAACCTGGCTGAGGCTCTTCATGGTGGCCTCGGTGGTGCTGATGACGGCGGCCGTGATCACCGCGATGGTGCCGGCCGGGGCGAATGTGCTGTCGCTGACCCTGGCGCTCGCGGGGTGCTGGGCGTTCGGCTGGCACATGGTCTGGCAGTTGCGCCGGCTGGATATCGACGATCCCGACATCTGCCTTCGGCTCTTTCGTTCGAACCGCGATGCGGGGCTGATTCCTGCGCTGTTTCTTGCCGCCGCGCTGATCGCCTGATTGCACGCCCCGGCGCACGACCGTAGAGATGTTCTGCCGGGGACCGGAGCCTTCTTGAGCCTATGAAAAGAACCCATCTCTTCACGATCATCGCCTTCGCCCTGGCGGCGGCCGTCAGTCTCGGGGTGGCGGTGACCGCGGTGAACGCCATCGAAACCCGGTCCGCAGAGGCGGTCGAACGGGCGCTCTCGCTCAAGGGTCACGACTGGGCCAGCGTCGCGACCGACGGCCTGCAGGTGCGCATCGCCGGCACCGCNCCGACCGAGGCCGGGCGCTTCGAGGCGCTCAGCGTGGCGGGCGAGACGGTGAACCCCGACCGCATCGTGGACATGACCGATGTCCGCCCGTCCGAAGACCTGGCACCGCCGCGCTTCAGCATAGAGATCCTGCGCAACGGCGACCGGATTTCGCTGATCGGACTCGTGCCCGGCCAGGAGAGCCGCGCATACGTGCTCTCGGGCGCGGAGGCCCTGTCCGAGGCGGCCTGGGTCACCGACATGCTGGAGACCGCGGACCATCCCGCACCCGACGGCTGGCGTGGCGCCGTCGAGTTCGCGCTGACGGCGCTCCGGACCCTGCCGCAGTCGAAGATATCGGTCAGCGCCGGCGCGGTGACCGTCGCGGCCATTTCCGACAGCCCGGACGAGAAGCGGCGGCTGGAATCGACGCTGCGGCGCGCGGCCCCCGAAGAGCTGGTCCTGGCGCTGGAGATCAGCGCCCCCCGGCCGGTCATCACCCCCTTCACGCTGCGCTTCATTCTCGACGGGGACGGCGCCCGCTTCGACAGTTGTTCCGCCGATACCACGGAGGCCCGCGACCGCATCCTCAGGGCCGCCCACGCGGCCGGGCTCGACGGCAAGGCGGACTGTCCGATCGGGCTGGGCGCGCCGACGCCGCGCTGGGCCGGCGCCGTCGCGGCCGCGATCGAGACCGTCGCGGCGCTTGGCGGCGGCAGCGTCACCTTCGCCGATGCCGATATCAGCCTCGTGGCGCCGCAAGGGCTGAACCAGGAGCGTTTCGACACCGTGGTGCACGCCTTCGAAAAGGATCTCCCCGAGGTTTTCTCGCTCGATGCGATCCTGCCCCCGGCCCCGGCCGAGGAGGACGGCGAGGGCGGCGAGATCGCGCGGGAATTCATCGCGACGCGCAGCCCCGAGGGGCTTGTGCAACTGCGCGGGCGTCTCGGAACCGCGCGCGTCAAGGCCGCCGTCCAGAGCGTGGCGCATGCCCGCTTCGGCGCCGGCAATGTCGACGATGCGACCCGCATCGCCGAGAACCTGCCCGAAGGCTGGGCCAACCGCGTGCTGGCCGGGATCGAAGGGCTGGGACAGCTCAACCACGGCAGCCTGCGGGTAACGCCGGACCGCGTCACGCTACGCGGCGTGACCGGCAAGACCGAAACCCGCGCGCGGGTGACCCAGCTTTTCTCGGAACGGCTGGGCGACGGCGGCGGCTTCCAGATCGACATTCGCTACGACGAATCGCTCGATCCCCTGGCAAACCTGCCGACACCCGAGGAATGCGTCGCCGACATCCAGTCGGTGCTTGAGGAGCAGCAGATCACCTTTGCCCCCGGATCGGGCAATATCGACGCCGAGGCGCAGCAGGTGGTGGACGAGATCGCCGGCATCCTTCAGGCCTGCGAAGACGTCGAGATGGAAATCGAGATCGGCGGCCACACCGACAGCCAGGGGCGCGAAAGCATGAACCTGGCCCTCAGCCAGGCNCGTGCCGAGGCCGTGCTCGACGGGCTGCTACAGCGCGGCGTCCTGACCGCGAACCTCACCGCCCAGGGCTATGGCGAGGCCGAGCCTATCGCCGACAACGATACCGAGGAAGGCCGCGAGGCCAACCGCAGGATCGCGTTCAAGCTGATCGTCCCGGCCCTCGAAGAGGTGGAATCCGACGCCGATACGACGCAGAGTGACGCGGCCCCGGAGGCCCCGGCCGATCCGCCAGCGGCGCCGGCCGATCCGCCGAGGGTCATCGACGCCGACACGGCGACGGACGTGCCGGAACCGGCGCCGCGGCCGGCGCCGGAGGACAGGGAAGAGACGGAGACGGGCGATGGACAGGACTGAGTTCATACTGGTGACGGCGATCATCCTGTTCGTCGCCTTCGGCCTCGGCTGGTTGGGCTCCTGGCTCTTTCACCGGCTGACACGGGTGACCGGCGCCGACATGGCCGAACTCGACCGCATGGCCTCGGCGCTGCACGAGGCCGAGGAAGCCCGCGACGAGGCGATCACCTACCTGCAGCAGCGCGAGGCGGAGTTGACCAGCCAGATCGGCCAGACCGAGGCCGAGTTGCGCGCGACGATGGACGGGCTGCGCGAGGCTCGCCACGAAGCCGAGGAACTGCGCGCCTATGTCGAAAAGCTGAACGCGGGCTGAGCCCGCGTCACCAGCGCGACAGCGCGTCCTCGTCCGCGTCCCTGGCCGCGACCCAGGCGGCGCCGTCGGCGGTGACTTCCTTTTTCCAGAAGGGCGCGCGCGATTTCAGGTAGTCCATCAGGAACTCGGCCGCCTGGAAGGCATCCGCGCGGTGCGGCGCGGCGGTGGCCACCATCATGATCGTCTCGCCCGCGGCCAGCGCGCCGTAGCGATGGATCACCAGGCTGTCGGCCAGGCGCCAGCGGCGGACGGCCTCGGCCTCGATCTTGGCGATCGCGGACTCGGTCATGCCCGGGTAGTGCTCGATCTCCATCCGGTCGAGCCCGCCCGTGTCGAGATCGCGCACGACGCCGGTGAAGCTGACGACAGCCCCTGCGCCCGAGGCGGCCGCGGTGAAGGCGTTCAGTTCGGCACCCGGGTCGAAGCCCGTTTCCTGCACGCGNACCGCCATCTCAGCCCCCCGTCATNGGCGGGAAGAAGGCCACCTCGCGCGCACCGTCCAGCGACGCGTCGAAATCGGCCAGTTCCTGGTCGACGGCGACCCGCAGCGCCGAGAGATCGGCGAAAGCGGCGGCGTAGCGATCCTCGCGCGCGCGCAGCTCCTCGACCAGCTCGGCCACCGTTGCCGCGCCGGTCTCGACCCGCTCCCTGGGCAGACCGATACGCTCGCGCACCCATGCGAAATAGAGAACGTCTATCATCGGGGCTCCTCGTCCTCCTTCAGGTACGGCAGGGACTTCGCGAAATACTCGTAGCCGGTCACCAGCGTAAGCGCCGCCGCGACCCAGAGCAGCACAATGCCGCCGTAATGTGTCGCCATGGCCCCGTTGTACTTCCAGCCGAGGCCGACGGCATCCTCTTCCTCGCCGGCGAGGATGCGGCCGACAAGCTCGGCATCCATGCCGATGGTCTGCATACCGAAATAATGCTCGAAGAGCCCGCGCGCAAACAGCACCGCGATCGCGACCATCTGCACCGTGGTCTTCCACTTGGCCAGCTGCGTGACCTGCAAGAGCCCGGCCTTGGCGCCCAGGAACTCGCGCAGGCCCGATACGAAAACCTCGCGGAACAGGATGGCGGTGGCCGGCAGCAGGATCCACGGGTTCATCCCGGAAAGCCCGGTCACGATCAGCAGCGCGATCACCACCATGGCCTTGTCCGCGATCGGGTCCAGCATGCGGCCGAACTTCGTTTCCTGTTTCCAGGCGCGGGCAAGGTAGCCGTCCACGAAATCCGTCACCGAGGCGCCGACGAAAAGCATCAGCGCGAACCAGTCCGCCCAGGGCCGCGCGAAATACAGGAACATGACGGCCACCGCCGGGGCGGCCAGCAGGCGCAGCACTGTCAGGATGTTGGGCAGCGTCCAGATCATGGCCCCGTTCCTACCGCGTCAGCCGCGGTCATGGAAGAAGTCATAGATGGTCTGGGCCAGCGATTCCGATATCCCGTCGACCGCCTTCAGATCGGCGAGCCCGGCGCGGCTGACGGCCTTGGCCGATCCGAAATGCGCCAGCAGCGCACGCTTGCGCGTCGCCCCCACGCCCGGCACCTCGTCGAGCGGCGTGGCGCCGACGGCCTTGGCGCGTTTCTGGCGGTGCGCCCCGATCGCGAAGCGGTGCGCCTCGTCGCGCAGCCGCTGAACGAAATAGAGCACCGGGTCGTTGTGGCGGAGCGCGAAAGGCCGCTGGCCGGGGCGGTGGAATTCCTCTTTGCCGGCGTCGCGGTCCACGCCCTTGGCCACCCCGACCATCGCGATGTCGTCCACGCCGAGATCGGCCATGATCCCGGCCACCGCGCTGACCTGTCCCTGCCCGCCATCGATCAGCAGAAGATCCGGCCAGGCGTCGCTCTCGCGGTCGGGATCCTCCTTGAGCAGGCGCTTGAAACGGCGCGTCAGCACCTCTTTCATCATCCCGAAATCGTCGCCCGGGGTCAGGGCGTCGCCGCGGATGTTGAACTTGCGGTACTGGTTCTTGAGATAGCCCTCGGGGCCCGCGACGATCATCGCGCCCACCGCGTTCGCGCCCTGGATATGCGAGTTGTCGTAGACCTCGATCCGCTGCGGCGGCGTCTCCAGCCCGAAGGCCTCGGCCAGGCCCTTCAGCAGCCTGCCCTGGGTGGCGGTCTCGGCCATCCGGCGGCCGAGGCTCTCGCGCGCGTTGCGGGTGGCGTGGGCGATCAGTTCCGCCTTCTCGCCACGGCGGGGCACGGCGATCTCGACCTTGTGGCCGGCGCGTTCGGCCAGGAGGTCCGCCATCAGGTCCGCATCCTCGATCGGATGCGACAGGAGCAGCAGCCGCGGCGGCGCCTTGTCGGCATAGAACTGGCCGAGGAACGCCTCGAGCACTTCGGGAGCCTCGGCGCCCGCGCCGGTGCGGGGATAGAAATCGCGGTTGCCCCAGTTCTGGTTCGCCCGGACGAAAAAGACCTGGACGCAGGCCTGCCCGCCTTCCATGTGGACGGCGATGACGTCCGCCTCGGCCACGCCACGGGGGTTGATGCCCTGGGCCGACTGCACCTGGGTCAGCGCCCGAATGCGGTCGCGCAGCGCCGCCGCGCGCTCGAACTCGAGCCCCTGCGAAGCCGCGTCCATTTCGGCGGCGAGTTTTTCCTGGATACGGGTGGATTTGCCCGACAGGAACCGCTCGGCATCCGCCACCAGGGCGGCATACGCTTCTTCGCCGATATAGCCGACGCAGGGGGCGCTGCAGCGCTTGATCTGGTAGAGCAGGCAGGGCCGGGTCCGCGAGTCGAAGGTGGAGTCGGTGCAGTTGCGCAGCAGGAACGCCTTTTGCAGCTGGTTGAGCGTCCGGTTCACCGCGCCGGCACTGGCGAAGGGGCCGTAATAGTGCCCCTTCTCGGCCTTTCGTCCGCGATGCTTGCGGATCTGCGGATAGGCGTGGTCGGTGACGAGGATGTTCGGGAAGCTCTTGTCGTCCCGCAGAAGAACGTTGAAGCGCGGCTTCAGCTGCTTGATCAGGTTCTGCTCGAGCAGCAGCGCCTCGGTCTCGGTCTCGGTCGTGAGAAACATCATCGACGCGGTTTCCGAGATCATCCGCGCGATGCGGGCGCTGTGCCCGCCGGGCTTGGCATAATTCGCGACGCGCTTCTTCAGGTTCCGCGCCTTGCCGACGTAAAGCACCTGGCCCCGCGCATCGAGCATCCGGTAGACGCCCGGGCTGCCCGGCAGCGTCCGCAGATAGGCCTGGATGCAGGCATGCCCGCGCACAGCATCGCCGGACAGGACGGTGTCATCGGGGGGCAGGTTCGAGGGCGCGTGCGGGTCTGTCATGGGCGTCGGTCTGATTCCTCACTCGGCTGCATCTTCATGCAAGTGTTTTCAAGGGAAAAGCTTTCCACGGAAACTGTGGATAAACCTGCGGATAACAATCCGCCTCTCGGAAAATCGTGTTGAATCCAAAGCGGTTCATCGGAATGCCCAATTTTTGGGCACAAAAACAACCCCTTGATATTACGTCACAATTTTATGCGACCCGGGCAAACGACTGAAAACACTGCAAAAATCGTAACGGATTTGTGACGTCTTCGGTGCGGGTGGACAAGTGCCCGGTCGAAAGCCCGTCCCGACGCCGACGCGCGGTTTATTCGGCGCCCAGCACATCCGGGGTCTGCCACGCCAGGTGCTGCCCCCCGTCGATGCAGAGAAGCTGGCCGGTCAGGGACTTCGATTCGAGGATGTAGCCCATCGCGGCGACGATATCCTCAGGGTCCGCGCCACGGCCCAGGACCGTGGCCGCGCGCTGGCGTGCGAAATGCTCGGTGGTCTGACGCGCACCCTGCATGGTCGGACCGGGGCCGATCGCGTTGACGCGGATCCCGGGGGCCAGAGCCTGCGCCGCTGTCTGGGTAAAGGCCCAGAGCCCGGCCTTGGCGATCGTGTAGGTCATGAATTCGGGCGTCAGCTTGCGCACCCGCTGGTCGATCAGGTTGATCACCGCCGCCTGCGCGACCGGTTCGCCCGCAGCGTCCGTCGCGGCCGGGGGCGCCTGGTGCGCGAAATCCTGGGTCAGCCGGAACGGCGCCCGAAGGTTGGATTCCAGGTGGCGGTCCCAGCTTTCACGGGTTGCGGTCTCGATGTTGTCGTACTCGAAAATCGAGGCGTTGTTCACAAGGATCGACAGCGGTCCGCCCAGCGCCTCGGCCGCACGGCCGACCAGCGTGGCGGCCTGCGCCTCGTCCAGCAGATCGGCCTGCAGGACAGCGACCTCGACGCCGAGCGCCTCGATCTCGCGGGCGGTCTCGCGGGCACCGGTATCCGAATTCGCGTAGTGTATCGCCACCGGGCAGCCGCGCTGCGCCAGGCCCAGCGCCATCGCGCGGCCCAGCCGCTTGCCCGCCCCCGTCACGAGTGCCTTGCCCTGGATCATCGTCTCACACTCCCGTCAGCAGAACGTAGACATAGGCCAAGTAGAGCCCGGTCAAGACGACACCCCAGATCCGCGTGATGTCCCGGCGCATCAGCACGAAGGGGAAGATCAGCAGCGATGCGCCCGCCATGACCCAGAGATCGAAGCGCAGGAATTCGGGATCGACGGGAATGTCGCCGAACAGCGACGCGACGCCCACGATGGCGATCAGGTTGAAGATGTTGGAGCCGATCACGTTGCCGAGCGCCACGTCGGCCTGGCGCCGGATGGCCGCCATGACGGTGGTCGCCAGCTCCGGCAGAGACGTGCCGAGCGCGATCAGCGTCAGGCCGATCACCGTGTCGCTGACCCCGAAATCCTCGGCGAGGTTCACGGCGGCGTCGACCAACAGGTCGGCGCCCAGCGGCAGGCCGATCAACCCCAGCAGGATGAAGATGCCGATCCGCCACCACGGCATTTCCGGGTCGGCCTCTTCCAGCACCTCGACGTCTTCCATCGCGGCCGCCTGGCCGTTGTCGCGAAACCGCTTGGCGGTGATGAAGGCATCGGCCAGCACCAGGGACAGCACCGCCAGCAGGATGAGCCCGTGCCACCACAGGATCGGCCCGACGAAGCACAACCCGATGAAGAGCGCGGTGACCGCCAGCATGATCAGATAGGTCCGGCTGGAGTCGCAGCGGCTGGTATGCAGGCCGGACACCATCGCCGGCACCCCGAGCACGAGCAGGATATTGGCCGTGTTCGACCCCACGACATTGCCGAGCGCGATGCCCGGCGCATCCTCGAGCACCGCCTTGACACCGATCAGCAGCTCGGGCGCCGAGGTGCCGAAGGCCACGATCGTCAGGCTGACGATCAGCGCCGGAATGCCAAGCCGGAGGCTCAGGTTGACCGTGCCGCGCACGAGCGAGTCGCCGGCCAGCAGCAGGATCACGAGCCCGAGAACGAGATAGAGTAAATCCATGACGGTATCGGGGCCTCGCCTTTGCTGCCGTCAGGTCTTGTCTTCGCAGATGCAACGTCCGCCGCCCGGGATCGGGCTGCCGCATCTGCGGCATTTCTTGACCCGCGAGAGGCGGAGTTTCTCCGCCGTTCGGCGGATCGACCTGGGCGCACGAAGCTTGCCGAACATGGCCAGCACGAGGACGCCGATCAGGAAAAGGGTGACGATCTTGACCAAGGTTACAGCCCGTATTGCGCCCAGAGGGCGCGTTCCTCGACGAGGCCCGCCGCATCCTCCATCGCGCGCATGCCCAGCCGCGCGAAGAACGACCGGCGCCGGCCATGGGTGGTGAAGCGGGTCTTGGGACCGAAGCGTTCCTTCATGCGCGGCACCAGGTGCCCCAGCCCATCGGCGAGGCCCAGCGCGACCGCCTCTTCGCCAACCCAGACGTCACCGCTGAAGAGATCCGCCGCCGTGTCGAGCTTGTCGCCCCGCCGGGCCTTGACCTGTGCGATGAAGCCGTCATGCACCTTGGCCTGGAGCCGCTTTAGCCGCTCGACGTCTTCTTCGCGCTCGGGGCGGAAAGGGTCGAGCAGGCTCTTGTCCTTGCCCGCGGTGTGGACGCGGCGCTCGATGCCGTAGCGCTTCATCAGGCTGTTGAACCCGAAGCCGGCATAGATCACGCCGATCGAGCCGACGATCGAGGCGCGGTCGACATAGATCTCGTCCGCGGCGCTTGCCAGCCAGTACCCGCCGGAGGCCGCAAGATCCTCGACGAAGGCGAAGACCGGCACCTCCTTCTCCTCGGACAGGCGACGGATTCGCGCCGCGATCAGCGACGATTGCACGGGCGACCCGCCGGGCGAATTGATGGCCAGGGCCACCGCCGCGGGCTTGCCCTTGGAAAACGCCTTCTCGATGAGGGGTTCGAGGGCCGCGTCGTTCAGCCCGCCGGAGCCGAAGCGCCCGCCCGATCCGATCATGCCGTTAAGCGGCAGGATGGCGACCAGCGGGGGACGTTTGATGAAGGGCAGAGAAAGGTTCATGGGCGTGGATGTAGAGGCTGGCCGCGTTCAGAACAAGGCACGCCGCGCCGATTGCCCCGCGTTTTGCCCGCAAACCGCTTCGGGACCGAAAACGGGGCGGCCGAGGCCGCCCCAGGGATGTGCACTGCGCCGGGCGCAGCCGTGTCAGTTGCTGACGCTCTCCAGGTAGGCGAAGAGGTCTTCGGGGTTCTGCACCCGCTGCGCGGCCATCTTGGCCTGCGCGGATCCGCCGAGATATTCGGCCAGGAAACCGCGCGGGTCCTGGATATAGGCCGAGAAACTCTCGACGTCCCAGGTGAGCCCCTGCGCGCCGGCCTCGACGATGCTGTCGCCGTAGTTGAAGCCCTCGACCGCGCCCGCCTGGGCCCCGGGAATGCCATAGAGGTTCGGGCCGACCTTGCCGCCGCGAACGATGGCGTTGCCGTCGTTATCCACGATCTCGTGGCAGGCACGGCATTTGCGGAATTCCTTTTCACCGGCGGCGGGGTCCCCCTCGGCCAGGGCCGGGCCGCTGACGATCATTGCTGCGGCAAGTGCGAAAAACGGTTTCATTCTTTCCTCTCCTCACGGCGCGTTGCGCTTTTGGTCCTACGAAAGGCAGAACCTGGCCGGCAGGCAAACCCACGCCGTCCGGGCAAACCAAGGCTCTGCCTTGGGGGAATTCTCGGCATCCAGCGGCGATGCGCAACGATGAATCTGCCGGGGCGGCAGAATGCAGCGGTTCGCCCCTTCGTTCGGGGCACCGCCCCCCGGTCAAGCCCTCCGAAAAGCGTGGTCACCCTGTCAGTTCGCGCGTTTGCCGCGCGGTGTTCTGGCCTGTTGACAATCCCCGGCGCATCCCCGCCGAGGGCCGAGTCACGCGCCACCGGCCGTCACTCCGCCCCGGCAGCCGGCCCGGCGGCATCTCCTTTCACATCCCGGCGGCGCCGCAGCCGGCAGCGCCGCCCCGGCCAAGCCAGAGCGGCGTTTGGCGAGGGTGGCAAAGCGCCCGAAGCTCCCCCGAAAGACCGGTTTCCCGTGCGTTTACCGTCCGTTCCGGCCCCCTGGCCGCCGTCGCCGACGGGTCGGCCATGCGCGACGCCCTGTGGATAAAACTGTGGGCGAAAGCGCAGGACCCCGGCCGCCGCGCACCGCGCGCCTGCAACCGGCGGAGTGCGGGTATCACATGGATAGCCCGGAAGGATTTTTATCGGCTAGCCGATTCGCGTTAGCTTAATCAGGTGTAAGCATTGATATATGTCATGCCGCCCACGGGTGACTGGCGTAGAGTGCAATCACGTATCAAAGCCAATAATCGAACGGAGGTAGTTACATGTCGCGGAAGTTTCTGACCATTGCTCTCGGAATCGCCCTTTCGGCCGGCGCGGCCAGCGCCCAGGACGCCGATGTCGGTGAGCGGTCCTACATGCAGTTTTGCGCGACCTGTCACGGCGCCGACGGGGCTGGCGAAGGGCCGCTGACCCAGATCATCTCCGACAAGGTGCCCGATCTGACCCAGCTGTCGGCGAATAACGACGGCGCGTTCCCGATGCTGGACGTGATCCATGTGATCGACGGGCGCACCGGCCTGCGCGGCCATGGCGGGCCGATGCCGGTCTATGGCGCGCTCTTCGACGAGGAGGTCGAGAACCCCGGCCCCTTCGGCGCCGTGCTCTATACCCGCGGGCGGATCCTGTCGCTCGCCTATTACCTCGAGTCGCTGCAGCAGTAACCGCCCACTTCCTGCCCGGGCGCGTCCGGGCAGGCGTTCTGCCAAAGCATCATGCGCCCGCGGCCAGGCCGGGCCGGCTGGCCTGGCCTGCGCGCAGCCCTTCGGCCGCTTCGCGGACGACCTCCGAGATCTGTGCGAGCTGCCCCGCGAGCGGGCTGGACTTTCGCCAGATCATGCCGACGGTGCGCGTCGGCTGCGGGTCCGCGAAGCGGGCAACGGAAACAGGCGCGGAACGCGTTTCGACCGGCACCGCCATGTCCGGGATCAGCGTCACGCCGATTCCCGCACCGACCATCTGCACCAGCGTCGAGAGCGAGCTGCCCTCGAGCCCCTCGCGGGGCAGGGACGACTGGATATTGCAGAACGACAGCGCCTGGTCGCGGAAACAGTGCCCCTCTTCGAGCAGCAGAAGCCGCATCTCGCGCAGGGTCTCGCGGCAGGGCACGGGGGTGCCCGCCTCGGCCTCGGGCCTGACCAGCACGAAGGATTCGGTGAACAGCGCGGCCTCTTCCAGCGACGGCTCCGACACCGGNAGCGCGACGATCGCCGCGTCGAGCCGCCCCTCCGTCAATTCGCGGATCAGCGTCGGGGTCAGCGTCTCGCGCACGTGAACGTCGAGCCCGGCATTCATCCGCGTGAGGCTGCGGATGACCGCGGGCAGCAGGTAGGGCGCGATGGTCGGGATCACCCCGATCCGCAGCCGTCCGGCCAGGTGATCCTGCGACGCCCGCGCCAGGTCCCCGAGTTCGTCCACCGACCGCAGGATCCCGCGGACTCGGGCCGCGAAGGCCTCGCCGAAACCGGTCAGCCGCACCTGCCGGGTGCTCCGCTCGAACAGCGCCGTTCCGAGCGACGCCTCGAGTTCACGGATCTGCATGGACAGCGCCGGCTGCGAGATCGCGCAGGCATCGGCCGCGCGCCCGAAATGGCCGTGTCGCGCCAGGGCATCGACATAGCGAAGCTGCTTGAGGGTCAGGTTCATCATAAGCGTGTCTTATATCTGAAATCAGAAATTTCAACTTATTCTAATGAAGGGTTTTTGGTAGGACTCACCCGGGAAGCGGGTTCGGCGGCAGGTCCCCTGCAGCCGGCGCCCGCCGGGAACGCATTTCATACCTAACCAGGATCGGAGAGAATTATGGACGGAAACGACATGGGCAAAGTCGGCAAGTGCCCCGTGATGCACGGTGGCATGACCTCGACCGCCAGCTCGGTGACCGATTGGTGGCCGAACTCGCTGAACCTCGACATACTGCACCAGCACGACACCAAGACGGACCCGATGGGCAAGGATTTCGACTATCGGGAAGAGCTGAAGAAGCTCGACGTCGCCGCGCTGAAGAAAGATCTCACCGACCTGATGACCGACAGCCAGGAGTGGTGGCCGGCCGACTGGGGTCACTATGGCGGCCTGATGATCCGCATGGCCTGGCACGCCGCGGGCTCTTACCGTCTGGCCGACGGCCGCGGCGGCGGCGGCACCGGCAACCAGCGTTTCGCACCGCTGAACTCCTGGCCGGACAACACCAATCTCGACAAGGCGCGGCGCCTGCTGTGGCCGGTCAAGAAGAAGTACGGCAACAAGGTCAGCTGGGCCGACCTGTTCATCCTCGCCGGCAACATCGCCTACGAGTCGATGGGGTTCAAAACCTTCGGCTTCTCCTTCGGCCGCGCGGATATCTGGCACCCCGAGAAAGACACCTACTGGGGCGCCGAGAAGGAATGGCTGGCGCCGTCCGACAGCCGCTATGACGACGTCGCGAACCCGTCGACGATGGAAAACCCGCTGGCCGCCGTGCAGATGGGTCTGATCTACGTGAACCCCGAGGGCGTGAACGGCACCCCCGATCCCCTGAAGACTGCCGGCCAGGTGCGCGAGACCTTCGCCCGGATGGCCATGAACGACGAGGAAACCGTCGCGCTGACCGCCGGCGGCCACACCGTCGGCAAGACCCACGGCAACGGCGACGCGGCCAATCTCGGCCCGGACCCGGAAGCCGCCGACGTCCACGAACAGGGTCTTGGCTGGAACAATCACGTCACCCGCGGCGTGGGCCGCGACACCGTGACCAGCGGCATCGAGGGCGCCTGGACCACGAACCCGACCAAGTGGGACAACGGCTACTTCCACCTTCTGCTGAACTACGAGTGGGAGCTGAAAAAGAGCCCCGCCGGCGCCTGGCAGTGGGAACCCGTCGACATCAAGGAAGAGGACATGCCGGTCGACGTCGAGGATCCCTCGATCAAGGTCAAGCCGATCATGACCGACGCCGACATGGCGATGAAGATGGATCCGGACTACCGCAAGATCTCCGAGCGGTTCTACAACAACCCCGAGCAGCTGGACGACGCCTTCGCCCGCGCCTGGTTCAAGCTGACCCATCGCGACATGGGGCCCAAGGCACGCTATTTCGGTCCGGAAGTGCCCGAGGAGGACCTGATCTGGCAGGATCCGGTGCCCGCGGGCGCGACCGACTACGACGTCGAGGCTGTCAAGGCCAGGATCGCCGATAGCGGCCTGTCGGTCGCCGAGATGGTCGCCACCGCCTGGGACAGCGCGCGGACCTTCCGCGGCTCTGACATGCGCGGCGGTGCGAACGGTGCGCGCATCCGGCTCGCCCCGCAGAAGGACTGGGAGGGCAACGAGCCCGACCGCCTGCAGAAGGTTCTCTCCGTGCTCGAGCCGATCGCGGCCGAGACCGGTGCCAGCATCGCCGACGTGATCGTGCTGGCCGGCAATGTCGGCATCGAGAAAGCCGCCAAGGCCGCGGGATACGACATCACCGTGCCCTTTGCGCCGGGACGTGGCGACGCCACCGACGAGATGACCGACGCCGAGTCCTTCGAGCCGCTGGAGCCGATCGCGGACGGCTACCGCAACTGGCTCAAGAAGGACTACGCCGTGAGCGCCGAGGAGCTGATGCTCGACCGGACCCAGCTCATGGGGCTGACCGCGCCCGAGATGACCGCCCTCGTCGGCGGCATGCGCGTGCTCGGCACCAACCACGGCGGCACCAGCCACGGGGTCTTCACCGATCGCGAGGGCGCGCTGACGAACGACTTCTTCGTGAACCTGACCGACATGGCCTACAGCTGGGAACCCGCGGGCAACGGCATCTACGAGGTGCGCGACCGAAAGTCCGGCGACACCAAGTGGACGGCCACCCGCATCGACCTCGTCTTCGGGTCGAACTCCATCCTGCGGGCCTATGCCGAGCTCTACGCCCAGGACGATTCGGAAGAGAAGTTCGTCGATGACTTCGTGGCGGCCTGGACCAAGGTGATGAACGCCGACCGCTTCGACATCGCCTGATCACGGCCACCGGTCCCGGGCCCGCCCCGGGGCCGCGACAAGACCCAGAGGCGGCGTGCCTATCGCGGCACGCCGC